>Ga0364916_10062_pt1 | contig 47389 bp, 37 predicted proteins | sample SorcelJu500001C4_2_FD_206964 | JGI IMG/M metagenome (GOLD analysis project Ga0364916, IMG submission 206964) | Enriched cells from Trout Bog Lake Hypolimnion, Wisconsin, USA - BchlTB.June20.5000.01.C4 | ecosystem: Environmental > Aquatic > Freshwater > Lake > Hypolimnion/Profundal zone | place...
GGACCACCACCCACGCAGATAATGGCTGCATCTGGCTTGTAACGTTCACCGAGTAGCTTCATGTCTCCAAATAGGTCGGTGTCCCCACTCAAATAGAGTCGGATACCCCCTATATCCAGCATGAATCCAGCGGCTGGATAACCGGATGCATTCGAGTGTTGCGCTGGAACAAGGTAAGCACACATGGCTCCGTGCATGGATTCACCTCCAAAATTCATCCCCGATCCTTCATTTGAAATAATCAGTTTGGGATCTAATGCTGCCTTTATGAAGTAGTCGTGTAAGCCTTGGCGCAAAAGATCGCTTTGTCCGGTTGTTTTAACAGGGAGATGGGCTTCTTGGAGACCTTTAAGCATCTCGAAATAATCGCCCATATGATCACTATGATCGTGTGATAACAGTACAAAAACGGCTTCTGGTTGCTTCGTTGTCACATAGCGAACGAATGCTTCTTTAGATGCATATTCTGGCGGTTTTGGGTTTGAAAAACGGCTGTAACCCTTGTTAGTCCAGATCCAAGCATCCAAAAAAGCAATTTGCTTGTAATCGGGCGTTGCGATCTCGACGACACCACCACCGAGCCAACGCACCAGAACACCTCGACCGCTTGTATTTTTCATACGCGTGCTGGCGCGTTGTTCTGATGAAGTGGAAGCCCCACTCGCACAAGCGCCTAAACACAATGTAGCGCCGATGCTTAGGGCACTCCGTATGAATCCACGTCTCTGTGTGTTGATTGGGTCAGGCATCTAGTTCATCCTATTTAACTGTTATCCATGAGGTCCGCTCCCATCTGGCGCTGTTCCTTCTTAAACAGGTTTAACTTTGGCTGTGGTTTAGTTCGGTCATCAGTTCACGACAGAGGGTTCGTAACCAGCGATTGGCAGGATCGTTTTCCATCGATTTATGCCATATCAGGTGAGAATGTAGTGTAGGGAGCTCCAAGGGCAAGGGATACATGGAGATGGCGTGTGCACTGATGAATGATTTTGCTATTCGGCTTGGAACGATGGCCAAAAGGTCGGTCGCCTCAACCGTTAATGGCAGGAGTAGGGCGTTGGGAACCTCTACCGTAGATCGAACGGCAATGGACTCGATGAAGTTACGAATTCCGTCATGCTCATGTTTGATGAGTGATTCGTATACGGAGACAAAGTGCTCGTTCATCAGTTCATCATAGCTAGGTGCTTTCCTGATTCTTGGGTGGTTGTTCGCGACTATGACCGCGAAGGTGTTTTCGAGTGCAAGCGTCTGCTCCAACATCGGATCATCAAACCGATCCGGATGAAAGGCTGCATCCAGCTTGTGTTCACGTAAGAGTCCCGGAATTTCATCAGCCGGATCGATTGAACGGATGACTAGTCTAGCCATGGGCGCTTCGGCATGGATACGCTGATAAAGCTTGACACCTAAAATACCGCCACCACCGTATCCCATCGCTACGACAAATGTTCTCTGACTGGTTTCTGGTTGAAACTGTTGCCTGCCATTGAGTTCCTGTCTTATCAATTCTAGAGCTTGGTGCACGCGTAAATAAAATTCTTGAGCGAACGGTGTAGGCTGGAGTCCCTTCGATCGACCTATAAATAAACGATCACCCATAATGTGCCTAAGGCGCGACAAGGCATGACTGATGGCCGGTTGTGTCATTCCGATTCTCTCTGAGGCTTTGATTTGGCTCTGCTCCTCATAAACCGCTTCAAATACGGTCAAAAGGTTTAGATCGATGCTCCTGAGATTAATATCTGGCATATCGGGATTTGGAATCAACGCCTGTCATACCGCACTCAGCATCCTTGCCTCATTTGGCAAGACCTTAGTGGGTTTAATGTTAGTGATTTGTGGTTCACAGGAGTCCATTGGCGAAACAGCCGCAACCACCTCCCTCCGGGGGTTCACTCCTCCACGCACATTGGGATACTGGGCACGTTTGGCAAAGAAGTGACCGAAGGCCGTCTGAAGGTCACGGAGTTCCTGAGTGATAAAGGTAGAAAGCAGTTCCTTCAGCCACAAAGTCTCAGGGTCTTTCTTCCACTGAGTTACCTCACGGCTCATATCGATAAACGACTTATAGCCGCCTGTAGCCTTTTGGTGTTCATCCATCGCTCTCAAGACCCTGTTATGGACATAGCGAGTCGCTCCTTCAGCACGAGCAAACTGACGGCGTTGCTCCTGTGTCGGATAGGCTCTGATTTTGAAGGACTTGTGAATCGTGCTCATAATGTAAAGATAACCTTCAGACATTATGCAAAGCAAATGACATCCCAGAGAAAGAATGTCCCCCTAAGTTTCAGAGTCACAGAAGAGACTCGGGAGATGCTGAAGGAATTGGCCGTAGCAGACGGGCGCACAGCGTCAAACTGTCTTGAACACCTCATCAGAACGGAATACGAAAAGACGAAGAAACACGTGGATGATACCGAAGATGCCCTAAACCGTCCTGTTTCCGGCATTGACTAGCGTATTCGCTTGCAGGCGGTCGTCGGCATCCATGCCTCCTTCGATGACTGATGAAATGATCTTAAAGGATCATTCAAAAAGGTTTATAGGCCTTATTTTACTTCATGCGGTGATTCACCTTTTGGCTATTGAGTTTTGTTGAAGAGTTTGATCGAGGACAGTAGATCGGGACGGTGTGAGCCCGCGGCTCGTTTAATGAGTTCTACCATATCGTTGGCCATTTCAGGGTTTTCTTGTCTCAGTGCTTCCCGTGCTTCAGCTGGTCTGTTAGGTCCAAACGAATAATCGCTACCCAAAAGAAGTGGGCTGAACTGTGCTAGATATTCTGCCCGGTAATAGTCCCTTTGCGATCGGGTCAAGCCCTCTGTTTCTGGCTCGATGACTGTGTCCAACCATTGAGTGAACCGGGCTGAAGCGGTTTCTGGGAAAACTTCGGCAGAAGCTTTGATCGAATCAAGCACGGTGTTTCCTTCATTCCGCTCATGATTGAAACGAGATAGGAACGCGTCGAGACCCGTTCCTCCCAAGGCTTGAAGCTCGGCCATCCCAGTATGGATGAATCCTTCTATCCAGTCGTTTGACACTTCTGCGGGAGATAGCGCTTCGTGCACGCTCTGGTGTATTTTCTCCTGGAAAAAACGATGTGGTTCGCGCTCAAAGTCATGAGCCAATTGTTCTTCTAAATGTGATCGTGTTTCCTGTGCCTGCTCATAATGAGATTCTATGCGGACGGCCCCGTCGAATATTGAAGCTCGTTGCTGTCGATAACCTTCTTCATGGTTTACATCGATTGAACGTGTCGTTTCCATAGGGTCTGAGTGTGCTGTCTGTTCATAGGCTGAATGAATTGCTCCATGGCCAGGTGTTCGATCGATGAGTTCTCGATTATGTTCAGGTGAAGTATGAGACGGATCAGGGTAGGGCGCTTTAAACGCTTCACCCAGAATCATATGACCCATGGATTCAGCGATTCTTTGTTCTTCTGCATCCAGTGTTCGAATCCGTGGGTGACTATGGCCTGTCAGTAAACTCATTCCGGCTGCTGCATAAGTTTGATCTCGATCGTTTAGCAAACCTAAAGAGTGCCATTCATGAGCTAACTGTTGTGCATCACCTTTTAGACCTAGATGATTAATCGCCTCTTTGAGTCCCTGGTAACTATCTTTGGATGTTGCGATTCTTAACCCGACTTCAGCCGCACTCAACTGACTTGTTGAGGCGAATCGAGTTTGCGATTGCTGGTTTTCTTGAAAGCTATCACTAGCGGATATGAGATCTTGAGCTTGGGTCTGTATGTTTGAAAGATCTTGTCGTGACATACCCAGTGATGAAACGCTTCTGATACCTGTTTGTGCATCCTGAGCAATGGATCTTGCTAATTCGGTCTGAAATCCCTGATCACCGGTTATGCGCTGCGACATATCCAACGCAATCTCATCGGCCTGGCTTTTCCCTAGATGAAATCGATTCTGAAGTTGCCCCGATAATCCTGCTTGAAGTGCTGTTGAAGCCAGGATAGAACCTTCCGCCTGGGTCGATTCTGAGATAACGCCACCTCGTTGACCCATCGACCCTGATAATGCGCCACTGATGAGCATAGAAAAATCATCACTGGTGATACCGCTATCCCGAAATCGATTCGAGAACTCTTGCCCTTGACTGGTGATGAAACGATCTGTTTCTGAATCACTGGCTGACAGCCTGTGACTGAGTGATTTCATATCGAATGATTCATCACTACTTTGATGCGAACGAGCCGCCTGAGTGCCCAATGACTTCATAAAGCTTTCAGCGCTTTGCTCAACCTGTACTCGACTCGAGGATACCGAGTCACTGAGATCATGTCCCATCTGGAAACTAGGTAACACCTTCTCAGCGCCATGCATGAGGGTTCCATCCAGCGGCGTATGTTGGTGTCGCGGTGTTATGTTAAGCAATCCACCTGATTGGACCAGCGCTGGTGACATGATCTTTTCATCCACATAATCACCAGACTGCATTCGGCTGAGGAAGTGTGTGGCCGTAATCGATCCACCATAAACAAGCATCAGAGCAATACCGGGTGTTGAAGAAGCCAAGAGACCTCCAACACTCAGCCAGTTCTGTATTTCCATATCCATCTGATAGATCCCTGCGATCGAAGGCAAATTAAACTGGGCTGCATTAAGTGCTGCGAATCCTTGAATTGCAGAGAGGTTGATGTAGAGATTGATGATGGCCAAAATCGGCATCCATAGCTGAATCCATATAAGCATCAGGCCATACTGACCCATCATCTGGATACCTCTAGCGCCAAGTAGAACGATGAAAGCCATTAGTGGCGTTATGGCATAACCAAACCCTTCTATCCACGCCATCATAGGTCGAACGATACGCGTGAAGAGGGTCTGTTCAGTTGCCCACTGGGTAGCACGTTGTTGGATGGCTTGCTGAACCATCAGCGCTTTAGTCCAGTTCGCGCCATCTTCATGACGCCCAACGATACCTTTCTCGAACATCGGCGTTAACGTGGCTGATAACATGTAATCTACGGAGCTGACTTGACCTCGAGTCAGGGCATCCAAAGAACTCTGCAGTCGAGTTTGTATGGGCGATGAAGGGCTGGCGCTCAGAAGATTGGATAGTTGCTTTTCTATTGCTTCGATCCCGGTGGTTTCGACTAGAGACTGAAGGATGGGCCATGCGTCAGTGCATGTGACGGTTGTAGGTGAACCGCCGGGAAACAGTTGCGTAGTATAAATACTGGAATCAAATCGTAACCCTGACAAAATGTTTTGGCTGAGCAGGATTGAATCCATCGACAAGAGGTTAAGATCTACACCTGTTAAGGTGCATTCCTTGACGTAGTTTATGACCGAAGATTCGATATCGCTCCCTGCAACAGGCGCATTGGCCTTACCCATGTTGATGCGAGAGAGCAGATTTCGTCGTACGCTACTCATGATTTGCAACGCATCGAGGAAACCGTGTTGGCTCATGCTGGGGGTTGAAAACCCCATTTCAAACAAGACTGTCAGTCGATACCCGACATTAGAGAGTACGGACCCCGCCACAGCAGGTCCCAAAGGAACCTGAGCAACGGTTCGCACCTGACCTGTATAGGCATCCTCTATCCCAACCTCTACGCCAGGAACGAATAGGCCTAAATAGAGTAAAAACCCAGCTAAAACATCTTGATATCGTAAGCCACGCCCATCAAATTGCAGCACACTTTTGAGACACATTAGCAATATACCAATTAAGGCTCCAATCCCAGCCCCCATTCGATAATCGCCCGTGGCAGCAATCATAGCGATTGAGTTCATGATGGCCGCCAGAAACGCTGAATCACCAATTGAATAAATCGTATACATCAGCGGGATGGATAAGCTACTGGCGTGGTTCCAATTTGTTCTGTTGAACCGTAGGAACGAGGTTTGATTGTACTGACGAGATCTTGATAAAAACTCATGAGACTTTGGCTGTTACCCATCTTTCCTGATAAAGCTTGGTATTCGTCTCTGAGGTCCATTCTTACCTGTAGCACTGCGTCATCGAGCTTTCGGGCGTATGGGTGTCCACTGAGGCTCATGGATGTGCGTACCGCATCGAGCATGGCTTGAATCAATTCCTGTGCTAGATCCAAAGCCAAGATGGGCGCAGCCTCTTGAGCGAATAGTTTTGCGATACTGATATCAGTGCGGGCCAGGTTTCTAACCAAGGCACCCATGGCATTGGGTGTAACCTCCATGAACGCTTTCTCTCGGTCGGTGAGTGAGCCATTATTGGTTCCAAATTTTGTAATCAAGCCAACTTGAGTGGCTGTACCTAGCAATATAGTGAGGACCTCTGTGCTGAATCCAGTGAGGTGGATCTCCTCTGTGGTCGGGTTCAAACAGCCATCTGCTGATGCTGTGTCGCAGTGATAGATCTTGATGCTTCTTGTCTGGGTGGGCCCGCTTCCGATCAAGAGGTCATGGACTTTAAGGATGGGCGGTAGGTATGTAATGGGTGTGTTTTCTCCTTTGCCATCAGGGGGCGATAACGGTGCTTTGAGGATGATAGTCCCTGTAACGCTCATGCTCGCTTCAAGTAGCTGGTTACCACTAAACTGAAACCACGTTCCTGCATTCGCCTGATTCAACGATCGCCATACTAAATTGCCTTGTATTTGGCTGACTAAAGCATCTGGAGCGGATGACTTCATTTGCTGAACAGGATCTCCTTGCGTGCCAGTTGAAGTCCAGCTTCCGAATACATCTGAAATGCCCTTATTGAATGCTATATTCGACATGCGTGTTTTATTCTGATTATCCATCGCTGATACACCATCATTCACAATGCCTTGTGCTAATTGGCATGAGTTAGAAAACATCTGATTAAATTGTTGTATCTTTTTCTGAAGGTCTGACATGACGTTGCCACAATCGGGGCACATAGCGTTGATGGCCAATTGAAATGCATAACCCCCCGCATTGGAGGCAATACTCCGCATCAAAGTCACGAACTGATTCTGGTTGATAAATGAGAAAGACCCTCCATACAGATCAATTCCGCCGCATCCAGCTCCGAATGATGGCGGGACCATACTGATGGGGTTTGTATTCATGATTCGGTTCCGAACGACAACGGAACCTCCACTGAGTACGCCACGTCTTTGCAATGTATGGGCGGATGGCGCGGTCGTATTGACCATACTATTGAATACGGCGTCCATCTCTTGCTCTAACTCAGCTTCCGTATTCTGAGAACGCAGAATAATGAATATACAAAATATAAAAGTCTGGCACCCTCGTAAACTCATGGCCCTCCTCTTAAACTGTTCCTGATCCAGTCGATGCTTTCTGCAGGATCGTCCGATACCGAAAGGGTTTCATGACGGATCTCTTGCTTAAGCATCGGTATAGGTTGCTCTCCACGGCTTCGGCTGAATGTGGTCTCATCGATATAGCCTTGTGAGTGACTCAGGGTCATAATTCTTTGAGTCAGTTCATCTAATGAGAGGAGTCCCTGACTAATGGGCATGATGGTGCTTGGAGCCTGAAATAAAAAAAGGGCAGGGGTTGTGATCACCCCAAGCTGATCGGCTTGGCCATGATCGATCTGGAAGTCTAAGAACTCATTACCTGGCATGGCGAGACCATCGATTGAAACCGCTAGTATCTTGAAGCCATAGCGTTGTTGGAACGCTTTGAGTATCGGCGTTTCAAGATGACAGAACGAGCAATCGGAGCGGAAGAAAAATAGTAAGCCCATGGATGTCGCAAGGTTTTTTAAAACCTCATCGATTTCTAGTCTCGCTCTACGGTTGGCCTCATTAACTGCGAATGTTGAAAGAGGGCGTCGGGTATTTTCATCGAGCATGGGATCTTTCATGACCACCTCACGTGCTACATCTGTAAAGCGATGCGCTTTATCCATCATGGCTCTTTGCAGATACAGATAGAGTCCTACATTGGCCTGTGTGGGTTCGTCGATCGCTTTATCTCGGAAGGAAGATAGATGCTCTCGATACCATGCTGAACTTAAAGCCCGTGGAGACGATGCAATCCGTTTTGAAGGTGCTGTTTTAGTGGGTTCTTGCTTGGATTGTGTCAGTGTATGTGCTCGTCGTTTTGGAACGGCTGGGGCTTCATGCCAGAACCAACCCCTAAATTTATCTTGATAAAAGGACTTACTGCTTTCTTCGGTCAATCCGCCTTTAAAGCCACCTGCATTGATAACAAGTGAAGTCATACATAAGGCAAACACTAGGCATATTCTCATGCACACACTCTATGTCCACATCTCGAGTCTTACGATGAGAAAGAGTCGAGGTTTTAAGTGTGTTTCGCTGTGTGTGTATGAGATGGTCGTGTGTTTGTGATTTTTAGGGAGCGAAACATCCTTTGTATGCTTGCGATCCTGGATTAAGATCTAACCGATGATTGTTTGATGCTGATTTGGGATGCTATAACAGGCAAGCGTTTTGAAAATTACACTACTATCTATAGGATTCTCTATGAAGCTATTGCGTTTTCTTCCTCTTTCTTTTCTGGTAATCCTTTTGTTTGGGTGTCACTCAAAAGTTGAACCACTCTCTGGTGCAACACCTGCTGATGTGGTGCTGGTTGCCGATAAATCAGACAACAGCAAGAAAACCTTTAGAAGTACGAAGCCTTTTTCAGTCTATAAGGCGGTCAGAGTAGTTACAGTGACATTAGGTAAAGACGTCGAAGACCAGGAAGAAGGCGTTGTATTAGGTAAATCCTTTAGGGAACAGATCATCTCTTCGATTGGGCTTCCAGAATCAACTGCGCCAGGAGCAGGTGTATTAGATGTGCGCGTTTCTATCACAGGCTTAAAAGGTAATATCGCCATCTTGAATGTGGCGCCCCAAACTCAGGTACTTGGAAACGGCTATGGTTTCGTTGCCTCAGAAATCTATGCGGCTGATAGCGGGGATGGGAAGACTGTGGCGGGTTATGCGAATACAAAGAATACCGAACGATTGAGCCTTGAAAAGATGACGACTTGGGGGAGTGCTGAAGTCGGAATCAAAGATATGACCAAGGACTTTGTTGAACTGCTCAAATCAAAATAGATAGGGTGCCTGGCACCTTTGATCGGTAGTGATGCCCAGTTATAGGCATCTAAAATAAACCCGCTTTAGCGGGTTTATGTCTTGTGTGATCAAGGCAGTTATCACCTCATACACCCTAACGCTCTGTTCGCCTAAATGACCAGAGCCAAAAAAATAAAGTAATCGGTAATAACACCCAGGTGCTAATGGCTCCGGGTGGTGGTGTCATGACGCTGAGTGGTTTGAACTGACCGATACCGAACCGTAAAGAGAGCTCAATCAACTGCATGCCTAAGGCGAAAGTCGTTAATGAACGGTAGCGAAGAATAATGGCCCAACCAAATAGTGCCATCACCAGTTGACTCGCGCCCCACTGGCCAATGATGGCAATGAGGTTTTGGCCTGATGTACCCTCAAGTGCTATTCCTGCAATGGTTTGCGCACCGCTATCCGGAGCAAACATGTGTATCAAACTACGAATTGTTCCGAAAAGGGTCATGAATACAAGAAAAATGAAAGAAGATTTGGGTCCAATTCGATGTTGAAGTGTGGGTTCTATCGGCATTTGCATAGCTCCTTTAGGACTTCGGGTGCTGACAAAGATTGCTCAATACGATCTTAAAGCACAATTTAACGAGTTGATGAGTTTAGGTTTGTTTGTTTTGATGCTGTCAGGGATACACCGAGTGTGCATTGGTACACATTAGCGCTTTTGTTACGCTTGACCTCAATTTAAAGATCTATGGCTCACTTTCTGCCAGAATAACTAGATAGATGATATAGCTTTTGTTAATGATTTCGTCCGATTTTAGGAGATTAACATGTCAGGTGTGGTCACGATTTATTGCTGCGGTACTGGTAAGCATCGCGATATGGGCGACTATTTGATCGGAAATCTTTACAGGCTAGACCAAGCACCCGAACAGTCAAATGTTGAGTGTGGGATGAAATATGTCCTGGATGGGCCCGGGGCAAGTGGACATGACATCTTCAAAAGCAAGGAAATTGTTAACAAAGTTAATAAGGGTGACACATCGGGCTATGAGTTTGGAAAGAAAAGAGGTTACAGCTTTCTAAATAAAATTACTGGGGATGGCTGGGCGGATAATGTTTATGAGGTACAGCAATGGCTAATGTTGGTTGATGCCAAGCTGAAGAAAACGAGTGCGGCAGGCATTAAAACCGTTAACCTTATCGGCCATAGTCGAGGAGCGGTCACGTGCATCATGATTGCTCATATGATGATGATCGATCGAACCTGGAAGGCTAATATCGTTGCGCTCGACCCGGTTCCAGGTTCAGATGCGTCAGGCTTTACTAAAGAAAACTTAGGCAATCTTTTCCAACTACCTGCAAACGTAACTAACTACTTGGCCATGTTGATGGAACATGTAGACTCGAAAGGTTTTAATGTTAGATTTCAACCGGTTTATCTTGAAAAAATGAATTTCAACGTGGCAAGCAATCTAAGCTTTCGCCAGTTACCTTTGCCCGGGAAACATGGGGACTTAGTCAAATACCAGCTAGACAGTTACCCTGTTTGGAAAATATCAGCGTCAAACTCGATAGATTTTCTAACCCGAAATGGTACGGTCTTTGGTCAAAATCCGACCCTTCTGCTCACCGATGCAGAGCTATTAGAGCAATACGCGGAAGTCCATCTTGCTCGTATGGATGCTGGTGATTCTAAAGATGCAAAGACAGAATCAAAGTCTATGTTCCGACGTCTCAATATCGTTAGATGGGGTATCGGGAAAGAATGGTTAAATGATCGAGGGAAACAAGTAGAAAATCCTGTAAGAGAGCATCCTTACTATCTGAATCTCCAACATGCAGCGCTATTCCAAGCGTGCTGTCCTAATATTGTTCGCGCCCTGGATAATCAGCAAACCAGTACAAGTGAATCTATACTTGTACCACATTATTTCCAAAGCTATCCACTAAGTATCCAACTTCTCTGGAAATTGCACCTTGTGAGTGATGCGCACTTGGCCGCTTTTGTCTATCAGGCGTTACAGCAATATCGTGATCAAACGAGTGGTTTTTTTGGTAAGAAATTCACAAGCTCCAGCACGGAGTCATTGAGCGCTATATCAGCCCTAACCAATCTAATCAGTTCGAAGACTGTATTTCCAATTGATAACGTTGTGGCTCCTACCGTTCACTATTTGACTGGAGGTGCTCCTTTGGCCAAGACTCTAGCATCCCAAGCACACCTTGCACCTCTAGTACGGTTGAAGTCCGGTGGTCGATTAGATTTGTTGCTTAAAGAAGCCTTGAAGAAATGGGAAGCGGTCAAACCGATTCATATTTAAGGTAAGTTATCCGTAAGAGGTATCTCTTTATGACCCATTTTTCTCACATTGACGATGATACCCGTCCTCATGTGAAGCTTGAAGAGCTCATTCAGCACGGCCGATCTTTGCATAACCTTGAGATGTTCCACCAAGCTCAAACGGTATATGAACAAATACTGGCTATAGATCCAAACCATTTTGATGCATTAAGACTATTGGCAACGGTGCTGGCTCAGACAGGTAAATCGGCTGATGCCATTGTGTACTTTGAGCGAGCACTGGCTTTAGATAATACTAATCCGATCGTTTTTAACAATAGAGGTATTACATTACAGCAGCTAAAACGATTCGATGAAGCATTGGAAAGTTATGATCAGGCTATCCGTTTGAGTCCGGATTATGCGGATGCTTACAACAACCGTGGGAACGCGTTGAATGACCTTCATCGTTTTGAGGAAGCACTTCTTAATTATGAATCATCGATCCGAATTAGGCCTGACTATATAGAGGGTCTATATAATCGAAGTGTTGCGTTGAATGAACTGAAACGCTTCATTGAGGCGGTAGCGAGTTACGACGAGGTTATTCGGCTCCGTCCGGATCACGTCGACACGTATAATAATCGCGGTCTTTCACTGAGCGCCTTAAAGCAATTCAAAGAGGCTGTTCTCAGCTATGACCAAGCTATTCAGAGACAGCCCAACTATGCTGAGGCCCATAGCAACCGTGGCATTGCGTTGAATGAACTTGGGTCTTTTTCTGAAGCTGTAAACAGTTATGATGAGGCTATTCGACTCAATCCTCATTATGCCGAAGCTTACAATAACCGCGGCATCTCTCTAAATGAACTTAAACGCTTTGAAGAAGCAATTGCCTCCTATGATGAGGCGATTAGACTCAAACCAAATTATCCGGATGCTCTAACCAATCGTGGGTTGTCGTTGATTGAGCTCAAGCGTTTTGATGAAGCGCTAGAAAGTTATGAAGAAGCGATTCGTTTGCACCCCAACCATGCTGAGGCCTATTGGAATAAATCACTCCTTCAGATTCTTACAGGTGACTTTATAAATGGATGGGAGCATTATCAATGGCGATGGCAACATATCCTCAAAGGCTATCAAAGGGATTACAGAAACCCAATGCATCCAAGCATTGAACGTTACTCCGACAAGGTTTTTTTCGTTTATTCTGAGCAAGGTCTAGGAGACACGATTCAATTCTGTCGATATGCCAAAATCATTGCTGATAAAGGAGGGCGAGTTGTTGCTGAAGTACCTAAACCACTTCGCTCATTAATCGCCTCTCTTGACCCAAGAATCCAGGTCATTCAGTCAGGTGACCCGATTCCTGATTTTGATTATCACAGCCCATTGATGAGTCTTCCCTGGGTATTTAAAACAACCATAGATTCTATTCCTTCGGAAAAAGCTTACCTGTCTATTCCGAAAGAAAAAAAAGATCGATGGTCCAAAAGGCTAGGCGAGAAATCCAAACCTAGAATCGGCTTGGCTTGGTCCGGGTCGAGCCAGCATTCCAAGGATATGCATCGAAGTATTCCGTTTACTGATATCGAAGTCTTACTTGACTTACCTTATGAATTTCACTGTCTTCAACCTGAACTTCGACAGGATGAATATCCACTTCTTCAAGCGTATCCTGAGGTTAAAACGCATTTTGGAATGCTTGAAGATTTTTCAGATACTGGCGCATTGATAGAACACATGGACTGTGTCATCTCTGTTGACACTTCTGTGGCACATCTCGCGGGAGCTCTTGGTAAAGAAGTTTGGATCCTTCTTTCCTGCATACCAGATTATCGATGGTTGCTGGAAAGACAAGACACGCCCTGGTATCCCGGTGCAAAACTCTTTAGACAGGATGAGAAAAGGGACTGGGAAGATCTTTTGATTAAAGTCAAAAATGAGTTGGCACTCATGCTGTCTTTGAAGGCTGGTTAGAAAAGGAGCGGAAAATAGAGTACCTAACCAGGCCGGTTAATTCACTTGGAGAAAGGTACCAAGCAATGTACTGTTCTGGAAAAAAAATGATACAAGAGTACTCATCATTGTATGTTCTCGCAGCGTCATAAAAATGATTCATCGAATCAACTTCAAACGATGCTAGCTAATAGTAGCCCTTACGATGAGATCCTGTTAGCCTCTAGTTTTGTTTATAAAGCCCATGTGGGTTTTCTTTTGCTATTGAGCTGTCCGTCAAGATAGCCACAAATGAACAACCAATGAATTAATTAATTAACCTTAGGGTGCCGATTGTGCCAATCACTCATTACAACGAAGCAATAGTCTTAAGACAAGATGTATCTGATGTTATCGGTACTTTAAAGAAACCGGGCGCATCCTCTGTCCCAAATACTCCAGCATCAGGCAACTCAGTAAAAAAGAAAGGCTGGTTTGGTGACGGTCTTGTCATATCTACAAGACTACAAGGTTCCATCGATTTTACCCGTGAAGAGGCCGCGCAGCGAAAGCTTAAAAGTGATGAGCCTGGTGGGTGGTTTTCTTATCAAAAGCGCGTAGGTGGGATTTCTCAAGAGACCGAGGATGCGGCTTTGTTGGCGGCATTTGGAGAACCAACCACCTATACTAAGATCAGAAATTTATTCTTGGCTCAAGATAGTGTCATACGTTCTTTTTCGATGTACGAAAAGCCTTTAGACTTAGACTTTAATGATGAAGATGTTGATGAACCTGACGAAACGGGTAGACATGCTTTCTCAGTACAGAAAACTAACATCACCCCAGACTTTATGAGATGGGTACAGGCTATGGCCACATCCGATATCCCGGAGGATGAAAAGTTAGTGAACTTCAGTTGTGCTATTCATCAGGTTATGCATATCCATTTCTTATTATACAAAAATGGGTGGGTTCATGGCGATATGCACATGAAGAACATGAAAGTCATTGACCCTGGACTTGCTACCGGTATGTTCCTCGTCAAAGCTTTCGACTTTGGGGAGTCTGGGCCAGCCAACTTTGCAAATCGAAATAATGACCTTAACTATCTTTTCTGGAGAAGGTCCCAAAAGACGGGTCCCAAGGGTTTTGGAGAATCTATGTTGAGGGCTAATAGAGGAGAAGATCACGCAGACATGCAAAAGCACTACCCTATTCATAAGATCATGAAGACTATGGGGGTAGAAATAGGTATGGTGAATGACTTTATGGCATCTGTTGGATCTCGTCTGACGAGCAGGTTAAGTACCAACAACTTAACGTTACACCAACCATGGATTGATATTTCAAATGAAATTGTTGCCTTTGCTAACCAAAATGCTACTTTTGGTATTGCTGGGGGAGCCTAGAACAAGTGCGATCCGCCCTCATTGAAAAAGCTTGAAGTAACGTCGTCCTCCTAATGAGGTGCTATTTCTATTGATTCCAATGTGTGAGTGAGAGTTCCAACAGAATTTTCAGGATTGAAGAAAACAAACAAAACCTTGTGTATCCCTATGTCATCGTTGTGGCCCATGATGACAATTTTATATGTGGCTTTATGTTCGCTAAGTTCTGCGCTTTGATATTGAGCGTATTACCCATTAATCCTCCCTGTTGAGTTAGGTAACTTAGACGTACCATAGCTGATCCAAGGATGTACATTTTTTGATTATGTTCATGAGGATTTTGTATTTAAGAAGAACTGCTGTCTATGCGATTGCATTGTTTGTCAGTTACTCTATAGATCAACGATCTCGACAGGGATTCGGGTATGTAGGCAAACCAAGTTATGTTTTGGCTTGGACCCCTTAGTGGCGATCTAATTCCTCTACATAACAGGTTGGTATTCAGCAACTGTCACGACCTCTTTGCTTTTCGATTTGGATGCGAAATACAGACAAATCGGTCCTAGTGTCATGCTGTCATAAACAATGTTGCTCAATGGAACCAAGGCAAAAGTATCTAAGGGAAACTTATACGTGAGACTGATTCACCGAGTTCAAACGCTGGTCTTAATTTCCTCTTTTCTTTGCGCTTCTTGCTCAATATGGGAGCCTGAAACGAAGGGTCTAAAGACTCCTTCACCTCCAGTTAAGAGTGGCACAGAAAAAGGATTGGATCTCAGTGATACCCCCGCTGACAAAGTTTCACGTCTTGAGATGTTAAAGTTCGGTTCTCAGCAAAAATCAGTATCCGATAACGTGCTCGTTGGTAATTGTTCTGCCAATACTTCTTCTATCAAGCCGTCGCCATCTAAGAAGAAAACTCAGGTGGTCGATAAAGTACCGCATAAAGAAAGTGCGTCGAAGAAAATGAGTGGATGCGATCCTCGATTCTTCCAGAATAAAAAAACAAAATACAAAGGAAAGAAAAAGAGTGCGAAGACCGTTGATATTCGTCATGGCCTCAAAAAAGAAGTATCAGCAAAAACACATGAACACTCTGAAGCGATGCCTAAACCTAAGGAACCTGTTAAGAAAATCACCAAGAAAACCAGTAAAAGGATCCCAAAAATAAAACCGTCAACAGACCCGCGCCCCAGTCTTCCAGCCAAGAAGAAACCTGCTAACGAGAGACTTATTTAGGCTTTCGCTCTCATGTTGCGAGCTTGAGATTCACTTTTGTTTTTTGATGCTCGCGCCTACATAAAAGATGTGTTCTTCTCTAAAGACCAATAATGCAAAGTCCTCTGTAAGTGAGTTAACAATCGCCCGAAGATCTTCGCTTGTGTTCATGGTTTGCCCATTTATATTGATGATGATGTCGTTGACTTCGATACCAGCCATTGCAGCGGCGTTTTTACTGGAGGTGACTTTCATCCCATTGGGCAGGCCTAGTTTCCGCAAAGTTTTCTCTTGAACAGCAGTTAACGTCAGACCGAGTTCAGTGTTGCTTTCTGTTGAAGGGGGAAGTGAGTTTGCTAGGGTTGAGGTGGCCGTTTCCTGCTCACCCAAGTTAAGCGTGATTACCTGAGTTTCTCTATTCCGCCATAGGGTGATTTTGGTGGCCGTGCCCGGAATGAGGTTTGCTATGATAGGTGGGAGTTCATTGGCGTCATTAATCGTCGTTTCATTTATTTTCAAAATGACGTCCCCTGTTTTCAGTCCCGCCTCAGCACCCGGACCTTCATCGGGTACCCATGAAACCAAAGCCCCCTTTATTTCGCTTAAAGCAAAAGAACGAGCCAGTGACTGATTGACGGTTTGTATGGAAATTCCAAGTCTTCCTCGTTTCACTTGGCCATCTTTAATCAACTGCTGTTCTATCTTCATAGCCAGATCAATCGGGATGGAATAAGTGGTGCCTGCATAAGTGGCTTCATCTTCTGACAGTTGATTGATGCCAATGACGTCCCCTTGTGCACTGACTAGCAGGCTACCTGACCATGCAGGATTTAGTCCTAAGCTGGATGGGATATAAGGGACAAATCGATTGTCAGGTAATGTAACTTTATTTCCAGCAATGACGCCCGTTCTGATTTCAGGTTCGAGATCATTCAGGTACGCAATGGCCATGATTGGATCACCCACTTGAACGTTTGTGCTATCCACTGGGTTGATTCTGGCAAGACCTAAGGCGTCGACCCTGAGTAAGGCAGTATGGGTGAGTTCATCAACCCCGATGATCGATGCACTGTATTCATGCCTGTCAGAGGTTTGAACGTGAACCATTGAATAGCCTTTCACGATATCGGCATTGGTTAGGATCAGCCCATCTGATTCGACGATAACGCCTGTTCCAAGGTGTCTTGATCTACTGTCCCAATGTTTGCTCGTTACATTGGTAGTTGAGTCATGCGATCGTCTTTGCTTGGGTGAGTACCTTGATTTGGTAGATGGGTGAACTGATCGAACGCTATTGTTTGGGTAAGCGTTGATGGAGACTATCTTATCCTTAACCGATAGGACGGCTTTAGCAAAATCGTGTTGATGATTATTTTTTGTTTCTTTATCAAGTTGTTCTTGGAGTAAATGGGCTTCAACTTCCTTCGTCTGATCAACCGAATGGACATAAAAGCCTAAGATTGTTGCCATAACAATCAGAAGCAGAAGCACTAAACGCAGGGTGTTTGATGTCATCAATGTGCCTTTAATTCTATCTACGAGCGTGCGGTTGAGAATATGTCGGTAGCGCTTATTTGCATTTTGACCTACGTACAAGCTTAGCGCCTGAATTCAAATTGGTACAGAACCAACGCATCTTTGTTCTCTGATGGCTTGGTTGATCCACAGGTTGATCAGAGATGCCTACAATGAGCGCCGTATGTATATAATCCAAGTATTCATGTAAAACTTTCATCCGCTGATCGGTTTTCTACTATAAAAGCTAACATGCTGATTCAATCTCTTTCGATTGCTATAGTCATATCTCTATGGGTTTGTTTGCCCCGTGATGTATATGCTGACGTCTATAAGTTCGTAGGTCAGGATGGTATGGTTTTTTACAGTCAAAATCATAAGCCTTACCGAAGTTCTATTGTTCGATCAGCTTCGACGACTATCGATAAGCTTGGTTATTCTCACACATCAAAATTCAGTGAGGCCTACGATGATTTGATTCAACGTGCGGCTTCAAGACATGGATTAGATCCGGCTCTTCTCCGTGCCGTTATTCAAGCCGAGTCATCCTATGACCCTTTCGCAGTGTCTTATAAAGGTGCCATAGGATTAATGCAGTTGATGCCCAATACCGCCATGCGCTTTGGTGTTTGGGACCCCTATGATCCTGAGCAAAACATACTTGGTGGTGCTCGATATCTGCGCGAATTGTTGGGTTTGTTTAATTCCGATGTTCAGCTCGCCGTTGCTGCCTACAATGCGGGAGAAAATAACGTCATTAAATACGGAATGAAGATCCCACCGTTTCAAGAAACTCAAAATTACGTTAACAAAGTCATGAGCATCTATCGTCCTTGACCTTCAATCGCTCTCTGTATTTACTAATCTATGTACCTTTTAAGCTTCAATAGGATTTTCGATATTTATAGTCCTAGTCTTTGAAGGTGGTCATGGATGTTGGAGATGACGCTTGCCCAGTCTCTATCTTCACCCTGTCGAAAGAGTGTGGCTGAAGTATACCAAGGGGTATCTGATGTATCGAGCAGCCAACGATAATCTGGAGCATAACCAAGTAAAATCCAAACCGGCTTACCCATTGCTCCTGCCAAATGAGCGATCGAGGTGTCCACTGTGATGATAAGATCCATATGCTCCAGTAATGCTGCGGTATCGCTAAAGTCATCTAGATGTTCACAATGAACTCTAATTTCTGGATTTTGCTTCAAAATAACGGCATCAGATGCCCGTACTTCTTGCTGTACACAATGTATTTCACGCCGCTCGTGAAATAAAGGTTCAAACATTGTGAAGGGGACACTTCGTTTGTGGTCATTCTTATGGTTTAGGTTACCGGAGCAGGCCAAACCAATACGAACATTATTTTTAAATCCAAGTCTTTTTGACCATTTCTCTCGATAGAAGTCGGAGATAGATAAGTATGTGCTCGAATACGGGATGGTTTCAGTGGTTGTTCCTAAAACCCAAGGCAAGCTCATCAGAGGTAGCTGGTAGTCGTATTTAGGGATGCTTTTATTCCTTGGGATGACGGAAATTCTCGAGTCGAGTGATTCCAGTAAGCTTTGAATGCTGTTCTGTACCTCTAAGATGACTTTAGCACCCGTATCCGCAAGCATCTTACAGAATCGACTGAACATAATGGTATCGCCCAAACCCTGTTCAGCATAAATGAATACGACGTCGGATTGCTTAAGCTTTGAGGTTGGGAGTAGTGGGTTCTCCTGGTACCTTCGGATCGTTTCTGGGACCAGTCTTTCAAAGCGCCATTCATAGAGCTCCCAGCCCGAAACCCAAGCTCCAGTCACTATCAAGACTAATGACTTGTTCCAATGGGCCTCAGCAAGTAGCGGATTGATGAGGATCGCGCGATCGAGATCATCTAGGGCTTCTACTGTTTTACTGATCTCTGTGTAAGATACGGCACGATTACAGTATGCTTCTGCATAATGTGGTTTGAGCTGTATAGCACGGGTGTGGCTCATGAGGGCTTCCTCATGGCGTCCCAGTTCTTTAAGGATAATGCCATGGTGTACATGTGCTACTGGCATGCTGGGTCTGAGTTCAAGTGCTTTTTCTGTGGACAATAGCGCACGATCGAAGAGCTTAAGTGCACATAAGGGAAGTGTTAGATTCAAATAGGCATCAAAATAATCAGGTTTTATAGCAATCGCTTGGTCATAGCTTTCTATGGCACCTAGAAAGTCACCAAGAGCATTTAATGTGTTAGCGCGGTTAAAATAAGCTTCTGCAAAGTTCGGTTGATAGCGGATGGCGTTATCGTAACTATGAACAGCTTCAGAATTTCGCCCGATCCTAGAAAGCGAATTGCCACGATTTGAATGAGCCTCCGCATGGTGAGGAACCAGTCCGATTACTTTTTCGTAGTAGGAAATTGCTTTTTCATGTTCTGAAAAATCATCATAAATGAGCGCTAAGTATTGAAGAATATCGACTTGTGTCGAGTTGATTTGTATCAGTCGTTCGAATGTTTGTGCGCATTCACGTAGTCGGTTCATCTTCAAGAGGGCCGTGCCATAACCCCGAAGAAAGTTCGGTTCTCTTGGGAACTCAGTCAACAAGCGAAGAAAAATTGTGGCAGACTCAGGGTAAAGCCCATCATTAAACAGATTGATTGCGCGTCGATAGATGGTATCCCAGTTTTTTTGGGATTTTGTCTTACCCTCTTTCATATGTTATCCAAAGTGTGATGTCCAGACTAATGAGTACAGATTAGAACCATGGCCCCTATTGTAGAGTTTTTAAGGCGTCTTGAAGTTCGTGATTGCTCCATCGATCCATTTGCGTCGCATCGTTCTAACTCTATTTCTTTTGCTTTCGCAATAATCATGTTTGGCTATCTATATGATATTTCGTGAATGCGTATAAGGAAGAACAATTCGTATGTTTAGTTCACGCTTCTTTTATTAAGATTTGCCTAGGAAACTGGTTGGTATTTGAACTTATTCGGAGTACGATCTTTAGATGGTGAGTGTTTTTTCCTATTGATTGTTCAGTTGGTTCACGCTCACTTGTGACGAGCATGTCTAAACGAAAAACTATTTTTTTAAGAGAAGGAAAAAAAATGTCAATCACTCAAGATTTTCAGTGTGATATTCATCAAGAAATGAACTGGGTCAAAGGGCACAACACGATTGTTGGTTATGTGAACGCTTTGACCATTGCTGGAACCGCACTTTCAGCCAACATGACTAATCTTTGGGATCCGATAGCCAATACCAACACTTTGGCCGTTGTGGGTGTGATGGAGTATGCTGGCTGGGAGGGAGGAGCCACACAGCCCGTTAGATTAAGTTTTGCGGTAGAGAATGCGAATCAGGTGACGATTCTAAATCTACTTTCTGCAGGTCTTTCCGATACGGCCGTGAGTATTCAGTTCGAAGTCTATAACTTCGATCAAGCTGCATCGCCACCTGTGTTCTATCAAACATTCTGGACCAACGCTGCGGCTATGACGGGTGTTGTTGCAAAAGAAGGAACAGTACTTGCCTTGGAAATTGAGCGTGAAAAACGTCCTGATATCGTGAGTCCTAACCTCTATAATTGTCATTTGGCTTTTGCTCCAACTCCAGGAACAGCACAGTCACTCTACATGGCTAATTCGTCCACGGCTAAATATGTGAGCGTATTTGGTACGGCTTAATTTAGGCCCATTTATTATGAAAGAGCACTGTAACCCAGTGCTCTTGATTCAATGTTTACTCATGAGGTGTTCACATGGCAGTACAAGATGAAATCCCTAAATCACGATTAACCCTTCGTTATAAAACTGAAATCAATGGAACCCCGGCCGACGTAGTATTACCCCTTCGCCAGTTGATAACGGGCGATTTTTCTGGAGGTTCCTCGGTTGATGCAAAACTAGACCTTGAAGAAAGACAAATGCACTCCATGGACGGAACCAATACGGATTCTGTGATGAAGGAAATGGGCATTAAATTGAACTTCGCGGTGCCTAATCATGTTGATCCAGCTAATGGTGAAGACGTCGATGTCAATTTGAAGATTGATTCCATGGCTTCATTTAAGCCAGATGCTATTGCGAAGCAAATGCCCAAGCTCGAAGCAATTCTTATGGTTAAGCGATTGTTGGAAGAAAGCCTTTCAAATGTAGATAACCGCAAAGACTTTCGTAAATTGCTTGACGAACTTATGAGTCAACCAGAAGCTCTTGAGAAGGTTTTGGCTGATCTGAAAGCATTTGAGGGCCTAAAACTACCTTCATCTGAAAAGCCTGCTGAGTGATCTTGAAACAGACCCAGTGTGATTTACATTTCCTTTTAATTATTCAGGTTAAGTTATGGCTACCGAAGAACTAGAGAAAACCGCTGAAGCAATTGACCTTAAGAGATTCTTGTCGAGCATGAGGTTAGATCCTGATGTGACAGAGCCTCTACCGGCTGTTAAAGACGGAATGCAAGTCGAGTCGGCACCTTTAAGAGATGAAGATCGATTCCTATCCGGTCTTGCTGCGATGCTTTTAAACATCGATGCCGCGGGTGCAGGAAAATTTGACAAAGCCGCTGTACTCAACGTTATTGCAAAAATTGATGAAATCGTTAATGTACAAGTTAATGAGGTTCTACACCACCCTAAGTTTCAAGAAATTGAATCTAATTGGCGCGGTCTCGATGACTTGATTCGGTCGACCAATTTTCGTGCAAATGTAATGATCGATATCCTTGATGTAAGTAAGGATGAATTGCTTCAAGACTTTGATGCCAACGGAGTTGATATTTCCAGTAGCGCGCTCTTTAAGAAACTTTACGTGGCTGAATACGATCAATATGGCGGAAAGCCATTTGGCGCAGTGGTTGGATTGTATGAATTCAAACACACGCCAACGGATGAGTATTGGCTAAAGATCATGTCAAAGATTGCGGCAGCCAGTCATGCCCCATTTGTTTCAGCGATGTCTCCAGAGTTTTTCGGCTGCAACAGCATTGAAGAGTTAGCCTCTATTAAGGATCTTGAAGGTCTTTTGAATAATCCAAAATACAGTTCGTGGAATGCCTTAAGAGATACTCCTGAAGCGGCTTATTTAGGTTTAACCTTGCCAAGATATGTGCTTCGCTTGCCTTATGATCCAGTGACCAACCCGGTAGGTAAAGGGTTCCAGTTCACCGAAAGTGTCAGAGGTGATATTGATGGCGAATACCTATGGGGAAGCTCTGCGATTCTGTTTGCTAAGAACATGGTACGCTCATTCGAGAACTCTGGATGGTGTCAGTATCTTAGGGGACCTAAGGGTGGTGGACTGGTAACCGGATTGCCTGTTCATACATTCAATCTTCGCGGTGAGGATGAAATCAAGTTGCCCGTTGAAATGGTGATTCCTGATTATCGTGAGTTAGAATTTGCAAACTCTGGTTTTATCTCTCTGGTATACCGAAAAGGGACGGGTGATGCCTGCTTCTTCAGTGCGCAATCACTTAAAAAGCCAAAAGCCTTCCAGGACGCTAAAGACAGTGAAAACGCTCAATTAGCAACGAACCTATCCTATACATTCTCCGTTACACGCATTGCCCATTATGTGAAGTGCATGATGCGTGACAACATTGGTAGTTCCGCTGATGCAACGTACATACAGAATGCACTACTTAATTGGATTAACAAGTACGTGACTACGGTTGTTAACCCAGATGATTTGACCCTTCAAGCCTATCCGTTCAAAGCGGCTAGTATTGAAGTGGTAGAGCGTCCAGGTTCCATTGGATGGTATGACTGTAAAATGGCAGTTCTGCCACATATCCAATTTGAAGGAATGGATGTGGAATTGCGTCTTGACGCTCGGTTATAAACGATCCTTAACAGTCGGTTCATCATGATTTCTCTCCCGCGTATATCCTGGACAATTGGTCAAACCCTATTGCCTGATCATATGCGTGGGCTAGAGGACTCATTGATATCCGACACAATCATGAGGGGAGTTGCATTTGGACTTCCTTTTCATGGTTTAGCTGATATTGTTTTCAGTAAATCGCTTAGAACTGACGGTTTGCTCTCACTTGAAAGTGGAACTGTGGTCATGAGGTCTGGCCGCCTTTTGTCAATTGGTGGCAACTCAACTGTAAACATGCTCAACCTGAATACAGGTAGTGAAACACGTTTAACTGTATTCCTTCATCTTTTGCAATCCGATGAGTCAGTTGAGGGTGCGCGACGCCAGAACCTGTCGTCACATGATGTCATGCCGACCTGGAAATGGCGTCTGCATTTATCATTTTCTGAAGATGTTCAAGGAACAATAGAGTATTTACAGTTAGGTGTTTTTGAAAAAGACATTCGGTCTGAATGGACTCAATCTACTTCCTATATTCCGCCTTTGCTGAAAGTAGGGTCGTCTGGTTATTTACAAGATGCGGTAGGTGGTTTGCTGGACGTTTTGGAAAAATATACCTCAACGCTCAAAGAAGAGTTAGCTGATATTCAGTTGTCAGGTGAAAATCTGATCATGGTTAAGCGATGTTTAACTGAACTGCGCATCTTTAAGCTTTACTTGACCAACGCGCTTGGCGAAATCCAAACGCATCCTTTTCATTTCTATGATCGTCTGCAGCGTTTTTATCTTGAGGTTGCGAATTATCGAGGTTCTGAACCAGTCTTATTCGGTAGGCCCTATCAACACGATAATCTTTCTGGGTGTCTTTACGACCTCATTCAAGGAACTCTTGAGCTTTTAGATAGTACTAGAGCCGCCACTCCGATGATTGAATTCAAGCCAATGGCCGGAGTCTTTAGCGTGACGATGACGGATGATTCATTACTTGCAGACAAATGGTTTCTGCTTGTACAGAAGCACAGTGTGCAAACCGATGTATCTTTGGAGGGTGTCAAGGTCTCTGCCTTACCAAGACTACAAATCATTCATAAATATTTTCTCAGTGGCATAGTGCTCAAAAAGATTAACCGTCCAATTTTTCAGCATTATTTTGGTCCAGAGGTTGATATCTATGAAATGGATAAATCTGAGGAATTAACGCAGGCTCTAAATGATAGGACCATAGCGTTTCTTTCTGAACCCCGTTTTGAATCGGTTAGATTCTTCCTTTACTGGAGTTCCAACTGATGGGGATCTTGAGGCGATACGGTAAGACAAGTGAAGAATATGAAAGAAATAGACTTCCACGTTTAGTTGAAGATATCGCTAATTTAATCAATTCTAAAGCTGAGTTTTCCTATTTTAATCCAGATTTTGGGGTTAAAGATCTTTCTTCGTATACCGATCTTGAGCAAATTGCGAATGCAGCTATTGATGAAATAAGGAAAAATATCGAGTTGTACGCAAAGGATGTCGAGATTATTTCGATTACGCAACAGCCTTCAAATACCTTGTCCAGGATTAATCTACTTTTAGAATGTAAGGTTGTTAACGACCTTAGTAAGATCAAAATATTTACGGACTTTGGTGAACGCAAATGGCGAGTGATTCCTTAAAGCTAGATTTTTCTGACAATATACAAGCCACACTCTCTCTTACTCTGAGTAGTGGAGCTTATAGCGTTCCCGGTGGGAATATAACGGCACTGTCACTTGACATCCAGCCATGGGGCTTCTCAGGTGAAATAACCTTTGTAGTGATGGCCTATCCCCAAACAGATGCCCTGTTTACACCATTCCAAGCGGCTACGACGATTCCATTAGTCCTTACAGTTGGGCCGGGTAACGAGGGTAGCCAACAAAGTTCAGTTGTTCCCATGACTTTAAAAGGTTCGATTGTTAGTAAAAGCTTCACTGAAGCCATGGCTAACTTAGAGACGGGTACATCGGTTAGCAGTAATCCTGTTTTGTACCGAACCTACACCATCGGATTCGTTGATCCTTTGAAGCATTTCTGGTCACAGCACTATGTTCAGGCGCTTTATACCAACTCGACCTATCAAACCGTGTTTTCTGCGCAAGCGACGTCTGCATTTACACTAACGTATAACTGGTCGTTGTTAACGAGTAGTCAGAATCAGATTTTTGTTAATACGGGTATTAATGTCCCTACAGGTAAACCCGCTTCTTTCTATGATTTTCTGATTTGGTTTGTTGATCAGAATAATGGCTATTTCTACTACAACTATTCAGCCTCTAATTATGTGCTCGCTTCTGCATTGCCCGCTGCGCCAACGCCCATACAAGTGGCTAGTCAGTATGTTCGTGGTGTGGATGTCACGCTACCTGAAATAAACTACACACAATTATCGGTTATTAATGCTCTATCTACGGGTCCATCCACACAAAATGGCACCAATGCCAACGCGATCACTCCTCTAGCGCGAGATTATTTAACCATATGCACTACGCCTTCGTTATTCACCAATGAAGTTACGCTGCAAAAAGCAAGATTTCCGAGTCCAGTTGCAAAGGCAACCTGGAGTTATAATGCCTTACCTTCTTCGATGCTGTTACCGGGTAATGCAGTTCAATTCCAAACGACTAATGATAATTGGAGTGCCCAATCCTACTTAGCTTCAAAAACACTTACTATTTCTAGAGTTCAGTTGCGAGCTGTTTTTGATGATCGATTTGGTTCCGTACTAGATAATTACAGCGCAACCAGCGCCCCTTACAGCATAAACTATACAGTGACTGGATTATTGCCTGGAACCACCAATCCCCTATTGCCTGAATATAAGGCACCTGTCTATCCTTTGCAGGTTCAAGGTTTAGTCTACTCAACCCAAGGCGCTACTGGTACAAATGATTATGCATTCGTTCAAGATAGTGCGACATCTACAAATTGTTACCAAGTGACTATACCGCTTTGGAATAATCAGCAAGTTTATGTTCCTTATGCCCCAGTGAACATGAATGGACAGTTCTATTTCCCGCCTTATAAGAATCAACAGGTACTTGTGAATCTGTGGATGGGTTCGGCCTCTATAGACAGTTATTTGGATTGGTTAAGTTATGCAACTTTACCTATGAGTGGCCAAGGGAATGCTATTGTTTTAGGGCAAAGTTCAACCAGTCAAACCAGTATCACGCATACCTACACAAATAGCATTCCTCAATTAAATATCAATCGTCAACAATCGACTGATACAGAAACCATTAGCATTGGTGAAGGGTTTATTCTTTTGCAGACAGAAGTGACATCATCATGAGTTCTACTCTCCTTTGCCAATTAGAGCTTAACAAAACGAGTGGAATACTCCTGACGGTTAGCGCAAGTAGTGGACAGGTCAGTCAAATTGTTAGCTTGAATGGAAGCCAAGTCAGTGTAACGGTTAAGGATCAGAGTAATACTTCTACCTTCGTGCAAACGCCCACCAGTATTAGCATGACCTGCAATACATTCAGTTTGAATGCACAAACGATCAGTATTACTTCATCTCAAAATACAAGCATGACAGCCAGTGGAACCTTTGGCGTGACTTCTAAAGGCAATATGACACTTCAAGGTAGCGCAGATGTCAGTGTAGGTGCATCGAGTGGTCTTAGTTTGTCGGGTTCTACTTTGAATGCATCAGGAACAAATAGTGCAACCTTACAGTCCTCCGCTGTTACCGTAAAAGGAACGAGTTCTGTTTCGGTCACTAGTCCATCGTCTACCCTAACAGGTTCCACGCAGGCTGAAGTTACAGGAAACATGGTTACTGTGAAAGCCGATACCACGGCAACTCTTCAAGGGCTTACGACCACCGTCAAAGGGACCTCGATTGCCGTACAAGGTACTGCGGTTACCTTAGGCTCATGATATGAATAGTAACGAACAACTGTTCAGGTCCTATCTAGATCAGATGCAGGCACTGAATGAGTTTGTTTTGTCTTACCACATTAGTCATAAGTTTTCTGGTCTTAAGACGAGTTATTCAAATGAAGACCCAGACGTACTCCGTCTCTTAGAATCTTTGGCTTTTTTCTCAGCGCGCACACACAACAAGGCGCTCACTAATGTAAAGAGCTACCGGGACAGACTCTATCAACAGTTATTCCCGTATTTTCTAACTGAACTTCCCAGTTGCGGCGTCCTTCGAGGGGTCACCACCGGTCTTCTACTTGAGCCATCATTCCTAGAACGTGGAACTGAATTTGTATTGCGTGCGGACAACGATGCAGAGTATTTCTTTCAAACTAGGGCAGATCTGACTTTATTTCCTATACGTTTGAGCTCTGTATCAACTGAACTGTCTGAAACGTCAGGGCTCAAGTTGCATATGAGATTCAATGCCATACATACACTCTATACAGCACCAGATCCTTTAACTCTTTTCTTAGACTACATTGGAGACACACAGGCTTCTTTTAGGATTTTAGGTTTCTTTAAAGAACACTTGCGTGGAGTAAAGATTGCATATAGTGAGAGTACACGCGCTGATATCCCGTCATCTACACATTGGTTGAGTGTTGAACATCCTTCTTATGGGCCACTGCCACTGACGCTTGAGCAAAATGATGATTTACATCCCATCGAAAATGAGCGTCTTTACTTCAACGACCCGCGAGATGAACTATTCATTCATGTAAAACTACCTCAACCTGAGTTGGGCTGTAATAGTTTTATTATTGAGTTCGAATTTTCCGAATCATGGCCAAGAGGTTTGGTAGTTAATAAGGACATCTTTCAGATAAATTGTGTCCCGATCATTAACATTAGGCGTTCTCAAGCAACTCCAATTACCTCAGATGGAACCTTATCCAAATTTCCAATTCTGCCATCGACTGAAGATGAGTCTTTTACATTCCTAAAAGCCATTGGGGTTTACCAAATCAACGATGAAGGTCTGGTACCCATTACACCAGGTATCATTAGTTCACTGCACTGCTGTTATGAAATAGACGCACAATCTATATGGGTGAATGGTCGTCCATATTCTTATTTATTATTACATTACCCCAAAGCTTTCGAAGACCCTGTCGTTGTCTGTGTTGATGCTTTATGGTATCAATCAAACTATCCATCTGATCGAGATCGCCCTTGTAGATTTATTTTATATTCAAGGACATTGTCAGGTGTCACTTGGGATTGGGCGGTTTTGCCCAGCATTGAAACGTCTACTGATGCACAGCATGATAAATCTGAGCAAATGCTCAATATTCTTCAGATAGTCCATAAGCAATTTTACACTCTCAACGATATACAAACGATATTAGATATTATTGGATGCACTCAAAGTAACTTTTTCAAAGATCTTTGTCGCTCTTTAACTGAAGTTAGGCATGAATTTCGTTCGGTACATGGAACTAAAGTAACGGCAGGGTATATTATTTATTTCTTGACTTTTGAATCAGAGCTTATTGATCAAAACATTGAGTACGTTAACGTATTTCTTCTTCATATCGAGAAGGTACTTAATCAATTCAGTACTCAGAGACAGGTATTAGTCTCCCTCGATGATAGGAAAGCGAATGTTTAAGAACGAGTTAAGCAGAACAAAAAAAGTTGAGCATTGGTTAACAGTCATTGCGCTTCTCGACACGCTCAAGCCGATCAGAGATGACGATCTTGAACCTGTGAGTCTATTTGATATCCGACAGGAAACAAAAAAGATTTTAAAAGCAATCAATGACAATCTGCGTGAATTAATTTCCGATAGCAATACCTACTATGTTCTGTTCGCCTTAACAGCTCATTGTGATGAATTGGCCCAAGCATATGGACGTTCATCTACCAGTTTGACCGCGCCGCTTCAAAATGAATTATTCAACACAAATGATGCTGGTAATCTTTTTTATAAATATATTGAGCTTTTTAGAGGTCGCAATGATATCGATGATCTTGTTTTTCAAACATATTATTTCTGTTTGAATGACGGATTCAAAGGCCGATACATTGTAGATCCAGATATGCAGGCGTCTTATAAAGATGAGCTTCTCTCTTATATACATGTAAATCCTATTTCAGTAGCCATCCGAACTGATCCTTCTGCCTATAAACCCATTTGGCGGGTCCCGGCATGGATGTATTATGTTTTTGTGTTATTGGTATTCTTTATCTTTAGGTATGGTCTGGATTTAGTCCCATTAAATATCATCCATAAATGAAGTCCCCTTATTGAGAAATTCTATGGTTGGAAATAATTCAAGCTTCCTCATAAACTGGTCCGACACAAAACCATCGAGTGATGCTGCAGATTCGCTGGCTTCTTTTGATGTTTCAGATTTAGAGAGGATTTTGGTTGAAGCCTATCCTTCATTTGAACCTCTGAAAGTATTCATTGAACATCTAAAAACTTTTTATGATGAAGACCTACGGTTATTACCGGGTAAGGCTCAAGATGTGTATGCTCTCCTTGAGAATCTAGATGAGATCTGCTGGGCACTTGATCTGCAGTCATCACACTAATTGATAGGTCAATAGATGTTTGACTCAACCCTACATCAGATTAAAGATCAATCTCATAAGGTAGGATCTATTCACTCCGAGCACCATACGGTCAGATTAACGGAAGCCTTAAAATCTAAGATTCATAGCAATATCAAACGCTTCGATATTTATGCCCTTTTAGATTTATTGAAGCTTTTTGGAATCAATGAAACTATGGTTTCTTTTGACGGACACTTCGGCTTTGAATCACAACCAAGCCTACTTAAGGACATTCATTTTGGAACAGATGGTCACGTTTACATTACGCTATACATGGGATTAGCGGGTGCTCAGAGTGTTCTCCCTTCTTATTTTTTCAATGCTGTTGAGAAGGGTGTTTTAGATGAGGCACACTTTTACGATCTCATCGGTTTTTTTAATCAATATCTTCTCAAGTCTTGGGTTCATGCTTTACATCCTGTAGGTTCATTTACTAAGTTTTCCCCACATAAGCTCGTCAAATCTATGGGTAACTTTACTTCCCTATCAAATCTGCGGCACTTGTTTCAGATCGTATTGCCTGAACTACAAGTGCGTTGTGAGCGTTTTGATTTGGTACAAGCTAAGGAATCAAAACCCTGCGTCTTGGGTACTTCTAAGATCGGTCTTGAAATGATTCTAGGTGACCAGTTCAATATCATGGGGTATGGCCACCGCGTTAATCTCATTTCTGATGGTGAGGTTCTCAATGGTCAGTCTTGGCATTCTGTTGCTCTGCTTCGTATCAGAGAATTCATTTTTCCGCTCTTGTCTGACCTTGATCTACACATTGATATATGGCTAATTATCCGAGACTCCACTCAGTGGGTGTCGTTAAGTGACCAACGAACCACCCTAGGCTTCGAGCGTTTCAAAGGACATGATCTTTCTGCAAAAGAAATTCGCCTTCACACAGGCCCAATATTAACTCAACCACAGTAGCTTATTATGATCAAAGATCTGCTTCTCAGTATTGATGAAACTGTCGAACCTACATCTTTAGAAATAGGCTCTGATGAACTGAATAGCATGCGATCCCTCGTTGACGCTCTGGATTATCATGGAATTTTAGACTTAGCGATGGAGCTTGGTGAAAAGGGGATCTTCGACATCAGAATCATTACCTATGGTCTCTATGCCGAAACGCTTGGGGATACACTGGGTAGTCTGTCCAATTTGTTTGAGTCTTTGAATATTTTATTTGATTCAGCTTGGCATGCAATTGGCCCTGCTGAACGGAGAGAGAAATACGCAAAAACAAGTCTTTCCTGGCTTTTAAAACAAGTAGTGGTTGATTTCCAAACTACTGAACTGGAAGCGGGCCCTCAATGGCAATCTTGGATATCCAATTACACTCATTCGGATCTCCAAGCAATTCTGGAGGGATCTACAAATCCAAGGACTGCTTTACCCGATCTTCTTGGTGAAGAGTCGGGTCCTGTTCTAGAAAAGCTGACTGAGTTGACCAACTGGTTTAAAGATTTCATTAAGCAAGTGCCGCTACCACAGGAGGAGGCTTTTCTAGAAACAGAGGAGGTGAGTCAGGAATCTCTTTCTGAGAGCCCATCGTCAACAGGCACTTTTGCATCGAGTGGTTCTTTACATCTTGATTTGTTGGTTCAAAAAATTAAAGTGTTTGAACAAGTGGTTGACAATGGTGATTTGCTTAAAGCTGCTATTGTTGTGGCAGATATTAATTCCATACTTGAGAATTTTGATCCAAAACTCTATTTCCCCGCCATTTTTTCAAATTATTATTATCTCCTCGTAAGTCACATTAATACCATAACTGACGCACTCGATATGCAGGATTCACCTCAATGGGTGGTTTTAAGTAATTTGTATCACGTTGATAAAGATCTTTTCGTAAAAATAACACTTTAATGCTGAAGTTTAGGAGCTTTATATGGCTTACGCTACTGTATCTACCGCACTGATCACCTGTACGTTTGGTGCTGCACCCACAGCGCTTACTGTGCTTCCTACCAGCGGAGTACAAGGACCGACTCCGGTTGGAGACATCATGAGTTACATTCCTATGTCAAATATTCCAACTTTTGGTATGTGCTCAAGTCCAAGTAATCCTACTGTTATTGCGGCAACGGCTGCAGCTCTGGGCGTCTTGACACCTATGCCATGCGTCCCTGTGACAGTAGCTCCTTGGATCCCAGGGGCGCCCACTGTCTTAACAGGGTCTATGCCTACACTTACGAATAGCTGCAAACTGCTATGTACTTGGGCTGGATCAATCAGTATTACTTTCTCAGGCCAAGTAGCCACCACAGTTTCGGGTTAATGTATGAGCGATGATCAATTAGTCGATTTCTTCAATCGCGACACACTCGATTTAGGTGCTGATTTTCTGTGTCATACAGAGTTGACTGATCCTGATTTTCCAAACCGTCTCTTTAACTGGTGGAAACGACATTACGGCTTTGCCTCTAAGTCCTTTTTAACAAAAGACATCGATCTATATTCAGATTTTGTTGAACGAAACCGATCACTCGAGCATCCCGCGATCACCTGGTTCGATCGGACTAATAAGATGAATGCTAGTTACGAGCAGATTGCACAAGAAGTTGATGCTTTGTCTTCTCTATGGCTCACGAACAGTATTGAGGCCGGGGACTCAATCGCTATTTTCTGCAAACATCCTTATCGTCGTCTTATTTCTTTATTGACTGCTTTTCGTCTGGGTCTGTGTCCATCGGTCCTGGATCCAACAGGTAGAGTCGCTGTAGTCAATGCACTAGACGTGCTCGAGTGTAAGCACATTCACGCGGATCATAGTTCACTGGGTTGGATTCCTGATGAAACTAAGGATCGTATTCTTAAGCTCGATTCGAGCATCCCTTCTCGTCGTATCGAATCCTATAACTACAGCCCGAACCATATCGTTCTTCGTGTATTAGATTCTTTTTCAATTGATTCGTCGTCTGTTATCGAAATCAGTGCACAAGATTTATTTTTACATGCCATCCGCGATGCCTACGGAGTGTTCAAGCTTAATAAAGGCACAAGACTAGCCTCATTGGTCAGCCTGCAGGATGGCTCTAGTCCCTACATTGAACTGATGACGCTCATATGTGGGGCTTCCCTCATCATGTTAGAGGAAGACTCTTTTCCAGCCTCTTGTCTTCAATTGTTATCCGAAGACATCGATGTAATTGGTTTTAAGAAAAAGCAACTTGAACATTATATTGCAGCGCAAAAACGACAGCCAAGAACCACGCTTTGGAAACGATGGTTCAGGAATCCGATAGATGCTGTTTCAATAGCTGAATGGCAGGACTTTTCTAACCAGTTGTGTCTCAATGAAATTCCTCATGCTGATTTACAGTGGGTTAGTGCTGCAGCAGGGATTGGGTTCGGGACTGTTTGGTCGACAGACCTATTCGATTTCAATGTGTTTCCTGCTCCTGGTCAGTCCACGTTCTTGGGTGATGTCGGTAATCCATCAACGGATAGCAAGTCCGATTTCGGGCGATTTTCTCTAATTAAGCAACTCGATGAAAAACCGGTGTTTTTTTCAACCCCATTCTTATTGAGTAAGCTAGAATCAAGCTACCGTTTCCTTGGTTGTTATCCATCGGGTCGGTCTGGAATGGCTTTTCCTGATGCTTTGGTTTGTCGTGCGCTCCTCAGGTCACAGACGTGGCATACGGTTATTGAAAATCCTCTGGCAAATGGAAGCCAGTTCATTTTGCTGGCGTTTATGGATGATAGGTCCATCGATGAAATGGATAAATGTGTTCGAACAGAAGTCGGCGAGTTTGCGCTTCCGGATCAGATTGAAAAGATAGACTTAGTGCCAAAATTTACGAAAGATGGTTTGGTCGACAATGAGTGGTGTAAACGTCTTTATTTTGCCGGTGAATTTCAAAGGAGAACCAAATTACCTGTTTACCAAGCTATTTCTCGTATCAAAATGTCAACCTTGTCTCAGATAACAACTTAATCTTTCTAAATAACTCAGGTTTCGCCTTATGATCATTGAAAAGTTCACGTCTTCTTCCCAATCGGTTATTGAGCGAGCCTGTAGAGTGGCCGTTAAACGTGGACATGCCTATGTCACTCCTTGGCATTTATTGCATGCGTTTCTAGCAGATTCATCAGGTTTCCTTAAGGCTAAGGGGCTCAAAGAAGATGTCCTCTCCATGAAGCTTGAAATTAAGCTTACTGAGCTACCTAAAGCATTAAGCAACGAACAACAAACGCCCATCAGTCGCGATTTGGAGGGTCTGTTCATAAAGGCTGATGAGCTTGCGCAAAGTCTAGGTTCTAAAAAAATCGCCCTTAAACATTTGCAACTCAGTCTGCTGGAAAGAGAGGATGTTCTGATTGTTCTTGTTGATTCAGGATCCACCCATGAAGAATTGTTAGCCGCCTGTTCGAACGCGGATCTAGCAGAAAAGCAAAAAGTATTGAATGAGAGTGCCACCATGGATGACGAATCAGGCAGTTATATAGAGAAATACACGCGTAACCTCACCGAGCTCGCAGAGCAGGGTGTATTAGACCCTGTAGTTGGGCGAGAGGAAGAAGTTCGTAAGACCATCCAGATCTTATGTCGACGGATCAAAAATAACCCACTGTTGCTGGGTGAACCGGGTGTTGGAAAAACGGCCGTAGTTGAGGCGTTGGCGCAATATATTGCGGGGAATAATGTCCCTGAAAATTTGAAGAACGCACCCATATTGGCCCTTGATATGGGGCAATTGATTGCGGGTGCCAAATATAGAGGCGAATTCGAAGAGCGACTGAAGGGATTAGTTGATGAATTGAATGCGCTACCAAAGGCGATTCTCTTCATTGATGAAATTCATACCTTGGTGGGTGCGGGAAAAGGTGAAGGATCAATGGATGCAGCAAACCTCCTCAAACCGGCCTTATCTCGAGGTCAATTAACGTGTGTTGGTGCAACGACTCATGATGAATACCGAAAATTCTTCGAAAAAGATGATGCACTCAACCGAAGGTTCCAGTTAGTTGAAGTACCTGAACCGAGTCCTGAAGAAACCATGACCATTTTGCGTGGTATTGAAGAAAAATATGAGCAACATCATGGGGTCATCATCACGGATGATGCTTTACAGGCGGCAGTTGACTTATCTAGACGGTATATCACAGATCGATATTTACCCGATAAAGCCATAGACTTGGTCGATCAAACAGCGGCTGCCGTTAGGATTCGCTTGTCTTCGAAGCCCGACGAGCTTGAACAGACCGACCGTCGTATTGTGGTGCTTGAAATTGAATTACATGCGATCCGTAACGAAAACCCAACACGTGTCGTTGAACTCGATAAGGAAATTGCTGAGCTCAAAGAAACAAGCGACCGACTAACCAAAGCTTGGGAAAGGAATCGTGAAGGGATGGTGGCCGTTCGAGAAGCCTACCAGACATTGGACCATGCTAGACGTGAACTCGAGGAAAAAATTAAGGAAGAGGATTTCGCTCGTGTTGCAGAATTACAATATAAAGTGATACCGAATGCAGAAAAACTAGTGGCTGAGTTTGGTGATATTGATCCAGAAGAACATAAAGTGACCGAAAGTGCGGTTTACCCTGAAGATATTGCGCTCACGGTTGCCAAAATTACGGGCATACCGGTCAATAAACTGGTGGATTCTGAGAGAAATCGTTTATTGAATCTCGAAACAGCGCTCCATGATCGAGTCGTTGGTCAGGATGATGCCGTCATTGCAATTGCCAAAGCGATCCGTCGTGCAAAAGCAGATTTACAGGATGACAATAAGCCCCTGGGCTCCTTCCTTATGCTCGGTCCTAGTGGTGTGGGCAAAACAGAACTGGCGAAAGCGCTTGCTGAGTTTTTGTTTACTGACGAGGCTGCTATCCTGCGTATTGATATGAGTGAATACATGGAGAAACATTCTGTCTCTCGTTTAACCGGTGCACCTCCAGGCTATGTTGGTTATGAAGAAGGGGGGGTTTTAACGAATCGGGTTCGACAGAAACCATACAGTGTTGTGTTGTTCGATGAAGTAGAAAAAGGCCATCCTGATGTATTTAATTTGTTCCTACAGATGCTTGATGATGGGCGCCTCACTGACTCACAGGGGCATGTTGTTAGTTTTGCCAATACATTGATTCTGTTGACATCGAACTTGGGTTCTGAGCATATTCAACCTGTAGAGACTGAGGAGGAAAACTCGGCGATGCAGGCTCAGATTATGGATGTTGTCAGAGGTCATTTTAGGCCTGAGTTTCTAAATCGTTTGGATGATATTCTGATTTTCCGTCAATTAACGCTGGAAACGATGAGACCTATCGTCGATATCCAATTGAAGCGTTTGGTTAAACGTTTGGCTAACAAAGACATGACCCTCGTTGTTTCGGACGCTGCAAAAGATCAGTTGGCTACATGGGGGTTCAATCCACTGTATGGTGCAAGACCCTTAAAGCGGGTCATTCAAGCAAGAATGCAAGATCCCTTGTCTGAATTAGTTTTGAAAGGTGAACTGGCCGAAAATCAGACAGTGACCGTTGATTATGATCCGGATTCAGATACGCTTTCATTTGTCGTTGTCTGAATAGAGAGTTGAGTATAGGGACGTAACAACGTGAAGAAAATTTTAGAACAATTAGGACCATGGCTATTGCTGCACTGGTTAACGATTGTCCTCGTAATTCTACTCATCATTTCAATTGCCCTTTTGGGCTGGTGGATTTGGAACAAGTTTGGGAAAAGAATCCAAGGTTGGTGGGCAGAACTCATTCGTAGACCAGAAATCTCTAGAACTGCTTTAATTGATATCTGGAGTCATTTTCATCGAAGTCTACCGCTAACGATACGCACGGTTGTCCGAAACTACCCTATATATATTGTTCTTGGAGATGATCGGTCCGGTAAATCAACGTTGATTAATAATCACGTTGACCCTGACTTCCAGGATTTGCGTCATCACACGGTTGATGCCGAGAACCCTCTGATGAGAATCAGTATGGGATACGATGCTGTAATCTGTGAGATTTCAGCTGGGTTTTTATATGCCACCTCTCGTGATTATGTAGACGCACTCCTTGCCTTCTGGATCAAACTACCGATTGATACGAAGGTGGTTATGGCTGTAGATGCCCATGCCTTCACCAACAGTAGTGAAGAATTACAGAAAAAGATTGTCGATGCTTTAGTAGGAAAACTTTCGTTATTAACCGAGATTAAAGGGTCACCCGTCGGATTCAATCTTGCGCTGACGCATATGGACAGGACTCCCGGTTTCGCTGAATTTTATTCTTTCTCAGAGGAGACTGGGATTGGACTCGATGTGACCCTGTCGTCAGGCACTACCATCCCGACGTTCAGTACAGGACTTGCGCATTATATTGATTATCTTCCTAATGTACTGGTCAGTAGATCAAGTTCAGATTTTGAATCCATTCTTAGGTTTTTTAATCTCTCTAGAGATATACTGTATCTGATTGAATCATTATTCATTGATGGGGCTCATAGAAATAATCTGGCTTATGCCCAGTTGGAGCGTGTCACGCTCAATTCAGATGTTATTTATACTCTTCATAATAGCGCCGATACGAATAATCCATTCTATAATCAGGCACTCATAAGAAAACCATTCGACTTCATCACAAAGAAACATCTGAAGAGGTCAGGTTTACTTTTTATCGTCCTATTTATTATTCAGCAATATACATTCTGGCATGATCGTTCTGTTCTTCAGTCGTCGGCCTACTATATCTCTATTTTGTCATCACTCACACCTAGTGAATATATCCAAAAGGCACATCCGGTGTTTGTTGACTTAAATAAGCTGTATCAAGATTTGGCTTCATCCAATCCTATTAGATCATTCAAAGGTTCATATTACATGAACGAGATTGATAAGTTAGATTACATGTTATCTAAAGCAATCAGAACCACTTATTTACTGCCTCGTCTTGAGTTGGCACAGACTCATGAAAACTCATATAAAAACACCATACGTTTCATGGCTTTATTGCATGCTAACGATAAGAATGAGCTCAGTAATTATTTCAGTAATAGTGAGTTCGACAGTTCTTTAAACTTGCCCTATGAGATTGAACAAGACTATATCCACTCAAATAATAATTTAGATGACGATCAACTAAAAAATTTGAGTCTCAAGGATTACGGCTTTTCAGGCGGTAATATTGCCACAAAGCCCTGGTCTTCACTGACTGAAGCGCTTGAATTGGCTGTTCAAGATGAATTCATCTCACCACAAGAGCTCGAAACCATTCAGCTCTATGCGCGTAATACCGAGTCTATCTACAATGAAATGGCCTTGTACCCTTATCTCGACGAACAAAAGCTTTGGCTACAGAGTAATGGTCATGTTTCACCTTTCACTATCGAAATATGGAAGTCTGTCCCCACACAATCCGATTTTGCAGCTCCGAACTTAAAACAAGTTCTTGCTTTGATTGAAAACGCTTCTATTACGTACAGCGAGCGTCCCACCAGCATTCTTGATTGCTTTTATAAAATCCAATCAATTATGGAAGATTATAAATCCAATGTTAAGAGTTCTAATTACAATTTAGGCATCATTAGGATTCCCCTAGGTACTGACTTTTATTCTTTTGATAGCAATAAATGGAACGAAGTGGTCTATCGTTCAACGATCAAGCAGTTGCTGATTTCGTACTATAGAAGTAACATTCAGAAAGATGGCTGGATTTTTTTCAATCCCCAAAATACAACCTATCGTATTCAGTTAGGCGTCAGTAGCGATGAACTCGGTGTATTACTTAATAATGCACAGGTTGACACAAGACTCACTCGCGAAGCATTTGACCAACAAGTTAAACCAGCGATCAACTTGTTAACGACCTTACTCCCCGATCTTCCCTTGGCTCAAGAAGATAAGCAAGAACTCATCGATTTCTTTGTTTCTAATCTGACTGTTTATTCCGGTAAATATGCGAATGCTTATTGGGATTTCTTTAAAAACATCATTGTTAGAATTACAGGCCCTGAAAATCTCAAATCATTCTTGCGTGAAATTCAACGGCCAGGTTCTGCCTTTACTCAGAATCTTGTACGGATAAAGGAGAGCGTTCTCCTCGATATTCCAGCAGGGCCCAACTATCAGCCTGTTCGCGACCGCCTTGAAGATTTCCGCTTCATGGATAAGTTGATGCAAGAACAAGCCGGTTCGTATCCACAATTGGCACGTTTCGTAACGATCGTGACTGAGATGAGCGATCAGTTAGATAAAGATTCAACGCCCCCTTTGACAGACAAAAAGAACGCAGACACGAACGGATTAATGACTTTGTTATCACCTATGGGCCGAGTGTCATACGATATGCTTCTTCAGAATGAAGGTTCATATTTACATCGTGCAGAAGTATTTCTTCGGGACCTCAATATACCCGTTAATTGGCAAACACCTTTCCTTACACCATTCCTTAAGGCTCGTGAATATGGTCGGGCAGAGATTATTTCAACTATTGCAAGTAGTTGGACTAAACTTTGGTCTACCACCGTTTCACCAATGCTTAACTACTATCCGTTTGCGATTCGTGAATCTGCGCTCACAAGTGATCTCAATCCAAGCTCACTGAAAGCCGTGTTTCATCCCAATAATGGTATTTTTTGGAATGAAGTGAGGGCTTACTACAGTTCTCTCTTCGATATCAAAGAAGGTAAATGGAAGCTCCGATCTGAAATCTCATCTGTGCTTCAGATTCCTGATGACATGGAGTCAAAGTTGAACGCTGCCTCATCACTGACCATTGCGATGTGGGACAAGGACGGGAACGAGACACCCATACATTTCAATGTTAAAGCGGGTCTCTTGCCCGTAGTAAAACCATCAGATGGTGAAGATGCTGAAGAGACTCCTGTTTCCTTGTCTTTTCTTAAGAGTGGAAGCACATCCGTACTTGGATTCAATCAAAAAGATATCTGGCAGGATCTTTCCTTTGAGTGGTGGCAAAAACTATCCTCTAGTGTAGGCGTTGAACTACCAAGCCAGAAAAAAGAGGCGAGTAAAAAATATTTAAGCGTAGATGTTGATGATGCCAACTGGTCGTTACTGCACTTGTTATCACAATCAGACTCAGCTAATTCTTCAACATATACTTGGGTCGTTGCTCAGCCTCAGAACCCAAAGCATAAAATGAACGTTGTATTTACCTTCAAAAGAAACCCTTTTGAACTGTTTACGGCTCTTAGAAATAAATAGTCTTTATGACACATAGATTGACAAGGCGTATTTACTGGATCGCAGGATGCTTGTTCACCACCCTGATGTTTGGATGCTCTTCTGATGGTGTAGAGCCCCCGCCACCTGTAAAGTTCTACATCAATCCATCGTTAGAAACAAATAATAGCCGTATGGTTTATTTGATTGTGCGTGGTGTTAAAGAAAAGGACTTTCTAGATCAAACGTATAATTTCATCGCTGGAAAAGCTTTTCCTACCACTGATGACCCCACTTTGTTGGGTGTCTATCCTGTTTATCCAGGTGAAACTCAGATTGTCAAACTCACTACGCCAGCCAAAGATGATATGGGTATCTATCTGATGTTTACTCAGCCAGGAAAATCATGGAAGAGTTTCGTTGAAAGACCCTTCGAAGATAGCTACACGATAGAGTTGCCGAGTGACAATACGGTAACGATTGGCCCTGAGCCAGGATTTTTTGATCGTTTGTTTCATTATTGAAGATAATGGTTTGTCATTAATCGTTTGATTGTCTTTTTAATCGAGCTGTAATCGATTTTTAAGATCGTTCCGTACGGTTTGTACGACATCGTTCCACTTCCCTTTACGTGTCTGCCTATAGATTTTGACCGACGGATACCATGGGGTATCGGAACGTTGGTGCATCCATCGCCAATCTGGCGTGTAAGGCAACAGTAGCCATACTTCAATTCCCATGGCCGCACAAAGGTGAGCAACTGATGTGTCGACCGAAATCACGATATCCATCATAGAAGCTAAAGCAGCTGTATCAGAGAAATCGTTTAAATATCGAGAGTGACAACGGATATTGGAATTGATATCAATGAATCCTTGATCATGGGCTCTCACTTCTTTTTGTAGCAGATGGCAGTCAATTTGTAAGTCGATAATAGGTTGAATGGTTTCAAGGTTCATGCTCCGATTATGGTCGTTATCATGAGCTCTTGAGCCAGTAACGGCTATTCCGATTCTTGCTCTTTTCTTGTCGCCTAGTTTACGTAGCCAGGCATTCTGTTTTTGTTCTGTAGCGTATAAATAAGGAATAGGGGCGGGTACATCATTGAGCGTTGTGCCAAATAGGATGGGAAGGCTCATCACCGGAATGGAGACGTCGAACTCTGGCATATCGAGACCTAGGTGTAGGATCTTGATATGGGTGTTCATCGTTTTGGCTATTTCGTAAAGTTCAATGGGCATCATCATGATGACCTTTACGCCACATTGTTGAAGAAGAGAGCCATAACGCATGAACATAATGACATCACCCAGACCTTGTTCATACTGAATAATGACCGTCTTGCCTATGAGCGTCTCAACATCCGGTGTATTGTTCTTGAGGTGGTCTACAGCGTAAGAAGGGTCTATCTTCCTTAAACGCCATTCAAATTGTTCAAAACCCTCTTTGTAGTCACCCATGAGGAGGAGGAGTAAAGCCTTGTTCCAATTGGCGCCTTCAAAATCAGGGGCCAGATGTATTGCGCGGTCATAACACGCAAGTGCTTCTGTGTGCAAGCCCATCTCTTGGTAGGTAGTCCCCAGGTTTGAAGCGGCTTCAAAATATGTGGGTTCAATGGCCAGTGCGGTTTCGAAGCTATGAGCTGCTGCATTCAGTTTCCCAGTCTTATGCAGCGTGACCCCTCGATTTGAGTGCGCTTCGTGATATGAGGGATTCAGGTCTATGGCTCTATCGAAATCTCTTAAAGCCTGTGTGTATTGCTTTAGATTATGACGTGTTACGCCACGATTCGAATAGGCTTCATGATAGGTGTTTCTGAGGGAGATCGCTTTTGTATAGTGTTTAATGGCTTCTTGAGGTCTATCAAGACTATTCAGCGAGTTCGCCATATTGTAATGAGCTTCTGGGTACTCTTTTTTGTACTTCAAAGCCATTCGGTAGCTACCAATTGCTTGCTCGTACTCTCCTACATCATGAAGCACAACGCCTCTATTTGAGTAGGCCGCAGGATTACTTGGCTGTACTTTTATGGACGCATCATAACAGTGTAGGGCTTTACTTGGCTCTTTGTTCATATGATAGATGAACCCAAGATTAGAATAAGCCTCTACATATAGAACATCTAATTCGATCGTCTTTTTATAACAGGCTATCGCATTTTCATAGTCTTTGAGTTCTTCATAGACGTTGCCAAGATTGTAGAAGGCGTTTGCATTGTTTTGCCTAATGGATAGAGTGGACTCAAACGCTACGATGGCTTCTTCATGCCTTTTCATGGCCTGCAAAGTGACCCCTAAATTGCAATATGCATCGTAGTTCTTGGAATCGATCATTAGGGCTGATCTGAAGCTTGTCTCAGCTTCATGAACGCGACCCAATTCATAAAGTACGACACCCTTATTGGAATGAGCTTCTGTGTAGCTTGGGTTGATTTCAATGGCTCTATTGTATAAATCTAACGCTTCTTGAAGTAACCCCTGATACCGCTTTACATTACCTAAATTGGAATACGCCTCAGCATACTGATTGTTAATGCCTAAGGCCAACTCGTAATGTTTAATGGCGCTTTCATAGTTTTCTAGTTCATAAAAAGCTAAACCACAATTTAAGTGAGCCTCTGCGTGTTCTGGATCAATATCTATGGCCTTCTCATAGACGTTAATTGAATCTTCATATCGTGTTTCATGGGCGTATAACAAACCAAGGTTGGTCAAAGCCATCGCTTGTTGGGGGTTTATGACTAATGATCTCTCCAGATGTTGACCGGCGGATTGAAATCGACCTAGCTGATATTCTACTGTTCCAAGGTAGGTCAGTAATGTACAGCTGTTTTCATGTTTTTTTAATAATGACTCATATATGTCTAATGCTTCTTGATAGTTACCCAATAAATGTAATCGAATCCCTTCATTAAACAGATGATCTTCGGTGTTCTGATGACTTATGTCCATATTCTTGATAGCGGTTATTTTGTTCGATCATTCGGGCGTATTCAGGCGTTCTAGGAGAATCCTTGTTCCATTAGGGTACACATTATGAGTTTTATTGCGTGTCTCGGAACATCTTCGTTGATGGTGTGGTGTCGTTCTGTGTCCACAAAATAGGGTATTTATTATTTCTGGACTGTGCGGAAGCCCTAATGCCCTTGCTCGCCTTGCTTGAGTCCGACAACTATACGGTTTCAAATGCTATGATGACCCTATCTGACCTATAGTCGTTATGTATCAAGATCTCTCTTACCCACTTTGATTCGAGTGTGATATGACTATGATTTCATCTTATTTAACGGGTATCACAATAGGTACATTATTGGGATGTTTGTTTACCTTGCTTTTACGGCCGCGTACATTAGTTTCTGTGTCAGCGCCGCAATTTGAGCTAGGTCCTCCAGAAGAAGCGGTTTTAATGTCCGACACAGACGCTACAGTCTCAACAGATATAAATTATGCTACCGCAGAAGAGTGGCTTGAAGGGATCCACGTCGCATCAGATTCTATCGAGCACGCACGTAATAGACTATCTCACCTCCGTAACGTAGGTGAAGTTCAAATCGGTTTTGAACATGAGTCTGGTCCGAATGCCAGCCATCAGTCAAAAAATGAATCGGATGATTGGCTTGAAGGCCTCCGTAAAACGCATGAAAAGGTCAGTGAAGATTTAGCGCAACCAAACACTCAACTCCCCTTGATTTTTAGAGACAATCTATCCGAATCGTCACCTTCTTCAGGCCGTGAAACTAAGTCATGACGCTATTGGTCGCTATTTAGCGAACGGGCATCGGTTTCAGAGACAAGCACTGGAAGTTTTTCTGTCATTAGATCTTTATCAAATGTACCCGCCAAATGTGCAATCGCTACCAAGATAGATGCATCAAGCGGATGACTTAGCACCAACTTGCCGTTCTCGTCACTGATTTCTAGTCCTCGTAATTTATTCCAAGCGAAACAGATAGATCCAATGAGGTCACGGTCATGTTCTTTCAAAACATCAATGATGGTCTGGGACTCATCCTGAACTTGTTTCCTAAAAGCTCTTTCCAGTAAAGCGTCAATTTCATGCATATTCAGTCCTGATCTTGGTTTAATAGTAATGATGCATCTTCTTCTTCAGTCACGGAGGATGCAAGTTATTTTGATATGAATGTTTAATGGTCAGGAGATGATTCAGTGCCCATCGTGTATGCTAGGTAAACAGATGCGGGGCAGGGGTTCACAATCAACTCGAGTAGGATGCAATCTATAATCTGATGATGAAGAGAGTGACAGTTCTTTTTTCTATTTCGTTCTTGTGCCAGGACGCGGTGGCGTTCAGTCTTTTTTCTGCTGACCCTACTAGTGCGTCATCATCCTCATTCTTTAGTGACTTATCTGCAGTGGGTGATGCTGGCTATACGCCATCCGTTCCTGTGACTTCGGTCCCTGTTCCAGAATCCCCTAATATCGCTCTGTTATATCCGTCCACTCCCTCGAATCCAATGTTATTTCCAACGATGCCCTCCACGGATTTTCTGAACCCAACACCGCCTTCATTCGATTTGCTGAGTCCGTCAGCCCCCAATGTTTTGCTTCCTACAGAAAGTCCCACTAATTTACTCTATACGGTTCCAAGTACGAACCTTGATTCTGCTTTACCGGATGCGCCCAGCCTGAGTCTACCAACCGATGCGATTTCAAGCGCTCTCATGCCTACTGCACCGAGTGTTGATAGTAGTTCATTGATCCCTTCGTTACCCACCTTTAGCTCGCCCATCAGTGCTGCACCCAATCCTGTGTTTCCTACAATACCAGCACCAAATCCTATCTATCCAAGCGCTACACCCAGTCTGCCGATTGATACGCTTTATTAAGCAGGTCCTATCGGATTGACGCTGATAAAACCAATGACTTTAGCTTGATCGTAAGTAAACCAATTGGTGGTTCATTTACCTTTTCTGAAGTCCCAGGGCGGAGTTGGATTTTTTTGAGACCAAAGAGCGAGCCCCGCTGATTTTGAATAATATTCAGCGTTTACGAAGGCGGGGTCATGACAAAAGTGTCTACTCTCCCATGCGTAGCCAGCCTTGACTTGTTCAAGATTTACGTTGGTTGTACCAAGGAATAGATACCCCAATGTAATGCCGTATCGATCGATAGACTCGGAACGAAATTTGACGAGTTTTTGGAGTACACGTTCTGATAAATCATGTTTTGCTCGTTCTCCGAAGTCCTGAAGAAGTTCTGGAGCATCAATGCACGATAATCTGATTTTTACTTGAGTACCATTAGCCAACAAAAGCGTCAATGAATCACCGTCTGACACATCGATAACGCGTGCGTTCACCGTTGTTCTTAATGGAATGATCACCTTTGGACTCGGCTGTTCTGGTTTGACAGGCGCTGAACAGGCGGAACACCAAGCGATGACGGCCGCTAAACATACAAAACGATACATTTTAGGACCTCACTGTTAACAACCCATAGATAAGCGGTTATGGGTCTGGTCTGAAGCTAAGTTAAGAATCAAACTAGACGACGATCCGTTCTATACCGCCATGATTTGCCGCTTTGATGTAATCCTGTAGCCAGCTGTCACCCAACTGGTGTTTGGCGATCTCTACCACAATATAGTCAGCATCCAATTGAGGTACATCATCCTTGAACCTTTGTATGCCTTGTAAACAGGAAGGACAGGAGGTTAAGACTTTTAGTTTGCCATCAAATCCATCATCTCGAGCTTGGGCATCATTCTTCTTGAGCTCCTCTTCCTTTCTGAAGCGCACTTGAGTCGAAATGTCCGGTCTTGCGATTGCTAATGTGCCTGACTCTCCGCAGCATCGTTCTGTTTTCGATACCGACGATCCATCTGCGGTGCTGATCAATTCATTGACTGTTTTCATGGGGTCGCGCAACTTCATGGGACTGTGGCAGGGGTCGTGATAGAGATAACGAGTTCCTGTAACACCCTCGAGCTTCACGCCTTTCTCAAGGAGATATTCGTGTATATCGATCAATCGACACCCTGGGAAGATTTTTTCGAAATGATAGTCCATCAATTGATCGAGACAGGTTCCACAACTCACCACAACTGTTTTAATGTCGAGATAGTTCAGCGTGTTGGCAACTCGATGGAAGAGTACACGGTTATCAGTAGTGATCTTATCGGCTTTATCAAACTGACCGCCCGCTCGTTGAGGGTATCCACAACAGAGATAGCCTGGGGGTAACACGGTTTGAACACCAATCTCATAAAGCATGGCTTGCGTTGCAAGCCCCACCTGAGAGAAGAGGCGTTCTGAGCCGCACCCTGGAAAATAAAATACCGCTTCTGAATCGACACGGGTTTTTTTGGGATCACGAATCACAGGGACGATTTGGTCATCTTCGATGTCTAGAAGGGCTCGTGCCGTCTTGCTCGGAAGCTTGCCAGGCATCTTTTTATTCACAAAGTGAATGACTTCCTCACGAATCTTGGGCGATCCTAGACTAGCCGGTGGTTTTTTGGTCTGTAATCGTCCTAAAGGCGCTAACAGTCGGTTACCTAGACGTTGGCCTCTGTAACCGATATCGATCATTAGCAGCCTTAAGGCCTTGATGGTGTTAGGTCTTGATGCATTGAGAAAGAGCATAGCTAAGCGCTTCGCGGGATTGAAGCTTTGTTTTCCCATTTTTCTCAAGAGGTTTCTCATGGTCATCGACACATCGCCAAAGTCGATATCGACCGGGCATGGATTGAAGCACTTGTGGCAGACCGTACAGTGGTCCGCTACATCTTCGAATTCGTTCCAATGAGTGATTGAAATTCCTCGGCGAGTTTGTTCCTCGTACAAGAAGGCTTCAATCAGAAGCGAAGTCGCTAAAATTTTATTCCTGGGCGAGTAGGGGAGATTCGCTCGTGGAACATGGGTGGCACAAACGGGTTTACATTTCCCACAACGAAGGCAGGATTTAACCGAATCTGCAATCGCACCGATATCGCTTTGCTGCATGATGATCGACTCAAACCCCATCAAGCTAAACGACGGTGTATAAGCACGCTGTAGATTAGAGCCCGGCATCAATTTACCTGCATTGAAACGGTTCTCTGGATCGACTTTAGCCTTATAGGCATGAAAAGGTGCGAGTTCCTCTTCGGTCAGGTAGTCGTATTTGGTAATCCCGATACCATGTTCACCCGAGATCACTCCATCTAATGAGCGAGCGAGCAGCATGATGCGGTCTACCGCTGCATTGGCCTCCTGGAGCATGTCGTAGTGATCTGAATTCACCGGTATATTGGTGTGAACATTGCCATCGCCCGCATGCATGTGTAAGGCAACGAATACACGGCCCCTGAGCGTCTCCTTGTGCAGGGTATCAATCTTCTCCATCACAGGACGGAAATGGTCGCTTTCAAAAAGGGCTTGAAATGGCTGACGAAGTGCCTCCTTCCATGAGACGCGCACAGAGTGGTCTTGGAGCCGGTGAAATAACGTGGGTTCATGTGTCCGGTTGGTCAGATCCGATGCGATGATCCCAAAATGTGTAAAAGAGGTTTCAGCCTCACTCAGTGGCAGATCCAAATGATCATAGATCCACTGCCAACGGTTTTGAACTGCTACCAGCGTCTCAATAGCCCGGCTGCGTCGCTCCCCTA
>Ga0364916_10073_pt1 | contig 40020 bp, 36 predicted proteins | sample SorcelJu500001C4_2_FD_206964 | JGI IMG/M metagenome (GOLD analysis project Ga0364916, IMG submission 206964) | Enriched cells from Trout Bog Lake Hypolimnion, Wisconsin, USA - BchlTB.June20.5000.01.C4 | ecosystem: Environmental > Aquatic > Freshwater > Lake > Hypolimnion/Profundal zone | place...
AGAGCTAGTTAAAGCTGCACGTATTGATGGCGCCGGATTCTTTTTCATCTATAGCCGCATTATTTTGCCGCTGTCATTACCGATTTTTATGGTGTGTTTCATCTGGCAATTTACCCAAATCTGGAATGACTTTTTATTCGGCGTCGTGTTTGGCGGTACCGATGCACAACCTGTCACCGTCGCCTTAAACAATCTAGTAAATACGTCGACTGGAGTGACTGAATATAACGTCAATATGGCCGCTGCTGTCATTGCTGCTTTACCTACACTGGGATTATATCTAGTCGCTGGAAAGTACTTTGTACGTGGACTAACAGCAGGCGCTGTTAAGGGCTGATTTGGACGGTAGCGCAATGAATGTAACATCACCTTGCCGGTGCAGGGTGATCATAAAAATTATCAGGAGAATGTAGCATGGCTAGTTTGTCGATTCGCAATGTACGCAAGGTATACCCGAATGGTGCCGAGATTTTAAAAGGGATCAATCTTGAGATCGAAGATGGTCAGTTTTTGATTTTAGTCGGAGGCTCCGGTTGCGGTAAATCGACCCTTTTGAATATGATCGCTGGTCTGGAAACCGTCAGCGATGGCAGTATTTTTATTGGTGACCGCTGCGTCAACGATGTGCCACCAAAATCACGTGATATCGCCATGGTATTTCAATCGTATGCGCTGTATCCTACCATGACGGTTAGAGAAAATATTTCGTTCGGTTTGGGAATTCGTAAAGTACCAAAAGAAGAACAAAAGAAAATTGTCGATCGCGTCGCAGAAACGCTGCAAATGACCCATTTATTGGATCGCAAACCTGCGCTCTTGTCTGGTGGTCAACGTCAACGCGTAGCGATGGGACGCGCCATTGCACGTAATCCGTCATTGTTTTTATTTGATGAGCCACTGTCCAATCTTGATGCTAAATTACGCGTCGAAATGCGTGCTGAAATCAAATTAATGCACCAGCGTTTGGGTACGACCATTGTCTATGTGACCCATGATCAAATTGAAGCGATGACCTTGGGTGACAAAATTGCGGTAATGAAAGATGGTGTAGTACAGCAATTTGGTAGTCCTCAAGAAATCTACGATAACCCGGATAATATTTTTGTTGCCGGCTTTATTGGCTCACCATCCATGAATTTCTTACATGGAAAATTAACACGTCATGAAAGCGGTATGGCGTTTTCTCTGGAACATCAAGGTATGGTCTCGTTATTACCCCTTCCTGATAAATTTCCAGCGTCGCTGATGCCAGAAGGCGTGATTGAACGCGACATCATTCTGGGAATTCGACCAGAGCATATTACCGATGCTATCAGCGCACGCCGCTCTGAAATCGCAGGTGGATATCACCCAACCGAAGTTGATTGTACAGTTGAGATGACAGAACCTACTGGCCCTGACACCTTGGTATTTAGCTGGTTCAATAAAATTCGTGCAACATGCCGTACCCACCCGCGTGCAGCAGCGATGCCAGGCGAACACATGCGCTTAGCATTTGATTTATCTAAAGCGGTGTTATTTGATCCTGTCACTGAACAACGACTTTAATAAAAACCACAAAATTCACCATGACAACATCCGTTATTTATCCTCAGCTCCTGGCCGATATTGGTGGTACCAATGCACGATTTGCTTTAGAAACCAGCTCAGGCATGGTAGAGGCGATTGTGATATTCGCCTGTGTGGAATACCCCACATTAGCGGATGCGGTACGGGCGTATTTTGCCCATCCGTTGGCGATTGCAGCCGGTGTTGCCAAAGTACAGCAAGCAGGGATTGCGATTGCTAATCCCGTGCATAGCGATATTGTTCAAATGACGAACCATCACTGGTCATTTTCGATTACCGCACTCCAGCACGAGTTTGCTCTGACGACTTTACATGTAATCAATGACTTCAGAGCACTAGCAATGGCATTGCCATTTTTGTCACCGCAACAAAAATACCAGGTAGGTGGTGGTGTAGCAACAAATAACACCGCAATCGGATTAGTAGGCGCAGGAACTGGCTTGGGAGTCTCTGGACTAATTCCTTCCGGAGAACGCTGGATAGCACTAGATAGTGAAGGCGGACATGTCAGTTTTTCCCCGGCGAATGCGCGTGAAATAATCATTCTTCAATTTGCCATGAAAAAATTTGGCCATGTTTCAGCTGAACGATTTATGTCTGGAGCCGGATTACAGTTGATCTACCAAGCACTTTCAGCATCCACGCAGGATGGGATAAACAACATTGATACGCCCGAAATTTTACGTCGCGGCTTAACCGGAGAGTGTTCCATCTGCCGCGAAGTGCTGGAATGCTTTTGTGAACTACTAGGTAGTATGGCGAGCAATTTAGCCGTAACACTAGGCGCTGGCGGCGGAATTTATATTGGCGGTGGGATTGTGCCACGACTAGGCCAGTTCTTTAACGACTCGGGCTTCAGAGCGCGATTTGAACATAAAGGACGGTTAAGTCACCTACTCAAACAGATTCCAACCTTTGTTATTACCGAACCCTATCCAGCTTTTATTGGCATTGCAGCACTGCTAAACCAGTCTGCAAGCTAAATCGGGTGTGACCATACAGTCGCACCCACCCATGGCAGCAACAATAGCTGTCTTTATTCTCAGGAGACGAAGCACATGAAAATCGCAAAAAAACACCTTAAAGTACTCCCGTTAGCCTTGTCGCTAGCGTTTGCCTTCGGCGCGGCACGTGCCGATGCTGGTCACGATACAGACGGTTTCCACGGCTATTTCCGTGATGGCGCTGGTTCAAGCTCAGCCAATGGACCACAAAGCTGTTTCGGTCTGGGTGGCAATACTAATAAATACCGTTTGGGTAATGAGTGCGATGCCTATTTTGAAGGCGGTTATACATGGACAATCGCGAAAGCCGATGATGGTGTGAGCTTCGCTGGTACGATTTGGGCCAAAGATTACAGTCCGTCATCCGATTTCGGCAGCGCACCGTTGCAAGTCGCTAAAGCCTATGTCGAAGCCAAAGGGCTGGACTTTATGAATGGCGGCGTAGCGTGGGTTGGTAAACGTTACTACTACCGTCCTGATATCCACATGCTGGATTTTCAATACATCAACTTGAACGGTACTGGTGCTGGTCTTGATGGTATTAAACTCGGCGCAGGTAAATTCAGTTACGGTGTATTCAAAGACAATGACTTGAATGTCACGAATTCAGCTGGCGCAGTGACTTCGTCAACAGCAGCATTACGTCAAAACTTCTTGTACGAAGGTTTGCCAACGAATCAAGGTGGCACCATCGATATGGCATTGACCTTGGTGAAAGGAACAGCATCTATTTCCCCAACCGTGGCGGATGGTCATAATGGCTGGAATGTGAATGCCTTCCATCACCAAGATTTCATGGGTGGTGGTAATACACTGGGTCTGCAATACGGTGTTGGCGCGGCTTCTGGTGTGGGCTCTCATATGGGTAATTCATCCAGCACCACGTTCGGCAACGACGTAAAACAAGTACGTGTGTTCGATGATCTGGTGATTCAACCGACAAAACAATTCAGTATGGAATTTGCTGCCGTTTCACAAAAAGTGACTTCCAATGCATCGGGTGGTAGCTCCACATGGACATCATTGGGTGTACGTCCAGTTTATGCGATTGCACCACACATCAAATTGCAAATGGAATTGGGAACTGACAGCGTTACGTCACCAACCGGTGGTCCAACAGAACGTTTGACCAAAATTACCTTCGCACCAACCATTGCCATGGGTGAAAGCTACTGGTCACGTCCTGAATTGCGTTTGTTTGTGACGCACGGCATGTGGAATAGCGCAGCAAGCAATGATGTTAATTCTAGCAATAATTCTGGGCCCGTCTATGGCACAGCAACAGGTGGCACTTCTGTTGGCGTGCAACTCGAAGCGTGGTGGTAGTCTGAACGGCACTTAGTGCCTAGTGATGAATAAGTAAAGAAGATTGGGGACGTCACTCTTCCTCAATCTTGTTTACCTCGCCTCAGTCTGGTTGTGCTGTCTGAGAAGCGTTCGCATTCTGCACAGACAAACGCAACAAGTGAGTTGCTACAGCAAGCTCATCTTCGATCAACTTCATATCAGTAATATCAACAAAAGTGATCACTACACCTTCAATCACATTCCCCAAAGTGCGATAAGGACGAATCCGCATCATGTACCATAATCCCGCAATACTCTGCACCTTCAATTCTTTGGGTTTAAGTGTCTCCAGAACAGCACTTGCGTCGGCAACCATACTGGTATAATTTACTAAATTAGAAACAATGTGTCCGACCGGACGCCCTACATCGGAGAGAATTAAATTAATAATCTCGCCTGCAGCAGGGGTAAATCGTAAAATACATAATTGATAATCAACAAAAATAGTAGCAATTCCAGTACCAGCTAACAAATTATTCATGTCGTTGTTGGTACGTGACAAATCCAATACTTTCGTTTGCAGTTCTGCGTTGACGGTAGCTAGTTCTTCATTCACCGATTGCAGCTCTTCCTTGGACGTTTCTAACTCTTCATTCGTCGATTGTAATTCCTCATTGACCGACTGCATTTCTTCGTTAGCTGATTTAAGATCTTCATTAGAGCGTTCCAACTCTTCGTGTGCTGACTTCAAGTATTCATCCTTAGCTCTAAGCTCTTCTTTTAGTACCGCAACGCGTGCTACGGTATCAGTTTCCACTAATTCATTGTCATTGCTCGCGGTCATCGACGTGGCATGGTATGTCGGATGTACAGAATCAAAACCACTAGCTTTTTCCAGAATGACTAAATACAACGGTGAATTCGACGTAGTACCAACATTGAATGGAACAGGGCGAATACACAGATTAACGAGTGCATATTGACTATTCACTACTACCTGCAAATTCTCTACCCGGATAATTTCTTGACTACGTATGGCATCGTGCAACGCACTTTCCAATGCGCGTCGCAATCCCTCACGGGCCATTTTCACTATATTGTTAATCCCCGACTCACCCTCTGGCAACTCAAGATAGCCCCCTGTTCGACCATGAAGGTAAAGAATATCTCCACGACTATTAATCAGAGCACCGACCAGCGTCATGTGCTGCAACAACACCTGTTCCGTCAACTCGCGCAGGGATACCTTGGCAGGGGATACTGTTTTATTTATGGTGCGAGGCATTACCGCCTGAGATGATGTCATAAACGGTAAAAATCGCATTTGTCCTAGGCGTTGTCTGCTATGTAAATCGGCACGACGCTGAAATAATTTTGCTTTACGATCTAGCAAGGCAAATAAGTCAGAAAAATCACCAATACCTTCCGATGTCCCCAAAAAGAGCATTCCACCAGGATTCAGTGCATAATGAAACAAGGGAATCAATTTTTTTTGTAGCTCTGCATCCAGATAAATCATTAGATTACGACAACTAATCAAATCGAGACGTGAAAATGGCGGATCTTTGATTACATTTTGTTCAGAAAATATCAGCATATCACGTATCACTTTCTGAATACGATATGCATTCCCGTCTGTCTCGATAGTAAAATAACGCGCCAAACGCTCTGGCGTAATATCGCTGGCAATACTAGCGGGATAAAATCCAGAACGTGCCACCGATATAGCACGACTATCGATGTCGGTCGCAAACACTTGAATTTCGTGGCTTAGTTTGTTGACTTCCATATATTCTTGCAACAAGATGGCGATGGAATACGCCTCTTCACCAGTAGAACATCCCGTTGACCAGACCCGAATCACGCTACCAGAAGATCCTTTATCGGAAAATAATCGCGGAATAATTTGATGTTCAAGCTCTTGAAACACGTCATGATCACGAAAAAAACTGGTCACACCAATCAACAAATCACGAAATAACGCTTCAATTTCATCCGGTGCTTGTTCGAGATAAAGTAAATAGCCTTCTACCTGATAAATTTGGTGGACTGCCATACGTCGCATAATTCGGCGGTGAATAGTACCTGGCTTATAGTGAGAAAAATCATGCCCAGTGTGTACACGCAATAACAAAAATATTTTCCCAAGCACACCCTCACTCATCGCCACTGGCATGGCAGCAGGTACTGGAATATGATTAACAACAGCGTTAAGCAACTGCGATGGAATATCTTGTGGTGCCAAAATATAATCAATAACACCAGTAGCAATGGCACTCATCGGCATGCTGTTATATTCAGCCGATTCAGGCAATTGAGCGATGACAATTCCACCCGATTCCTTAATTGCACGCACACCAACACTACCATCACTACCACAACCAGAAAAAACGATGCCAACAGCACGCTGATGCTGATCAAGCGCCAGTGATTTAAAAAAGAAATCAATAGGATATCGCTGTTCCCGTTGATCCGATGGCTCAGTCAATGTAAACACACCATCAACGATGGTCATATTCGCGTTAGGTGGATTAATGTAAAGATGATTTGCAGATAGCGTCATACCATTGCTGACGTCAACCACAACCATACTGGTAAAGCGTTGAAGCACACTCGACAGCGCACTTTCACCATCAGCAGGAAGATGCGTCACCACCACAAATGCCATATCTTTTACAGCTGGCAGTGCCAAAAAAAAACGTTCCAATGCAGCCAAACCGCCCGCTGATGCACCAACCGCCACGATGGTGAACGAAAGGATATCCTTATGTGCTGACAGCTTATGCATATCAATAAGTGGCTCCAGAATTGAAGCAGAATTTTCAATTTTAGCTGTCATAATGAAGGGGAAAAGTAAGGTGATGTCGTATTTCTACATAAATTACGACAATTTAGCCGCATGTTCGCGAGTAGCATGAAATACAATCTGCGGCCAGCGCTCTTGCGTTAACTTAAGGTTGACGCCCGAAGTCGCCAAATACGCCATATTCCCAGCAGCATCGTGCGATAGGTTATGCCCTGCACTTGAGGCTTCAAAATCATGCATTATTTTTTTATCATCGCAGCTTACCCAGCGCGCACTACTGATACTAGTGCCTTCAAACACGGCATCAACGCCATATTCATTCAATAAGCGACTCGCTACGACTTCAAACTGCAACACTCCTACCGCACCCAATACCAGATCGGAATTATTGATGGGTTTAAACACCTGAACCGCACCTTCCTCACCCAATTGCTGCAAGCCTTTATGCAATTGCTTGATTTTTAGTGGGTTACGAATCCGAACGGAACGGAAAAAATCAGGTGCAAAATAAGGAATGCCAGTAAATTGCAGTAATTCCCCCTCAGAAAAACTATCACCTATCTGCATGTTGCCATGATTAGGCAAGCCGATAATATCACCAGCATAGGCTTCTTCCACTTGTTCCCGACTCGATGCCATAAACGTCACGACACTGGATACTTTTACTTCGCGATTTAAGCGAATGTGCTTGAGCTTCATCCCGCGTTCAAAACGACCTGAACACACACGCAAAAATGCAATCCGATCCCGATGAGCTGGATCCATATTCGCTTGAATTTTAAACACAAAGCCTGAAAATGGCGCTTCTTGTGGCTCCACCGCACGGGCACCGGCATTACGTGACCGTGGTGCCGGCGCCCACTCTAATAGTGCATTTAAAATTTCACGCACACCGAAATTATTAATCGCCGAACCAAAAAATACCGGTGTCTGGGTACCAGCTAAAAATGCAGCCAAATCAAACGGATGTGATGCGCCATGTACTAATTCGACTTCCATCCGCAATTGTTCAATCTCAAGTGGGAACATCGCATCCAAACGCGGATTATCAATTCCTTTTAACACTTCAAATTCTTGATCTGAGCGATCGCTACCAGCGGTAAACAACATGATTTCGTCGCGTAAAATATGATAAACACCGCGGAAAGTCTTACCCATGCCGATAGGCCAAGTGACGGGCGCGCATTGAATTTTAAGTACAGATTCAAGTTCATCTAACAATTCCAGCGGATCGCGCGTTTCCCTATCCATCTTATTAACAAAGGTAATAATGGGGGTATTGCGCATGCGACACACATTCAGCAACTTGAGTGTCTGTTCCTCTACCCCTTTTGCCGCATCAATCACCATCAACGCAGAATCAACCGCTGTCAAAACCCGGTACGTATCTTCAGAAAAATCCTGATGGCCTGGGGTATCTAACAAATTAACAACGTGGTCACGGTATTCAAATTGCATTACTGAACTGGCGACTGAAATACCGCGCTGTTTCTCAATTTCCATCCAATCGGAAGTTGCATGTCGGCCACTTTTACGTGCTTTCACCGTCCCAGCCAATTGGATAGCACCGGAAAACATTAATAATTTTTCTGTCAGTGTTGTCTTACCTGCATCCGGATGCGAAATAATACCAAAAGTGCGACGGCGCGCTACTTCGCGATTAATCAACTGACTCTGGGTGGCGGACACCGAAGTCAATGCCGACGTGCTTGTCGGGACTTCTGGCGAAGTTGGTGAACTGGATACTATTGGCGATGTAGGCATGAAGTCGGACACGGTAGACGATCTTGGCAAAAGGTGCAGTCTACCGTTTTTAGCGGGTAAAGTCGAACAGCTTACTCAGATTTACTGAAAAAGAGTCCAGCCAGACAAAAATCCGCTTGCAATTTAACTTCGTTGCGATAAAAATTGAAACTGTATCACTATTGGAGAGGCGCCATTATGGCTTGGCGACTGGTTCTGGTAACAAACAGGCGTCCAGTATTTGCAAATCATTGTCTTTAGCAAAGTTCACAACAAAATGATAGGCCAATGGCTCGAGCTCACGCAGCGCGTGGTCCACCACCACAGAACGTACGCCATTCAATAGAATAGGCCGTACAAATGTGGTGTAACAGAGATGGGCATGTCGACCTGTATTTGGTCTAAAACTCGACATTGCACCACACAGGCGCTCCGACCAGTCACTGGGACGAAATTGTTTGCCGTTACTCGTCAAACCAAGAATAAAGAACTCGTTGGTGTGCTGCATTTTTGATTTACTATCGACCATGTGAAGGATCGCCTTTAGTGCAATTAAGCATGAATGATCTTATGAGACATATGCAAACTTATCGTCATTCGGACTTGTAAATACCGAATCACGAATATAAGTATGTATTATATCTTATAGAAGACCATACAAAAAAAAGTCACAAAAAAATAAACCAACTTCGGCATATTAGGCCAACCACAACGCCACTGAAAGTAACAACAACAACAACATCCACAGCAATAATGCGCGCCAGACCAAGCCTACGGCACTTTGCAGCGAACGTATTGATGCAATTTCACCCGGCATGCTTTCCGGTTCCGCCACACTATCCACCATAGCCGCATCGGCCAGCAACAGTATCGCAGTTTCTTGTGGACTACCAAGACGCACACCCAACGCCCCGCTACCAGATGCCAATATGATACCGGTGGATTCATTATTCCAACGATGGGCAAAGTTACGCCAAGAATAGATCGCATCTTCAAAGTTACCGACTACGGCAAAAGCAATCGCCGTAAGTCGAGAAGGAATCCAGTCAATTAAATAAAAAATACGTGCGGCATACTGGCCAAAAGCTTCGTTTTCCATATGTGCTGGCTCATTCCACGCACGCGACAAATGTTCTGCAACCCGATACATCACTGCACACGCTGGGCCTACTGGCATCAAAAACCAAAAAAACACCCCAAATACATTGCGATGGGTCGTAATTAGTGACTTTTCGACCGCAAGTCGCGCAATTTCAGACACATCTAGGCCTGCCGTATCCGTTTTAGTCCATTCAGCCAGCAAACTGCGCGCGGTCGCTTCGTCACCCGAATGTAGCGCCAACTGAATCGAAGTGAAATAATGGCTGTAATGACGAAACCCTAAGGTCAGGTAAACAATGGTGATATTCCATAGTAGCGCAGCAAAAATACTATAGCGCAGGCATACCCAATAAATAAGCGCGGTCGGCGTAGTGAGTGCACCCACCGTCAGCCACCAGGCTAGCTTACCCTGACTAACCTCACCTGCGTTACACCATGCCTCCACTCGCACTGCAAACAACTTCACTGCAGTATAAATAGGATTATTAGCACGTAAGGGCTTTAATTGCTCGATCAACAAGGCACAGAGTATGGAAAAAAAAGTCATTTTTTCAAAAAAAAAGTAAACTGATTAAAACGCCGCCAGGATGGTATTCACCGCTGCCGCGCTTAAAAAAACAGATATCAAGATAACCCACTCCACGAATAGTTGCAACTATTCATCAAATGGCACATTACACACAGACTGAAGAACCTACATGTAGGCACACATGTTTTATATACTTCATGCACGTAAAAAATGAAATAAATTACGCACTATTCCAGCGGTCGCACCCCAAATAAAGTGCTGTTGATACGGCATAGTATAAAAGCTACGGCGTGCGGATTTGCGATACTCACCCATAGATAATTCTCGACTACGCACCTGATGGGATTGCCCATCCATTAGAAAAGCCAGTGGCACTTCAAAAATTTCAGCCACCTCATCGGCTTGCGGCGTCAACGTCAAGGATGACTGTATCACAGACACCACGGGAGTAACACGATAACCGGTGCCGGTAATGTAATCAGGTAATGTGCCAAGTACTTCTACCTGTTTGGGATTCAAGCCAATTTCTTCACTAGCCTCACGTAACGCGGTATCAATCGGACTAGCATCATATGCTTCTCTACGCCCTCCCGGAAAACTAATTTGACCGGCATGCGCCTTTAAATGTGCGGTACGCCGTGTCAAGACGACAGACAATCCAGCGGGATGCTCTACGATAGCAATTAAAACTGACGCACTAATCACTCTGTGATTTTCAGACATAAACCGAGACTCGTCCATCACTTCTGGCTGCCAGTTAGGTGGGTAGGCAAAACGATGACGTAACCAAGCACTTGTTTGACGTTCGGCATCAAGCCGGGATTCCCCCGCTATCGCATCAACAGGAACGGATTCCGGGTCAAATATTGTCATAATGAATTCGACTCCTTTCACACCTTGTTTAATTTAGCGATCATCCTAAATTTTACATCTATAGTGCTACTCTCACCAAAACAAAAAAGGGCACCTAACGGCACCCTTTCTTGTTTTAACCAAGCGACAAAGCTTATGCTGCTGCTGGTGCGGCAGATTTAACTTTACGTGCTGGCAATTTTTCTTTAATACGTGCTGATTTGCCTGAACGTTCACGCAAGTAGTACAGTTTCGCACGACGTACATCACCGCGACGTTTTACTTCGATCGAAGCGATTAGTGGTGAGTACAATTGGAATGTACGTTCAACACCTTCACCAGACGAAATTTTACGCACGATAAAATTCGAATTCAAACCACGGTTACGACGTGAGATAACAACACCTTCGTAAGCCTGTGCACGCTTACGCGCGCCTTCAACCACGTTAACGTAAACGATAACGGTGTCCCCTGGTGCAAAATCAGGGATTACTTTACCCAAACGGGCGATTTCTTCTTGCTCAAGTTGTTGGATCAGATCCATTTTAGCTCCTATAACCATCTTGCCGGTGCCTGTCATTCTAGCCCGGTAGAGGATGGGATTTACCATGTAAGCGCTGTTCCGTCGCAATAAAAAGTCATGACAACTTACACCACAACGACTACTCACTTACCCAAATAACAGTAGCATTTGCATTACTGCTGCATTACTACTGCATTACTACTAAAACATCTACAGATATACACGATCAACGCGTACTTCTATCATGACGTGCGTTTTATTCTTAGCACAGCCTCATCTGACTTCGACAACAAACCAGCGGAACGTGCCTGATCAATTAAATCAGGACGCTTTGCTTGCGTTGCCATTAGGGCTTGTTCACGCCGCCATTTTTCAATTTCAGCATGATTCCCTCCTAACAACACTGCTGGCACAGTCAGTCCTTCATGTTCTTCTGGGCGCGTATAATGCGGACAATCCAGCAAACCATTGACAAAACTATCCTGCACTGCAGAAGCTTCATCATGTAACACACCAGGCAATTGCCTGATCATGGAATCCATTAATGCCATTGCGGGTAATTCACCACCAGACAGCACAAAGTCACCCAAACTGATTTCTTCATCGACCAAGGTGTCAAGCAAGCGCTGATCAACAGCCTCATAGCGACCGCACAACACAATCAAACCTGACTCAGAACCCAGCTCAATCACGCGCTGATGGGTCAGCGGACGACCTTGCGGCGACATATAAATCACCCTTGGACGTGTCAGGCCTTGCTCAGTCTGACGGCGTTTGGCAGAATCAATGGCCGCCTGCAACGGCTTGACCATCATCACCATACCAGGTCCGCCACCATACGGCCGATCATCAACAGTGCGGTGTTTGTCCGTCGTAAAATCCCGAGGATTCCATAACGACAAAGAACACTTATTCTGTTCAAAAGCACGCCGCGTCACTCCTGACTGCGTCAGCGCGGAAAACATCTCAGGAAACAGCGTAATGACATCAAACTGCATCGTGTACCTGCATTATCTCTAATTCACCACTAACATCCTGCGACTAATAGTCTAGTCCCCAGTCAACAGTGATTTTTTTGCTTTTCAGATCCACTGTCGGTACAAAACGTGTAACGAAAGGAATCAAATATTCTCGAAGTGGTTCTGGTGTAGCACGAACAACACGCAAAATTGGATGCGCGCCATTATCGATCAAATCAGCAACCTGACCAAGGTATTCGCCTTCGCCATTTTCAACAGCCAGACCGATTAAGTCGAGCCAATAAAATTCACCTTCAGGCAACGCCGGAAAATGAGAGCGCGGTATATGAACAACTGTCCCTTTGAGGGCTTGTGCCGCATCACGACCAACAACGCCGATCAAACGTGCGACCACATCTTCACCATGGCGTTTGGCTTCAAGCTTTTCAACATCACGCAATTGCGACGGCAATATTAATGCCATTTTTTGCGACTGTTTTGAACGTGGCTGTGAATGCGTCTTTGCATCTGACTGCACTGCACTAAATTCCGAAGTGGCTAGCCACCAGGTTTTTGCATGCAAAAGGGCATCAGCCTGAACTGAGTAAGGATGTATCCTAACCCAACCCTGAATACCGTATGAACCGGTAATATGACCAACAGCAATCAAATCAGTAGGTAACGTCGCAGTTGCTGACGCTGGCACCACAACTAAACTTGCAACTACACTACCAACGCTTTCGGCCGAACCTTCAGCCGAACTTTCAGCTAAACGCTCAACCGAACCTTCAGCCGAATTTTCGACTAAAAGTTCAGATGGAGATTTAGCTGAACTTTGAGCCAAATCACTAACGCTACCACTACTCAATTGCATATCAACACTCAAGCAGCTGCTTTACTGATTTGAGCAACCAGACGAGCGACAGCTGGCGACAATTGCGCGCCATTATCTTGCCAGTATTTCAAACGATCTTGCGTAATACGCACTGTCTCTGCAGCACCTGATGCAACAGGATTGTAAAAACCGATACGTTCAATAAAACGACCGTCACGACGATTGCGTGAATCAGTTGCTACGATATTGAAAAAAGGGCGCTTTTTGGCACCACCACGAGCTAAACGAATAACGACCATAATAATTCCAAAAAAGAGTACTAAAGAGTACGAAGGCGGAAAAACCACAGATTATAACCTAACTATGACAATACCGTTGCAAATTTCGGAGTATTTAACATAGTGATGCGGCATTCTGTCGTAAAAAAGAAGGGGGAATAGTAGCTAGCACGGAAAATACATAGCAAAACCAAGGCGCGCCACCTAAATCTTTCTGTACAATTAAGCGTCACTATCACCCTACCCTAGCCTTCATGATACTTCCGTCCTTTGCCCATAAAGATAAAACAACTGCAACGCTTCTAGCTGCCGCAGGAGGATGCATAGGACTATATCGTTTTTATTTGGGGGGCAAGAATGATAAAGCAGGTTGGTTACATGCAATCTCAGCTCCCGTCTCTTTATTGCTACATCTGATCAATCCGGATGCACCACTCTTGTTTGTGATGGCACCTCTAGTCATATCTGCGTTCACCGGCATCATTGCCGCGCTAGTCATTGGCACAACGTCAGATGAAAAATGGGATGCCCTTCACAATACGCATTCACAACAACATTCCATATCTAGGTGGCCATTGGCGCTCATATTGGTGTTAACACTAGGCATAGGCGCTGGCGCTCTAATCGCTACCATCGCACGCACTTTTGATTTACTTTTTACTGGTGGTGCTTACGGTTAAACAATAAAGGGGCGAAAATATCTTCGCCCCTTTATTGCCTACTTACTACGCATGATCACAGCCATACATCACAACCACACCTAAAAAATCACTTAAAACTGACTCTCAGACAACGCTAAGGTTCCGACAAACCCGGTTACGATGCTAATTTTAACGCCTGGAACTTGGGTTAAATAGTGCTCAGCAAAAAAGCGTGCAGTCATTATTTTTGCTTGGTAAAACGAAATATCTTCTGCGCCAGACTGCAATTTGGTAGATGCCACCAAAGCGGCACGCGCCATTTGCCATCCCCCCAACACGATCCCAGCCAGTTTCAGATAAGGCACACTACCGGCAAATACTGCTTTAATATCCGCTTTGATGTTCCCAACAATGTAGCTCACAACCTCTTCCATCGCATCTGCTGCTGTCGATAACTGAACAGCGATAGCGATTAAATCAGCATTATTACTAATAAGCAATTCTGCTGCTGTAGCGCGAACTTGCGACAATATTAATTTTGCTACAGCGCCAACATCACGCACGGTTTTACGTCCAACAAAGTCATTCGCCTGAATTGCCGTCGTGCCTTCGTAAATAGTCAAGATACGGGAATCGCGATAATGCTGTGCCGCACCCGTTTCTTCGATAAAACCCATTCCGCCATGTACTTGGACACCGGTAGAGGTGACGTCAACGGACAACTCAGTGGACCATCCTTTGACGATAGGCACTAGGTAATCGTAGATTGCCTGATTGTGCGCCCTGACTTCAGCATCGGCATGATGGTGTGCCAAATCAGATACTCCGGCAGCAACATATGCCAATGCACGTGCGGCTTCAATTTGCGAACGCATACTCATTAACATGCGTTTCACATCTGGATGCTGAATAATCGCCACTGGCGCTGCTGAACCAGCCAAATCACGCGATTGGACTCGATCTTTAGCATAGGCTACAGCATGCTGATAAGCACGTTCTGCCACAGCGATACCTTGCATCCCTACGCCAAAGCGTGCTGCATTCATCATGATGAACATGGTTTCTAGGCCGCGATTTTCAATACCGACCAAGGTACCCACCGCACCACCATGATCACCAAATTGCAATACGGCCGTCGGACTCGCCTTAATCCCCAGCTTATGCTCAATTGATACACAGTGAACATCATTTCGTGCACCCAGTGTTCCATCTGCATTCACTAAAAATTTAGGCACTAGAAATAATGAAATTCCCTTCACGCCTTCAGGTGCATTCGGCGTACGCGCCAACACCAGATGCACGATATTTTCAGCCATATCATGCTCACCATAGGTGATGAAAATTTTGGTGCCGAATAGTTTATACGTGCCATCACCCTCAGGCACAGCGCGCGTTCTGACCATCGCCAAATCCGATCCCGCCTGTGGCTCAGTCAGATTCATCGTGCCAGTCCATTTGCCGCTAATGAAATTTTCCAAATACAATGCTTTTTGTTCGTCTGAACCAGCGATCATCAAGGCTTCAATCGCACCATCCGTCAGCAATGGACACAATGCGAATGACAAGCTACCAGAATTGAGCATTTCAATACACGGTGTCGCTACCAGCTTAGGCAAACCTTGACCACCAAATTCGACTGGATGCTGCACACCCTGCCATCCCGCCGCCCCATATTGCTTGAACGCAGCTTTAAAGCCTGGTGATGTCGTTACTTCACCTTCATGCCAAAAACTAGGTGACTGATCTCCCGGCCAATTCAAGGGTGCAATCACTTCACCCGTAAATTTAGCATTTTCTTCCAAAATGGCTTCCACTGTATCAGCCGTTGCATCTTCACAATTGGCCAACACATTAATTTGCGACAATCCTGCTAGTTCGTTAATAACGAATAGCATGTCTTTCAGGGGGGCGGTGTAACTCATGATGCGGTACTCCAAAAAAATGGGCAGCTGGTCTCGGTATAGTGACCATACTGCCCTTAATGTAATGTTCAGCGACGTGCAATACTCCACATCAGTTCGCTGAGCCCTTAGAACTCATGGTGCTTAACCCAATTCCGCGATTAATTGCGGAACAATTTCAAATAAATCACCAACAATCCCATAATCTGCGACCGAAAAAATCGGTGCTTCTGGATCTTTGTTGATCGCCACAATGGTTTTGGAGTCTTTCATCCCAGCCAAATGCTGAATCGCTCCGGAAATACCGACAGCGATATACAGGGTTGGCGCAACAATTTTACCGGTTTGGCCAACTTGCCAGTCATTTGGCACATAGCCAGCATCCACTGCCGCGCGCGATGCACCCATGGCAGCACCGAGCTTATCTGCAAGTGGCTCTAGCAACTTAAAGTTGTCGGCAGAACCCATACCACGCCCACCAGACACAATAATTTTAGCCGCAGTTAATTCTGGTCGATCCGATTTAGCTACTTCACGCGAAATGAATGCAGATAGTCCACTATCAGCAAGCGCTGCAATGGATTCAATCGTTGCATTACCACCTGAGGCCGCAGCGTCAAATCCAGTGGTACGAACAGTAATTACTTTAATCGGGTCAATTGACTGCACCGTCGCTATTGCATTACCAGCGTAGATTGGGCGCTCAAATGTATCCGAACTCACCACTTTGGTAATTTCTGAAATTTGCGCCACATCTAGTTTTGCTGCCAGTCGTGGCAGAATATTTTTACCGTAAGCCGTAGCAGGAGCTAAAATATGCGTGTATGCAGGTGCGATCGACTCTAACTGCGCTGCGACGTTTTCTGCCAAACCATCGGCAAATTGAGGTGCATCCACCACAATTACTTTGGTAACCCCAGCAAGTTGTGCCGCCGCTTGCGCTGCCGCACTACATTGATGGCCAATCACGATGACATGCACTTCACTTGCCACATTCCCACCACCGCACTGAACTGCTGCGGTAACGGTATTAGCAGTACTACCTTTCAGGCTGACGTTATCATGCTCTGCAATAACCAGCGTTGTTGAGGATATAGTCACTTAAATCACCTTGGCTTCATTTTTAAGTTTCGCTACCAAGGTAGCAACGTCTGGTACGATCACTCCGGCAGATCGTTTAGATGGCTCAACAACGGACAACGTTGTGATACGCGGCGTCACGTCAACACCTAAATCAGCGGGCTTCACATTTTCCAAGGGTTTTTTCTTGGCTTTCATGATATTTGGCAATGTCACGTAACGTGGTTCATTCAAGCGCAAATCGGTAGTGATGACCGCAGGCAGTGTCAACAACAAGGTTTCCAAGCCACCATCAACTTCACGCGTGACGCTCACCTTACCATCGGCAACAACAACTTTGGACGCGAACGTCGCCTGAGGCCATCCAAGCAGAGCCGCCAGCATTTGCCCGGTTTGATTGCAATCATCATCAATCGCTTGTTTACCAAGAATAATCAGTGATGGCTGTTCTTTGTCTGCCAATGCTTTTAATAGCTTAGCTACCGCTAATGGCTGCAGTTCCACATCCGTTTCCACCAAAATAGCACGATCAGCACCGATTGCCATCGCCGTACGCAACGTTTCCTGACACTGCAGCACACCACAAGATACAGCAACGACTTCCGTTGCCACACCCGCATCTTTTAATCGCGTTGCTTCTTCAATAGCAATTTCATCAAACGGATTCATTGACATTTTAACGTTGGCAATATCAACGCCGGTATGGTCAGATTTGACACGAACCTTAACGTTATAGTCAACCACACGCTTGACTGGTACTAGTATTTTCATATTTTGCCTGTGCAAAGTTATATAAAATTCAATTGACGTTCACGTAAACGTCACCATTATAAACTGTAAAATAAGGTGTGAAACGCACTAACGAAAAACATTTTGTTTTGTCAGTGTGTAACAGATGTTGAATCACAACGCCAACTACCCGTAATAACATAAATTAGCACGATCACACTAGCAACTTAAGAAGAAATACGGGTCAATTTCGGCGCATTTACAAAAAAACCCGCAATTGCGATTAAGCAAAGCGGGTTTTAGCTGTTTTTGATACATTGTTTGCTACATTGTTTGGTACATCGAAAAGACTAATTACCTTCTCACCAAGTTATTTCTTCGATCAACGCAAAATTACATACCTTATTTACGTTTAATGTAATACTCAAATTCCTTACTATTTTCTTCGTGCGAGAGCAATTCATTTCCAGTCTGTTTAGAAAAAGCCTGAAAATCGCGAATCGAACCCGGATCAGTGGAAATAACATGCAAAATTTCACCGCTTAGCATATCAGCGAGTGCCTTCTTGGTTTTCAGAATAGGTAATGGACAGTTGAGTCCACGTGCATCCAGTTCTTTAGTAAATTGCATAATTTCTATCCAGTAATTATTGGAATATTTTTAGATACTTTGGAATATAACGGAATTAACAAACTATGCACCAATTCTACCGGAAAAAATATCGTTATGGTGCGTTGCAGCAAAAAACCGCAGAAAAATTGGATAATTTCACAGTATTTAACAAATTCCCCCATGATTTCGGGGGAATTTTACATTTCCTTACTAATTTTCAATACTAGTACACATGGGTTATGTTACAAACGTCCCGCAACCCACGCATGAACACCCGCCAATGCACCCACCAAGCCACTCGGATCAGAACCACCAGCCTGTGCAATATCCGGACGTCCGCCACCTTTACCACCCACTTGCAGAGCAACAAAATTGACTAGCTCACCCGCTTTCACTTTCGCTGTCGTATCTGCGCTGACACCGGCGACTAAACTTACCTTTCCATCCTGCACAGATGCCAACACCACGACTGCCGAACCCAAACTGGCTTTGAGATGTTCTGTTACTTCACGCAGGGCGGCTGCATCGGCGCCATCTAATTGCGCGGCCAACACTTTTACCCCATTGACTTCTACGGCTTGGCTGGCTAATTCTTTACCCTGATTAACGGCTAACCTGGATTTAAGCTGCGCCATTTCTTTTTCCAACGCCTTGACTTGATCTTGTACCAATACGATGCGTTGCACCAGCTCATCAGGTTGTGTTTTGAGTAAAGCTGCTGCCTCACCCAAACGGGAGGATAAATGTTGCACTAATTGCACAGCCACTTCCCCTGTCACCGCTTCAACGCGGCGAATGCCGGCAGCTATCCCACCTTCAGAGACAATCTTGAATAAACCAATATCACCGGTGCGAGTAACGTGGGTTCCGCCACACAATTCACGTGAGCTACCAATATCCTGAACTCGGACTTCATCGCCGTATTTTTCACCAAACAGTGCCATGGCCCCGAGCTTCACAGCATCATCAAATGCCATAATCTGTGCTCGTGCGGCATGATTGGCGAGAATTTCACTATTGACGATACGTTCTACTTGACGAATTTCGTCGGCACTCATCGCAGCGTTGTGACTAAAATCGAAACGCGTTTTGTCTGCATCGACCAACGAACCTTTTTGCGCGACATGCGCACCCAACACTTCGCGCAGTGCTTTATGCATTAAATGGGTAGCAGAATGGTTGCGTACCACTTGCGCTCGCACATCTTCCGCTACGTGTGCATGCACGGTTTGTCCAACACTGATTGCGCCACTATGTAATTCACCATGATGACCAAACACATCAGGTTGAATTTTAGTGGTATCTTCCACATTAAATTGCACACCGGCCGTAGTTAACACGCCGGAATCACCGCATTGTCCGCCGGACTCAGCATAGAACGGCGTGGTGTCGAGCACGACAATAGCAGTATGACCAGCACTGGTTTGTTCTGCCGTAATACTTTGCACCGGCGTTCCATCCAGATACAACGCGATAATTTTACTTTCTTCTGCTAATTTTTCGTAACCAACAAAGTTAGTTTTAGCACCGGTATACTCAATCGCCGTATGCATTTTAAATTTACCAGCAGCACGCGCCGTTTGTTTTTGATGCGCCATTGCAGCATCAAACCCAGCTTGATCGAGTTCCACCTGACGTTCGCGGCAAATATCTGCCGTTAGATCTAACGGAAATCCGTAAGTATCGTACAGAGTGAAGGCAGTGCGACCGTCCAGACTGGTACTGTCTTTGGTGAGTGCCGTTTCCAGAATCTTCATACCGTGTTCCAGCGTTTCACCAAAACGCTCTTCTTCTTGTTGCAGTATCTGTGCTACGCGATCAGCTATCGCGGTTAATTCAGGATAGGCTTCACCCATTTCAACGACTAAATCTGCAACTAGCTTGTAGAAAAATGGCTTAGTTTGGCCTAATTTATGACCATGACGTAAGGCACGACGCGTAATCCGACGCAATACATAGGCACGCCCTTCGTTGCCAGGAATGATACCGTCAACAATCAGAAAAGCAGCGCAACGAATATGATCCGCGATGACTTTCAACGAGTTATGGGTTAAATCGGTACATCCGGTCTCACGTGCAGCTGCTTTGATTAAATGCTGAAAAATATCAATTTCATAATTAGAATGCACATGTTGCAACACCGCAGCGATTCGTTCCAAGCCCATACCGGTATCGACACATGGTTTTGGCAATGGATGGAGTACGCCGTGCTCGTCTTTATTGAACTGCATAAAAACCAGATTCCAGATTTCGATAAAGCGATCGCCATCTTCCTGTTCTGAACCTGGAGGACCACCCCAGATATCGGCGCCGTGATCGTAAAAAATTTCGCTACATGGCCCACATGGACCGGTTTCGGCCATTTGCCAAAAATTATCGGAAGCATAACGTGCGCCTTTATTATCACCAATCCGGATAATACGCTCAGGGGGCACGCCGATTTCGTTTTGCCAAATACCATAGGCTTCATCGTCTTCCTGATAGACCGTAATCGTCAGTTTATCCTTAGGCAAACCATACACGACAGTTAGTAGTTCCCAGGCAAAATGAATCGCATCACGTTTAAAGTAGTCACCAAACGAAAAATTACCTAGCATTTCAAAAAAAGTATGGTGCCGAGCGGTATAACCGACGTTTTCTAAATCATTGTGTTTGCCACCGGCACGAACGCTACGCTGAGACGTGGTCGCACGGGTGTAATTGCGTTGATCCTGTCCCAAAAAGACATCTTTAAACTGCACCATGCCAGAATTTGTAAACAACAATGTCGGATCATTTCCCGGCACTAGACTGGACGAGCGCACGATAGTGTGCCCTTTGGATTCAAAGAATTTAAGGAATTTTGCGCGAATTTCGGACGATTTCATGTTCTTGAAGTGGTAAATTAACGGCGGATTAGTGGCAAATCGCCAAAAAATTGGCAATGAACTGGTGATTATACGTGATAATAACGGCATATCCCATTAACAATGGGCATACAAACGGCCTATGGCACTTCTTTATGATGTTTTTTATGGTGTTTTTTAGGATGATCAGCATCACTAACAAGCGCCGTATCAGCCACAACTTTATGGTGCTTTTTTACGTGTTTTTCATGGGCGTCATCATGGGTATCCAGACTATGTTCAGGCGCACCTGAAACCACGTCATTGGCCGATAAACGCTGATGTTCATGCAACTCACCGGAAGCACTACCGACACCTAAGCGTTGCTGTTGGTTAGGTAATCGTTCGCCTGCATCCGGCGTTACTGCCGCGGTAGGCGTATCCACAACCGATTCCGCCCGACAGGTTACGGACAGTACAAATAAGCCGAATAAAATGCTCGCTGTTGCACTAACGCGAACACCACAACTTAGCGAATTTTTTTTTAAAGCCATCATTTTTCCTGAATGCGAATTGAACAATAAGTATCGCATAAAAAACAGATGGCACCTCACTTAAACTACACAATCAGTCAATAACTTCTGTATAACGCCAAGGTACACGATGAACTCCCAAGCAAACCCCTCGCAATCCACGCTCATTCCCGTGGAAAAATAGAGCTATCAAGGCCAAACAAATCCAGCCTATCAGTACAAAATGCATCGACACCCCAAGACTGGATTTCCTGTGCTCTGTCGATCTGATTCACGGTATAGCAACATAAACCATAACCCGCTAATGTAATAGCTTGTGCTAGTGCCGCCGTCAGGTGAAGGTGATTACAGTGCAGCGCAACTGCATCCAGTGCCCGTAAGCGCACATGCCAGTCCACTGGAATATGCTCAACTAATAGAGCACGTGGGATGGCGGGAGCAGCGAGTTTGGCAGCAATCAACGCTTCTTCAGAAAAAGATGAAAACAAGGGAGCTAGGTCTCCTTGCATATCATTACGATAAAATTTCTGGGTAAGTTGCGCTACTCGTGTTCCGGTCACGCTTTCAGCACCACAACTTGGCTTGAGCTCAACATTCATCCAGATACCATTCCGGCGACAAAATGCTAATGCCTCCAGATAGGTAGGAACGCGCGCACCTGCAAATTCAGGAGAAAACCACACCCCAGCATCCAACTGCAGCACATGTCTTACTGGTGTCTCTGCAATCTTAGCTTGCCCTGCGACTGTCCGCCCCATGACTTCATCGTGCATTAACACGGGCACCTGATCTTGCGTAAGCATGACATCAAATTCAACCGCACGAAAACCCCAGTCAAGGCCACACTGTAATGCAGCGATGGTGTTTTCTGGCGCCAGACAGCCACCACCACGATGCGCGATAACACGCGGATATGCCCACATTTTTGCCACCTTTCAACGATGAACTCTATAACGAGTGATTATTAATTACCGTAAAATTACGGTGCTGTACTTATCCGATGTGGTATTGTTTAACTTTTTAGCAGAAAAGAATGACTATGGCACGGCAATTTAACAGATCAGCAGGTATGGCACGTATTGCTCACCTACGCATTTTGGCATTAATCGTTGCCATTTCCATTATTTGCTATTGGCTTTATTCGGTTTATTTTTTTCATGCTCCTGTACATCAGGTCGTTAATGATCGCTATTTTCCCAGCGCTGGAAAAGTTGTTTTTAATCCAGATGAAATGAAGCTATCACTTGTCGCTCCGGAAGAAGTCGCCCCAATACTGGAGTTTGCGCTCTCCCATCTTAAAACCACGGTCGAACTACGTCCACACTATGCAGTGACCACAGATAACACCAAAAACCTGCACTTGGCCGATTTCGCCGATCAACGTGGTCAACTGGTACAAGGCTTAATGATTGCAGGTGGCTTGCCACAGGAACGCGTTCATTTAAATCCATCCCGACCGACCGAAAACATTCTTCCATCCGACCCAGAAGCACGTCGAGTCGATATAGCATTGGAAGAAACCGACGACACCAAAAAAGCCGATGCCGATCTTACACCACCTGCGTCATTGGTCAGTTCCGCCAAATAAATACGGCCCTACACAAAACTGGATTCAGGTAAGCGACTGCTGGTAAAATGTCGCTTCGTATCCTGCATTGACGTGTGTTTTTTTGTTTATTTTTACCACCCAGCCACCCCCAGTAGATTGCCTAAAACATGAGCAACGAAATTAGTCCGACTGCAAGTTCCAATTTTTTACGTACCATTATTGATAATGATCTGGCTACAGGCGCTTACCTGCGCCCAGGACTGCCTGCTGTGATCACACGCTTTCCGCCAGAACCGAATGGTTATTTGCACATTGGCCATGCCAAATCCATTTGCCTCAATTTTGGTTTGGCACGTGATTACGACGGCCGCTGCCATCTACGTTTTGATGATACCAATCCAGAAAAAGAAGATCAGGAATACGTCGATACCATCATGGATTCGGTACACTGGTTAGGTTTTGACTGGAAACAAAACGATGTCGCGCATTTGCATTATGCCAGCGACTATTTTGACCAGCTTTATGCCATGGCGGAATACCTAATTACTGCTGGCCACGCTTATGTGGATAGCCAAACTGCGGAAGAAATGACCGCCAACCGTGGTAATTTTGGTGAGCCAGGTAAAAACTCACCCTACCGCGATCGCCCTGCGGCTGAATCTCTGGATTTGTTCCGCCGCATGAAAGCCGGTGAATTTGTCGATGGAACGCATATCGTTCGCGCGAAAATTAGTGCTGATTCAATGGCTTCCCCCAACATGAATATGCGCGACCCCGCGATCTACCGGATACGCCATGCGCATCACCATCGGACTGGTGACAAGTGGTGCATTTATCCGATGTACGATTACACACATCCACTGTCGGATGCAATTGAACAAATTACCCATTCCATTTGCACTCTCGAATTTCAAGATCACCGTCCGTTTTATGACTGGATCATTGCCCGTTGTACTGAAGGTGGTTTTTTCCAATCACCAATTCCGCATCAATATGAATTTGCCCGCTTAAATCTGACCTATGTAGTCACCAGTAAACGCAAATTACGTCAATTGGTAGAAAGCGGCATCGTCAGTGGCTGGGATGATCCACGCATGCCTACTATTGTTGGTATTCGACGACGTGGTTACACACCTGAAGCGATTCAATTATTTTGTGAACGTATTGGTGTGACACGTTCAGATGGCTGGATTGACTACAGTACACTGGAAGGTTGTTTGCGCGAAGATTTGGACCCGAAAGCACCACGAGCAATTGCCGTACTACGACCATTAAAACTCATCATTGATAACTTCCCAGAATACGCAGTGGGTGATGAAGCGGACGACGACGTGGTTAAATGCACTGCACCGATTCATCCGCATCATCCAGAACGGGGCAATCGCACGTTCAACATCAGCCGCGAACTCTGGATTGAAGCGGATGATTTTATGGAAGTACCGAATAAAGGCTATTTCCGTCTATTTCCAGGCAATAAGGTACGACTGCGTTACGGCTATGTAGTGGAATGTACGGGGTGTGACAAAGACGAAAATGGTAACATTATTGCCGTCCATTGCACCTATTTCCCTGATAGCAAAAGTGGCACGCCAGGCAGCGCCAACTACAAAGTCAAAGGTAATTTGCATTGGGTTAGTGCCGCTCATGCGGTTGCTACTGAAGTTCGTTTATACGATCGTTTATTTAACGATGCCACTCCCGATGCAGGTGGCAAAGACTTCATGACGCTGCTGAACCCAAATGCACTGGAAATCGTCACCGCTTATCTGGAAGCCGGTATTACAACTGTACAACCGGATGAGCGCGTGCAGTTTGAGCGACATGGTTATTTTGTCGCTGACCGCATCGATTCACTGCCAGGAAAACCTATCTTTAACCGAATTACTACGCTCAAGGATAGCTGGGGCAAATAAGTTCTAGCTCGCAAAAACCGACAGAACAGATCATTGTACCTGTACTGTCGGTGGATTCTCTGTCTCCCATCCCCCTCCCAGCGCCAAGAACAACCCAACTTGATCAATTGCTAATTGCGCTTCCGACATAGCCAATGCACTTTCCGCGCTCGCCAAGGTACGATCCACGTCCAATGCCGTCAATAGATCCGTACGACCAAAACGGTACAAACTGGTCGCTTGTTTGGCTGCCAATGCACTTTGATCACGGGCTGCCTGTAGTGCCGCATGCCGATCAAGTTCGCGTGCATATAATGCTAATGCACTTTCAGACTCACGCAAACCGTTGAGTACTGTCGCATCAAAATGTGCTAACGCTCCACGGCTACCGGCCTCTGCCTGAGCAATCCGACTGCGCGCCGTTCCGGGCGAAGGAATCGTCCATGAAATCAAGGGGCCAACACCCCAACGCGATGCATTCTGTGCGCCAAAATCAGCCAATTCACCAGTACTACCTACCGACAAACCCACGCTAATTTCGGGGTACAATTCCGCCGTAACGACACCAATCCGTGCCGTCGCTGCCGCCAACCGGCGTTCCGCTTCGCGTATATCAGGACGCCGCTTCAGCAATGCTGCACCATCGCCCACAGGAATCGGCTTCATCACTCTCGGCACAACATGACATCGCTCCAGCGTTGCAGATAACTCAGATGAGAGTGCACCCGGCACCTCGCCTACCAGCACAGCCAAGCGAAATTGCGCTATACGTTGCTGGGCCAACAAAGGTGGTATTACTGCGCGTAATTGTTCAAGCTGACTGCGGGCTCGGCTGCTATCGAAAGCGGTGCCACGACCTGCACGTACACGCTGTTCAATAAGCCGTACAAATTGATCCTGCAGATCCACTGAATACTGCGCCACTTGACGCTCCTGACCCGCAGCGCAATTATCAACATAGGCACGCGCGGTTGCCGCAGCCACCGTCACACGCACCATATCGTATCCAGCTTCTGCTGCCTGTGCATCCGCCTTGGACGCTTCAATAACCCGGGAAATTTTACCGACAAAATCAAGTTGATATGAAATCCGCGCACCAACATCATAGAGCCAACTATCCGGAATCGGACCAGCCAATCCCATAGAAACAGCTGATGGACGACCATACTCAGGTCCTGCACTGACCCCAACAGTCGGGTCACCAGCCCGTGCATTTTGTTGTGCTACAGCTTGCACACGTTCCAGGTTAGCCGCCGCGATGCGTAAATCGGTATTCGCTGCAAATGCCATTTGAATCAAGTGATCCAACGCCGGATCCTGGTAAAGTTGCCACCAGTGTGACGGCAATGGACTTAGGCGAAATGGTGCCTCTCCACTACCAATCAACGGTGCTGCTGCTTGAGTACGCTGTAACACGGATTGTGGCGGAATCCGATAGTCCGGGCCGACGCTAGTGCACGCCGATGTAACGATCACCGCACCAACGATTGCTGCGACGAGGGCATTGAACGAGACAAGCCGGGATACTCTATTCACTATCATCTGGTCTGTTTTCATAAGATTCTCATTGGGCCGAGGAATGCACATTCACTGTGGCTGTTTGCCCGACAATCAGCCTGACATTTGCAGGCACATGATCCAGTGCGATTCGAACCGGAATACGCTGAGCTAATCTAACCCAACTGAAGGTGGGGTTAACATTCGGAAGCAAGTTACTGGAAGTGCTGCGATCGCGATCAGCAATGCCTTCGGAAAAGCTATCCACATGCCCGGTCAGCAACTGCTTTTCACCCATCAGTGAAATCGACACGGCATCACCGATGTGAATCGACTGCAATTTGGTTTCTTCAAAATAACCTTCAACATACATAGAGTCGTGGTCAATCAATACCATCACCGGATGCCCAGCAGTAACGTATGCACCGGCATGCAAATCAAGATTTGTAACGACCCCATTGACAGCAGAAACCACCCGTGTACGATCAAGATTGAGTTTAGCCAAATCACGACTCACGTCGGTTTGTGCCAATGCCGCACGCAATTGTTCTACTTTAGATTGCCCTTGTTCACGCGCTTCCTGTGAAACCAATTCATGTAATTCAGCATTACGATGTGCTTCCTTTAGTGCTTGATCGAGTGCAATGCGCTGTGCCTGTTGCGTCACATTAGCCTGACGTAGTGCCAGTTCAAAACGTGCGTTATCAACATCAAACAATTTTTGCCCTACCTTCACTGCTTGGTTGTCATGCACATATACGGCTGTAATCTGACCCGTGATATCCGGCGCCACTTGCACTACATTGGCATTAATCCGACCATCACGCGTCCATGGAGCAACCTCATAATGATCCCACAAGCGTCGTCCGATAAAAAAAGCAATTATTAGCATAATTAGCGTAATCATGACCCGAACGATACCCAAAAAGGGAATCTTCCACGCAGAAGGAGTTTTTACGATAGTAGCTGAAGTAGTCGTGTTTTTCTTGTTTGTCATAATCAAATACCATTCGGCAAAAGGAAGGTCAATCCACCCAGCAGGGTGATAAATAAAGCACAATCAAACAACGCAGGATGCCACACCAAGCGGTAAAACCCGAGTTTTGCCAACAGAGAACTAAGGACACGTGCTGTAATCAATGCCCCGATGCTCAATAATAAAATCCATGGAATATATATTCCGTAAAAATTAACTTCGCCTATCATGCAGGATTCCCTCCATCACGTTTTTCCATTTCACCTATTGCCTGATAAGCTATAGCATTAGGAAACAAATCACGACGCAAACTCACCAATGCAGCAATCGTCTGATGCACCATAGCGCGCGGCAATGTTTCGCTCTGCAAACACACTTCCCCTAAGAGTCGATCAATATCATGTACCATTTCAGGGCATGAAATCAACGCTGGTGCAGGCTGATGCTGAAAATGTAAGGATAGATTGCTCATCAGTGTTCGCAATGATATTCCAGCCGAGGTCAGTTCCGGCTGCAATTGACGCAAATGTGCCATATTCAGGCCGATCCGCAAATCACCAAGTGCCATATCGGCGTTATGCCCCTGTTGAACATCTGGCCGTGCCAATCGCGGTGTAAGCAATGCAATACGATCAAGCATCCGTGCTGATGCCACCATCACTACAGTCGATGTAGAAGATGCTACGGTTGTAGAAACAATGACTCGATCCTGATTATCGACTGCAGCAAGTTGCGCAAGGGCTGACAATTCTGCCCAACCCTTGCGAAGTAATCGACCTGCGGTCCAATCAGCACTAACTGAACGCAATAATCCGGTAAACAAGGCTGCCGACATCATTCCCAAAATTTGGGCTGTCATCCCATTTAAAAAAGTCGCCAGATCCAAATTACCGACATCCTGAATTGTTAGCATTCCAAAAAATCCCAACAACACGGGCATTACTTGCGGCCCAGTTGTCGGGCGTCCGGCATAGATGCCAAGCAAAATAAAAAATGGAGAAAACACCAAAGCCAGCATCTCAAAACCATGTACAGCCGGCAAAATCCCGAGCAAATAGAGGGCTGAAAAAGGAATAGACAATGCGGTGTATGCAGTAAAACTAGAGATGGTTGGCACCGGATCATCCTGCGTTGCAAAAAAACAGCAAAATACTGCCGCCATCATCGTCGCCGTCGCGCCAGATGGCCATGCAGTGACTATCCAGAACAAACAACAACTTCCAATCGCAATCGCAGCAGCAAAACCAGAACGTAGCGCTATACCATAATCGCGATGTAAAATCGAATGTCGAATCGCAAATTCAGGCTGAGTTAAGAGCGCCGCCGATTCAGTAGCTGCAGTATATGTCCCCTTTTGCACCTCGTGTATATGCTGACGCAACATAAACGACTGTTCACACACATCAACCAACGAATGCAACCGCGCTGCCAAATTAAGTTGCAACAATTGACTCCAATCAGCATGACGACTCATCGTTGGAGTAAGTGCAGTCAGAGCAACCTGAATACGTGATGCCGGTGACAACGCGCTCACTTTATCCGTCGTACTAACACCAGCGTGCTGCACCCAAAACGCAATATCATTTAATACAGCAGACCACTGCAAAATCCGCTTATCCGCTTCTGCTGCAGTGAAGGCACCTAAATCCCGTAATGCAACGAGTCGGTCTTCCACTGCAGACACTGCAGGCATAATCAACGCCATACGATCATGCAGTGCATGCAAAGCATTCGAAGTCCAGCGTAAATTTGAGGTATCAAACGGAAGATGTGTAGACATCAAACGTAACTCAGTAACATCACCAGCCAGAGTCCGGCGTGCCCGAAAATCCTCTGCCATTTCCGTTTTTTCCACGTTACCCTGACTAGCGTCACTCCCCACTTTCGCACCCATCAACACCGCACTAATCCAACGCTGCGCATCTGCCATGGCGTGATCTACCCGACCCAACAAAACAGGCCCTAAGCTCCGTGGAAATAATAGGCTGTGTATGATGGTTGCACACACAATCCCCAGCGTAATTTCTTCGACGCGTGCCACAGCAACATCAAACACGGTTGATGGATCAGCGACCACGGGGAAACCAATCAACGCGGCCGTGTAACCCGCAAGCATAAATACATACGCGCGTGGGGTACGATCCAGCAAGGACACGGCCAAGCACAGACCAACCCAGCATGCCAAAGCGAAAGAAAGTAACTCAGGGGAATTCGCTAGTTGCGGCACTAAAAATACGGTCAACACCGAACCTAAAATTGTGCCAGACACTCGGTATAGCGCTTTAGATCGCACCATTCCAGACAACGGGCTCGCCACGATATACGTGGTCATCATGCTCCAGAACGGCCGCGGCAAGCCAATACGCAATGCCAAATACAGTGCCAACATGGCTGCAGCAAAGCATTTACACGAGTACAGTATTTCACCGTGCGCCGGGGTGAGTACCGCAACCATTTTTGCTGGCCATGACATGGATCGAGGTGCCATTATCCAGAAATTCGCCAGCCTGCTCATTCCAACTCCTGCCCACTAGACGATGATAACGCCGGATTATGTACACCCAAAGCGACCGAAGCCAGATAGCCGGAAGCACCTGCCATCACCTGATCAAGTCGGGTCAACACCCGAATGCAAGCATCAATATCGGCTTGATCCACATCATCAAATAAAGAGCGACGGAACGGAATCAACGCCTTTTCAACACCAAGGGCACATTCACGTCCTCGGGCAGTCAGATGCAAGGTTTTAGCACGACGATCACTAGTATCTTCGCGTCGTTCGATGAGATGACTAACAACTAATTGCTCAATTACTCGCACCAGTGATGGCGGTTCCAATCCCAGCGCTTCCGCCAACATACCGGGACGTACACCGTCACCCAATCGACTAATCATGACGATTGGCCATGCCGTTGCCTGCGACAAGCCAAAATCAGCAGATACCGTATCCGCTCTCGCTTTATAGGTACGTGCAACATGGGTCAAGGTCGTAGTGAGTAACATCAAGGTCTGATCATGCTGCTGCATGGGTTTTCCTTAGTAAATTTAGTTAGCATGCTAAATAATAGCATGAAAACAAAATTATTTCTGGAAACAACAAGCAATTAATGTTGCAATTCAACAACAATGATCATGTAAAAATGGCAGATTAAGCCTATTTAAAAACTTAATCTGCCATCGAATGATGCACAACTTGGGACCCACAGGCGACGACTCACCTATGCAGCAAATGCCATCCTGCTTGAGTATGCTTGTGTTGATTGTGTTGATTGTGTTGATTGCGCTGACTGCAATACTCGGACTACTTTTTTGACTGCTTTGACAGACTTTATTGTAGGTCTTGGGTTGAGTAAGTCAGCAATACGTTTCTCCAGTGCTTTCTCTTGTCTACTTAGACAAAAATGAGCCGGCCGCTTGGTCTGTACAATACTCCATCGCACTACCGGAGCATTGCCTGTTCGATTCAATAATGCTCGATCAAAAAGCCATTGTTCAAATCCACGCGTTGATAAATCACTATCGACCCAAATCAAATTATCAGATGATAATTTTGTAGTTTCAGTCGTACGAAGCATTATCTCTTAAATCATTATTCATTCTCCAATGACGGGATCAACATCCAATGAATTCCGCTCAGGCAATCATTTGTTGATTAATATAGGCTAAAAACGTCTCTTTATCTCTTTCCGTTGACATCATTTTGTCCCAAATTTTAACAACATCACTTTCATCCGTCGCGGTTGATGTTATTTAATAATTGAATTTACTATTTGTGACAATTAAAGGAATATTTTCACACACAACTATTAATAACAATAAAACAATAATCAGATTGATGGTTAAAAGAACTACATATATAAAAGATAGGACTTACGCACTATCACCTGTCAGGTTACAATCTTGCCTTCACTCCTAGCACAACGACAACCCGCGATTCCTTATGAGCCCTCATAGTCACATTACCAACTTGCAGGGCCTTAACCCCACCGCTGCATCCTCAACTCCCCTTCCAATAGGTGAACTTACTGCTCTTGCCACGCACCATGTTGGCGATATTATATCGATCGTATTTCAACACACCCCCCAGCACTCCGCTGTGGTGGTCTATGACCGACGCTGCGCGTTATCGACGATTTTGACTGCGGCATACCAACACTGTCTGCCGGATGCACACTTTATTGATTTTGATGCGGTGACACCAGAACACGTATTAGCTACATTTGCACCATTGCAAGCATCTGATCTGGTCGTACTAATTCAATCAACCAACTTTAGATTGGAAGCATTCCGCATCCGTGTGGAACTATTTAAGCGCCAACTCAAAGTCATTGAACACCCCCATCTAGCGCGCATGAATGGTAGCGAAGTGATGACTTACATCGATTCTTTAGCTTATGACCCGGGATATTTCCGCACTGTCGGTCACGCCCTGAAACACCGTATCGACCATACCAGTCACGCTATCGTGAATAGTGGCAAGGGTGCGGAGCTGGTGTTTGCCTGTGCGCTAGAGCCAGCAAAAGTGAATATTGGTGACTATAGCAATATGCTTAACTGGGGCGGGCAATTCCCGATTGGCGAAGTATTTACTGAAGCCACTGATTTGGAAGCAGTCAGTGGTCGAGTACGAATTTTTGTCTTTGGCGACACCTCGTTTTCTGTCAACAAACCGGCACAACCCATCACGCTCATCATCAACAAAGGGCGTGTCTGCGGAGTGGAAGATTCCACACCAGAATTTGATCTAGTACTAGAAAATATTCGCGCCGACGAAGGTGAAATTTGGTTACGAGAATTAGGTTTTGGGCTAAATCGCGCCTTTACTCAGGAACGCGCCGTGAGCGATATTGGCACCTACGAACGCATGTGTGGCATCCATTTGTCACTAGGTGCTAAACATGGCATTTACACGAAACCCCAAATTCGCCGTGCCGCAGCCAAATATCATGTTGATGTTTTTGCTGCAACCGTGACCGTCCAATTGGATGATCATATCGTTTATCACGATGGCGAATGGCATATATAGTCGATATCAAACCAATTTCATACACAAGAAAAAATATTTTGCGCTATTTACGCCTAATTAAATCTCGACAGGGGATAATAGCGGCTATTGGATAATTTATTGACTGTTTGCAGCTAGCGACACACATGGTGTCGTCTGGTTTTTACAATTTTTTGGAAGTAATGTATTTTGAACACGAAAAGAAATAAACGGTGGAATGGCGATGTGGCAACTTTGAGTGCTGCTTATCTCAAAAATGTCATTGAAAAAATGCAGGCGTATGGTGATCGCGCCCAGTTTACGATGAATGGAAACGTATTAGGACCGAACTATCAGGTTATTAATACATCCGAAAAGAAAATGTCGTTTGACAGCAGCAATCGCCTGATTCAAACCACAGAAGAAGACTTTACTGGTGCGAATGCATCGCGTATTTTCACTTTGGCTCAGGTTGAGGCAATGTTGACTAATATCGATGCACCAATCGTGAAAAATAGTGCAATTCGAACCCGTCGTGTCGCTGGAGCGGGCACAGGAACCAGTAGTAGTTCACGTGGCGGTTCTTCTCTGACTAAAGCAAAAGAGCAAATTGCTATCCAAAAATACGACTATTATAAAAATAATCGGGATTCACTACCGTCGGATATTCGCGCACACTCTGAAGAAATCACCCGCATGATGGAAAAAGGGATGTCAGCTGAAGCGGCTTTTGAAGAAGCCAGCAAACTGTGTTTCGATCACTAAGCAGCAATCTATAACAATACAATATATCATTAAATACGAAGTCCGATAAGCAATTTACAATGCTTATCGGACTTTTTTTATTTCGCGCTAAATTTTACGCTAACACGGCGGCAATCGCCGTCGCCGTCGCTTCGACATTCCCCGTATTTAACCCAGCAACACACATCCGACCTGAACGTAAAATATACACGCCGAATTCATTTTTAAGGCGATCGCATTGTTCCGGGCTTAATCCCGTATAACTAAACATACCGCGTTGGGTCAAGAAATAGCTAAAATCACGCCCTGGTAATTTGGCACTAATGACCTTGTGTAAGGTATGACGCATGGCATGTATACGCTCACGCATAGCAACCACTTCCGCTTCCCATAACGGACGCAATTCCGGATCGGTCAACACTGTAGCGACTATCTGGCTACCATGGAGTGGTGGATTAGAGTAATTGCGACGCACATTGGCTTTGAGCTGTCCCAACACATTGACTGCCTGTGCAGCATCCGGACACACGATACTCAATGCACCACAGCGTTCACCATACAAACCCATACTTTTGGAAAACGAGTTCGCCACAAAAAAACTCACCCCGCTATCACCCAGCAAGCGAATCGCGTAGGCGTCATCGACAATACTATCCGCATAGCCTTGGTAGGCTAAATCAAGAAAAGGAATCAATTCACGTTGCTGCAACACAGGGATTAATTGTTGCCATTGCGCCTGCGTGAGATCAACGCCGGTTGGGTTATGACAGCAAGCATGCAATAACACAATGCTCTGTTTTTCTGCCTGACCTAAGGCATCCAGCATGGCATCAAAACGGAGCCCGCCACTCGCTGTATCATAGTAAGGATAAGTTGTCACCGCCAGACCGGCGCCTTCAAATACAGCACGATGATTATCCCAGGTCGGATCACTCACCAGCACGGCGGAATGCGGAAAGTAACGCTTAATAAAATCAGCTCCAACTTTCAAACCACCACTGGAACCCACCGTTTGTATCGTCGCCACGCGGCCGGCCGCTAGAGCTGCGTGCTCTGCGCCAAACAATAAATGCTGCACTGCCGTCCGAAAATTAGCCGCTCCTTCCATCGGTAAATAGGGACGAGCACCCGCCGCCGCAACGACTTTTAACTCTGCCGCACGTACAGACGGCAGCATGGGAATATTCCCTGCGTCGTCAAAATAAATACCAATGGAAAGATTAATTTTATTTGGACGCGGATCTTTTCCAAAATCTTCATTCAATGACAAAATCGGATCACCCGCGTAAGGCTCTACATGCAAAAACATAGCAAAAACTCCAGAAAAATAACCAAATATCGATATTACACCACAATAAAGCATTGTAATGCTGCCAAAACTGACGATGGCGGCCTGAACGCTAGATTTACTGTGTTTTAAAATTGGGCGCACTTACTACACCTCACACTACACTACGCACTACACTTTTTCTGCTGATCAAGCCAATTGGATGGGACACCTAATTGCAGCTCGGTAGTCCAATTTCCATCCTCGACTTCGTGGCAAACACCGAAGACAAGATAGTCGCCATTAAAACGCGCGCCCATTCCCTGTAAGCTCAGACAATTGCCCAATGCGATAGCATTGCCTTGCGCGCGCAGCGTTCCAGTTAATGTGGATGCATTGAGCTGAGCATCAACCGATATAATATTGTCGCCATAGGTGTAAGTCGCCACCGAAGTGGTTTTCACTATAGGGTCAATGAGCTTGACAACAGCATTGTCTCTACATTCAATCACTAACTTGGATGCGTTTTGCTGTTCTGCTTTTGCTCTCTGGCTGGTAAGGATGCCACTAAATACCAGACTATTGTTGCCGTCATAGCCCAAATGAATGCTAACCGCGTTTCCCAGCACAAAGGTGGATGAGGAACTGATAGCAAAATTTTCACTAGAAGCTTCACCATCAAGCAGCGTAATGTTGGCTATAGCACCCCGATTAACTGCTTGCTCGATCACAACAGAATAAACAGAATAACTCCCCGGAATCACCTCACCTTCCACCATAATTTGACAGGAAATGAGGCCGCCTACTGTATTAATTGCCATAATTCTGCTCTCCGCACTGAGGATTAAAATAGTAAAAACAGAATACCATATCAATTTTCGTGCTCGCACTATTTTGTTCGAATACTATTGCAGGGACGATGTTACTTAACTAAGGGTGATTTAGCACCTAAACCAGCAATACCTCGGTACAATCTCGCCATTCTCTACTTTTGAGTTGCTATTGTGCCTGATTCCTTGACCTTACTACTGCAATACCTGCTGCCTAAAAAAGCCATCACCGAATTTGGTGCACATGTGGCGAATGCCCGTGCCGGTGCCATAACAACAGCAATCATTCGCTGGTTCATCAAAAAATATGGCGTGAATATGGCAGAAGCGGTCAATCCTGATATTAGCTCGTATGCCAGCTTTAATGATTTTTTTACCCGTCCGCTCAAACCCAATGCCCGACCACTAGCGGCAACCGAATTTGTTTGTCCGGTGGATGGCGCAATAAGCCAGTTTGGCGCCATTCAGGCCGACCAAATTTTTCAGGCCAAAGGACACTATTTCAGCACGACCACACTCGTCGGTGGAGATCCAGTGCTCGCAGCACAATTTACCAATGGCAGTTTCGCGAATATTTATTTAAGTCCCAAGGATTATCACCGCATCCATATGCCATGTGATGGACGACTACTGCGCATGATCTATGTACCAGGCGATCTATATTCAGTCAATCCCGCTACCGCACGTGGTATTCCCGGCTTATTTGCCCGCAATGAACGGGTTGTTTGCGTCTTTGACACTCCTCACGGTCCAATGGTATTAACACTGGTGGGCGCCACGATTGTCGGCAGCATGGCAACAGTGTGGCATGGCATTGTCAACCCGCCACGTACCGGCAAGGTACGGGAATGGGACTACACCGACCAATCAATTACCCTTAAACAGGGCGAAGAAATGGGACGTTTCTTGCTCGGCTCCACGGTAGTATTACTATTCCCAACTAACACGGTTCAGTTTAATCCAGCATGGGCGCCTGCGGCTGGAGTAAGACTGGGAGAATCGTTGGGCATACATTACCCGTAGCAATTGTGCCAATGGCACCACCTACACCACCGCATCCAAGCGGTGCCGGTACTCACCGGGCGAACTTCCAGTCCATTTTTTAAATGCACGGTGAAATGCGCTCGGCTCGGCAAAGCCTAATTCAATCGCAATATCCATCACACTTTTGGATGAATGACTCAGATAATCAATCGCCATATCACGCCGCAACTGATCTTTGATCGACTGATAAGATTGACCCTCCTCACCCAAACGACGACGTAAGGTTGATCCTGTCATATGCAATCCTTTGGCAAAAGTGTCAAAATCCGGCCATTCTGTTCTCGCGGTAACACGAAGGCGACGCCGGATGTTAGCGCTAAAACTGGAATTATTTTTGTACTTCAATACAATATTGGCCGGTGCGCCGCGTAAAAATTCCGTGGCACTAGCCTCATTCTGGACCACAGGAAGATCCAGATGAAGCGAAGAAAAACTCAATGATGTGACCGCTTGATTAAACGCCAATTGAGTTGAATACATGAAGCGATATTCTTCACTGTATATCGGTTCTTCATAGGAAAAGCTCGCCGAAATAATCGGTATGCGCCGTCCAATTAACCAGCATGCCAGCCCATGTTGCATCATCAATAATGTCTCATGCCCAAATATCTTGGGTTGCACTGCCACAGCATTCAGCGTGTTTCCACCACCACGCTCCTCAATAACGATACGAAAATGCGCTACATCCACCACCAAACTACAACTAAAATCATCTAACAGTAAATTAAAAAAGCGCAACATCCGCACTAATGCACTTTTCAAGGTTTTACAGTGAATCAGCGAACGACATATCATTGCAAAACTACCTACCTTCATACGGCGGGTATCCTGCCCAAACAATTCATCATCCAAGGTCCTTGCCACCGCTAGCCATAATGCGCCGTAATTTGTCGCTGATATGCGGGATTGGTGTGACTGCACAAGAACCGGCGCAATGTCCGCATCGTGTAAAAGCACAGCAATATCATATCCACGCAGCTCAACAGAATGTAAAGCAGACTGAACGAAATGAATCGACACACTTCCTTTTTCCATGCCTAACGCCCTAAATAATGAACAAATAAAATATACCCAAACCACAGCCATTGCTTAAGGCATCAACAAACCCGCCGACAATGGGATCACGCGAGCGCTAAAAATGCTCATAGTACCTACATTTATAGCGGACATGGTAAATTCTTCCAGATACTTTGACACAATTGCGCATAGTCGCCACCGTGTGATTTTACTATTCTGACACAACGCCACAACATCAGTACGCAGAAATAACTGCACTGGGTGTCACGCATTCCATCCATGCCATTTTGAACGCCAGTCCATCACTTCAGAGGAATTACCCGCTATGAGCAATGCATTGCCGCAAACATCCATCCCTACCGTGAAATTGCTCATCAATGGCAATTTCGTTGAATCGACTACCAATGAATGGCGTGATGTCGTCAATCCAGCCACGCAAGAAGTATTAGCGCGGGTTCCTTTTGCTACGCCGGACGAAGTCAATGCCATTGTTGCATCTGCCAAAGCAGCGTTTAAAACCTGGCGTAAAACCCCGATCGGAACACGTGCACGTATTTTCTTAAAATATCAACAATTGATCCGTGAAAACATGCAGGAACTCGCTGCCCTACTGACTGCTGAACAAGGCAAAACACTCGCCGATGCAGAAGGAGATGTTTTTCGTGGACTGGAAGTCGTGGAACATGCCGCCAATATCGGCAATCTGCAAATGGGTGAAATCGCCAATAATGTTGCCACTGGTGTTGATACGTATACATTGCAACAAGCCATCGGTGTCTGCGCCGGAATCACGCCATTTAATTTCCCTGCGATGATTCCGCTCTGGATGTTTCCAATGGCAATTGCCTGCGGTAATACCTTTGTACTGAAACCATCGGAACAAGACCCGATGGTCACGATGCGATTGGTCGAATTGGCTTTGCAAGCAGGTATTCCAGCTGGCGTACTCAACGTGGTTCATGGCGGCGAAGACATTGTCAATGCGATTTGCGATCATCCAGATATCAAAGCAATTTCATTTGTCGGCTCCACCAAAGTGGGCACGCATGTATACAACCGCGGCACACTGGCAGGAAAACGAGTCCAATGCATGATGGGGGCCAAAAATCACGCCATCGTTATGCCGGATGCCAACAAAGAACAAACGCTGAATAATCTAGCGGGTGCGGCCTTTGGTGCGGCTGGACAACGTTGTATGGCACTGCCTGTCACCATACTGGTAGGTGAGGCTAATAACTGGATTCCCGATTTAATTGCCAAAGCAAAAACACTGAAAATCAATGGCGGAGCGGAAGCGAACACCGATATCGGCCCTGTTATCTCCTGTGCGGCACGTGAGCGTGTTGAAGCGCTTATCGCCAGTGGCATTGAATCTGGCGCCAAACTGGAACTGGATGGCAGAAACCCAGAGGTACCTGGCTATAAAAACGGTAACTTCGTAGGACCAACTATTTTCTCTGGCGTTAAACCTGGCATGAAAATTTACGATCAAGAGATTTTTGGGCCGGTACTGTGCATTGTGTCTGCTGCCACGCTGGATGAAGCAATCGAGTTTATCAATGAAAATCCGAACGGTAACGGCACAGCTATATTCACGCAATCTGGCGCATCTGCTCGTAAATTTCAAGAAGAAATCGATGTCGGCCAAATCGGCATCAACGTTCCTATTCCAGTGCCGGTTCCATTATTTTCATTCAGCGGATCACGCGCCTCAAAATTAGGTGATTTGGGTCCTTATGGCAAGCAGGTTATCTTGTTTTACACGCAAACCAAAACCATCACAGCACGCTGGTTTGAAGATGGTGCAGCCGTTGGCAGCGTCAATACGACCATCTCGCTGAAATAATTCCGGAGCCGCCATGAACTTCGAGTTATCGGAAGACCAACGCGCGTTTCAACAAAGCGCACGCGATTTTGCCGCAGGTGAAATGGCAGCACATGCCGCCGACTGGGATGCCGGATGCATTTTTCCGCTGGATGTCATCAAGAAGGCTGGCGCGCTCGGATTTTGTAGTATTTACACCCCTGAAGCAACTGGTGGTATGGGCTTATCACGACTGGATGCTGCCATTATATTTGAAGAAATGGCCAGTGCCTGCCCATCCACCACAGCCTACATCACGATTCATAATATGGTGTGCTGGATGGTGGCAAATTGGGGTAGCGCCAGCATACGCCAACAGTGGGGGGCATTGCTGGCTAGTGGTGAAAAACTAGGTTCGTATTGTTTGACCGAACCTGGCGCCGGATCGGATGCTGCGTCGCTGACAACGCGTGCAGAATACATTGATGGCCAGTATCGCTTAACGGGTTCGAAAGCCTTTATTTCCGGTGCTGGCGCAACTGATTTACTCGTCGTCATGGCGCGTAGCGGCGGCGACGGTGCGGATGGTATTTCTGCCTTCGTCGTCCC
>Ga0364916_10072_pt1 | contig 37282 bp, 48 predicted proteins | sample SorcelJu500001C4_2_FD_206964 | JGI IMG/M metagenome (GOLD analysis project Ga0364916, IMG submission 206964) | Enriched cells from Trout Bog Lake Hypolimnion, Wisconsin, USA - BchlTB.June20.5000.01.C4 | ecosystem: Environmental > Aquatic > Freshwater > Lake > Hypolimnion/Profundal zone | place...
AACTGCGCCAAGGCCGATCAGTGCAATGAGTGCACCGAAACCGGGTGACTTGGTCGGGGCTGCGGTCGGAACTGCGGTTGTCATAACAGGTGCTACAGTCGTTGTGGCTGGGGCTGCCGTTGTCATAACAGGTGCTGCAGTTGTTGCAACAGGTGCTGTGGTTTCGAGCACGTTGAACAGTGCGGTACCGATTGCTGTAGTCTGGATGACTGCAGATTCGGTCACGATGTACTCGTCCGGCTTGAATGTTGAGGAGTCAACATCGAACGAGACTACGTTCATGCCGTTGCTGCCTGCGGTAACCTTGACGGTACCGGTTGCGCCGCTGAACTCACCGCTCTGGCTCTTGTCAGTCGGCTTGAATGATGATGAGTAGATCTGAACAAGGACCTGGTCATCTACAGCGAGGTTGGTCGCGGCAGTGATGGTGAACTTGTCACCGACGTGCTTGTCGCCAATCGGGTTGATCTGGATGACTGGGTTCTCGACGAGGAACTGGAGCTTGGTGTAGGTATCATCGACGTTAGAGGTGTCGATATCAGTCGCGAGTGCCTGGGCTGCATCGGATCCCTGCAGACTTGAGTCTCCAGAGAGCTTGAAGAGCGGGGTCGGGGACTGACCGCTGCCGGTGTTCATGTTCACGACGTAATCGGCGAGAGTACCGGTTCCCGTGGTGATGTCGAAGACATTGTTCTGCATCGGGTGCTGGACAACTACGAAGTACTGGCCGGTGGCCATGGTCATGGTGTCTGCCGACATGAGCTCGTAGCTGAAGGAAGCATCGGAGTTCACCGAGGTGCTCTTGATTACTGCATAGTTCTTGCCGAGGATCCAGATCTTGATTGAGCTGGGGTTTCCTTCTGCAGTACCGGTGATGTAGAGGTCATCGCCCTGTGCGATGGTGGACTGGGATGCAGTTGCAGAGACGAACGGCTTCTTGATGATGATGGAGACCGTGCCGTATGCTGCATTCTGCAGGTCCTGTGCATCGTTGGGCTGGCTTACTGCGTAGATGGTGTACGTGCCTGCATCGAGTGCAACAGTGCTTGTACCCCAGGTCCAGGACCAGGTGTTGTCACCGTTGACGTCGACTGCCTCGAAGGTGGAGGCCTCACCGTTTGTTACGCCATTGTTCCTGGGGTCGAGGCTCTGGAGCTGTGCGCCCTGGGACGGCAGGTTGGGTCCGATAAGGTACAGGAACGTCTGGTAAGACTCGTTTTAGTAACGTTGGCACCAGCGCCGCGGGATCTTTTTAAGACCAGAGCGGCTAACGTAGATCTGAAAGACGTCCCATACCGCGTTTTAGATCCCCAGAGGCACAGACAATGAAACTGACCGTGAAAATTCTCGATATTGCAACACGAGGTGTCCTTCTCAACCGGCTTGACGCCCGGAGCATGGGCGTCCTCAACGGTGACCGCATCCAGGTAATAAATCCGAAAAACGGCGTTTCCGTTACGGCATTTGTTGAAACCACGTCAACCATCACTGAACAGGGAACCCTTGGCGTTTACCGAATCACAAACGAACGCCTTCATCTTGACGATGGTGCTGAAATTGAGATCCGGGAAGCCGGCAGGCCCGCCTCCCTTGATTTTATCAAAAAGAAGATGGATGGCGGCAAACTCAACAAAGAGGAGACGCTCACCATCATCAAGGATATTGTCAGCGACGAAATCTCGTCTGCCGAACTCACGGCATTTATCACCGCTTCGTATATCAACCCGCTCGATATGAATGAGGTCGAGCACCTCACCCGGGCAATGGTCGAGACCGGCGAGCAGATCAAGTTTGCCTCCCGGCCTATCGTGGACAAGCATTCAATTGGCGGGGTTCCCGGGAACAAGATCTCGTTCCTCGTCGTCCCCATCATCGCTGCAAGTGGTCTCAAGATCCCCAAGACCAGTTCACGGGCGATCACCGGTGCCGGGGGCACTGCCGATCTCATGGAAGTCCTCGCCTTCGTCGAATTCAGTGCCGCCGAAGTGCAGCAGATGACTGACAAGGTCGGGGGATGCATTGTCTGGGGAGGGGCGACAAATATTGCACCGGCTGACGACCGGATCATCATCCAGGAATATCCGTTCAAGATCGATGCCCGTGGCCAGATGCTGGCGAGCGTGATGGCGAAAAAATTTGCTGTCGGCGCAAACCTCGTTGTGATCGATATCCCCGTAGGCCTGCATACCAAGGTTGCAACCATGCAGGATGGGAGAAAACTGGCCCGGGAATTCATCGAACTGGGCGAACGGCTTGGCATGAAAGTGGAGTGTGCCCTCACGTACGGGGACATTCCGGTTGGCCACAGCATCGGCCCGACGCTGGAAGTCCTTGAGGCCCTGCGGGTACTCGAAGGCTCTCCGGAGCCCAACTCGTTCATCCAGAAGAGCCTCTCGATTGCCGGGATTGCACTGGAGATGGCAGGAAAAGCCCAGCGGGGGAGCGGCGTTGCCGTGGCGCAGGAGCTTCTCACCAGCGGCAAGGCACTGGAGAAACTCCGCCAGATCATCGAGATCCAGGGTGGGAACCCCCAGATAAAATCATCAGATCTCATCCCGGGCGAATTCCAGTACGTGGTCAAATCCCCGGCATCCGGGTATGTGATCGAGATGAACAACCAGTCCCTCATATCCCTTGCACGGACTGCCGGAGCGCCCCACGACCGTGGAGCAGGTATCCTGCTGCACGCCAAAAAAGGAAAACTGACCAAGGCGGGAGAACCCCTCTTTACGATCTATGCGGACCGCAACTGGCGGCTCCAGAATGCAATAGAAGAGGGGAGGCGTCTCATGCCAATCCTCGTAGAGGGCATGCTTCTCGACCGGGTGCCTTCAGTGTCGGAGATTTAGACCGATGTCCTGATATATGAGCAGGTGGCGATAATTTATCATGTATCATCATCGCCTTCGTTTCCTTTTTTCCCTGCTGCTGGTGGTCCTTCTCTGCAGCTCGGTACAGGCAACGGACCTGCTGATCAGTGTGCAGGACAGCCTCGATAACACCTCAATTCCCCAGGCCACGGTGTTTGTCAATGGTGCAAACTATGCACTGACCAATAACAACGGACAGGTATTGCTCTCGTATGCCGGTGTGACTGACCAGGACATCAAAGTCTCCATGGGCGGGTATTCTGACTGGGAACAGGTCGTTGACGTGAATACCACCACGCTGCTGGTAAACCTGACCCGGAAGACACTTACGCTTACGGTAGACCTGTATGATGCCGATACTCTCAACCCCATAACCGGTGCAAACATCACGGTTACAGCCGTCAATACATCCCAGATAAAACAGACCGATGCGTCAGGTGCTGCTGAATTCGCTGTTAACGGGGCCACTCTCTATTCTGTGGATATCTCTGCCCCCCATTACAAGGAATACAGCGATGTCGTTGACATAGGATCAGTAAACCAGGTAGTACAGTACAAGCTCCTCTCTGGGAACAGTTTCTCGTTCGTGGTCAAAGACAAGGATACCGGGGCAGCGGTTTCCGGAGCCCAGGTCCGGATTAATACGGTACTAGCAGGGCAGACGGATAACCGTGGCATTCTTATTACCCCGGTTACCCGCGGGCAGAGTTATACGATCGAAGTTGATGCGCCGGGATATACAACCTATACCGAAACACAGCCCATCAGCAGCACGGATGCCATCGATTCAATAGTCCTGACAAAATCCCCCGTCGGGGTAAATATCTATGTAACCGATGAGAACAAGATGCCGCTGAGCGGTGCGGATATCTATATCAACGGGACGTTGTCAGGCACCTCAAATGATTACGGGAGACTGAGTTTCCCGAACCTTGTTGTAGGGGGGTATCTTATCGAAGCCAGGAAATCCGGGTATATATCACAGAGCCAGGCCATCACCGCCTCGGCTCAGAGCCAGGACTATTCCATCACCCTTCCCTTTGAAAATGCAGCGACTACCATCTTCGTCAAGGACCAGGACCAGAAGTTTGTACCGAATGCCACCGTTGTCATTGACGGGAACCCGGCCGGTGTCACTGACGCCAATGGCCAGCTGACAGCCGCGATCAGCTTCAATACGCCAGTGAATATCACGGTGAGCAAAGACGGTTACCCCCCGGTATCTGTCCAGAAGGAAGTTATCCAGGGCAACAGTACTGCATCGGTCACCATTGTGCTGGTCAGGAACCTCGACTGGGGACTTATCTCGATGATCGTCATGGGCCTCATTGGTGTTCTTATCCTCTTTGCTGCCATCCGCATGTTCGGCCGCAGGAAACACCGGCATGTGGTAAGAAGGAATGAAATCTGATCACGAATCCCTATTTTTATCATTGTTCCGGAAATTTGACAAAGAATATATCGATTACGTACCCGGTTCCTGCCCTAAGATTTGCAAGTATCCGATCCGGTAAACCGGAACAGGACTCCAATATGGGCGACATGTCCGATAAAACCCGCGAGGAAATGAAGGTGCCATCAACCACCCAGACCGGTAAAGGGATAGGGACAGGACTTTGTTCTGGTCAGGCAGTGTCAAACCTCTGCGTTATTTCCCGGTGATTCAGGCAGCCCCTGCACAATCATATAGTGTATATTGGCGTAACCGGATCTCTCCATTCTCATTCCATTCGGATACAGGAACTCCCGTGCAGTGGCTGGACACCCACGAAAAGACTGCACCATTTCCGCCAATACCCCTAGCCGTACCGAGAGTAAATGGGACGGTCCCGGTGGGTATAATGATATATTGCACGGTTCCGTTGTGGATCAGTCCGGGCATTTCTTTGACAGTGAGGATTTGATCCGTTCCAAAAAATCCCCCCAGTGCCATGACCGGCTTTCCGGTATCGAGGATCAGGGTTCCGGTATTATACCCATTGAATGGTACCGCAGCGATGTAGGTCTTGTTATCCTCGTGGGAACGCAGGAACGCGGCTAAACCGGTTAACGAGGTGTCCTCATTTACGGAACCCTTCATAAGGGGGAGACAGGACCATGCAGCAGGAGAAACAAAGAGTACCGCGACCGCAATATAACATACTACGGATACAGAACGCCTGCCGGAATCCTGCATTTTTTTTGTCCGCAGCCAACCGAGTATTCCTGAACAGAGTATGCACCCTATCAGAACAACTGCAACAAGGGATCCGTATCGCACGGGATCATAGATAATGAGTCTGTATTCCATCCAGACCTGCAACAGACCGGTGATCAGGACCGCCGCGACAAATGCCCATCCCAGGACCCGATCGCTCCGGTATTCACGGTACATTGCCACCGTACCTATTCCTACGAGTCCGGCAAGCGGTGGTGCAATCGTGGCAAGGTAATACGTGGACCAGAACCCCGGCGAGAAACTGAAATAAAGCAGTCCCGGGAGTACCCAGAGGCAGAGCGCCAGAAGGGTGAGTCCCGGTTCAGAAAAAAGACCTGATTCCCCAAACCCGCTAAGCGAAAGGGATACCGGCCGCCGCCACCACGCGAGTAAACCAATGAGGGCAAACGGCAGCAGCCAGCTGAACGGTGTGAACAGTTCATAATTGAAAAATCGCAACAGACCGGGATCCCCCTCCCCTTGGGAAGATGCTGCGCCAGTGTCACCTGCAAAAGCCTCTTCTCCGTTATGTCCCAACATCAGCCCGATGACAGAATTGTCGCCGCTGCTCGCGATGTAAGGGCGCTGGTCGGCAGGAATTGCATCGACGGCGATTGCCCACGAGAGCGAGACCGCGGCAAGCACCAGCAACGCGATGGCAAGGTGAATGAGTTTCTGCCGGACAGGAAGTGCAGCACCGAAGAGGTAGATGGCAATGATTGCCGGCACAACCACAAATGCCTGGATCATCTTGATGTTGAACCCAATCCCGACAAGCACAAAAGAAATGATCAGGAGCCGGAACGAATGATCGCGTGCTGCCTTGAGCGCCACCCAGACCGCAAGAAGGATCACAAAGACCAGCTGGGCATCCATGGTTTCAAACCGCGAAGCGCTGACAAAAACAGGTGTTGTCGCAAGAGCCAGGGCCGCGATCAGGCCCGCTGGTTTCCCGAAGGGCCGCTTGACAATGAAGTAGATAAGAGCGACCGACCCGATACCGGCGAGGGCCTGGGGGAGTATTACCGACCAGTTACTGAACCCAAACACGGCTGCGCTTGCTACCTGGGTCCAGATCCCAACGGGGGGTTTATCAACAGTTACAAACCCCGCCGCATCAAAGGAGTTGAAAAACGCCACACCGGGATTGGCAAGCATACTCCGTACGGCTGCTGCATAATAGGGATTATCGAATCCCTGGTTCCAGAGATTCCAGAGGTTGAGGAACCCGGCGAGGATGATAATCCCCACAAAGAGGAACTCCGGCCAGTATTTTGATGCCCATTCGTTTTTCATGGTACAGAGATTACGCACTTTTTACAGGAGGGCTAACTGAAAACCCCTGCCAGGATTCCGGCAAGCACACTATCAAAGGTTTGGCGCATTACAAAACGGACCCAGCGGGAATCGAACCCGCGTCCTTGGGTTCGAAGCCCAAGAGGATATCCTCTACCCCATGGATCCTTCTCATCTTCTTTACATCAAAAGATATTAAGTATTTTCTACCGATAAACTACTAGAATGATCTTATCCGCTTCCGAGATTGCCCGCCGTCTCGACCAGGATTCCCCAGAGGGAAAACTGGTCATCAGGCCCTACACCAGGGAATGCCAGCAACCGGCATCCTATGATCTGCGGGCGGCTTCCGATACCGAACTTCCGCGGGGAATCTGCACTCTTCTACCCACCGTGGAATGGGTCGAGTTCCCTACCGATCTTGCAGGTACTCTCCGGTGCCGGTCATCGTTTGGACGGAAGGGCGTCCTCCTCGGGGCTGGTTTTGTCGATCCTGGATTTCGCGGACAGCTCACCCTCTGCCTGACCAACATGGGCACCAGCGGGGTCATAGTGAAGAAGAACGACCGGGTCGTGCAGATGATCCTGCATGAGGTCCGGGAAGGTAACCAGGGATATTCCGGCCGCTACCAGGACAGCCACGGTGTCGTGGAGGCGAAGTGACAATGATGAGGGCAGAACGAAAATATATCGAGATCCTGAGGATTCTCAGGGAATATCAGGATCCCGTGGGAGCGAAGAGGCTCTCGGAACTCATGGCGGAACGGGGTTTTATCCTGAGCGACCGGGCGGTGCAATATTACCTCAGTTATCTTGACACCATGGGCTTTACCGAAAAAGTAGGAAATCAGGGCAGGATCCTGACCACCGCAGGGCGCGAAGAGACCGATAACGCCCTTGTTGATGACCGGATAGGTTTCATCATCTCGAAACTGGAACGGCTCGCGTACCGCAGTACGTTCGATCCTGCCACCGGTACCGGTGATGTTGCCTACAATCTCTCTATTGTGCGGGAAGAGTCCCTTGAACACGTCACGTCAGCTTTTGATGAGGTGGCCCGTTCGGGATGCGGTTTTTTCAACACGTACCGGATCATTGACACTGATCCCCGTATCCCCCATGGATCTGTTGGCGTGATCACACTCTGCAGCATATCCATGGACGGCGTGTTCCAGCGACGAGGCATACCGGTCAGGATGGCATTTGGCGGAAGACTTGAGATCGAGAACGGGGTCCCGGTACAGTTCAGGGATCTCATCGCGTACCGGGGCACTACCATCGATCCCCTGGAACTGTTCATATCCGCGGGACTCACGTCAATATCAGGTTTTTCCAAGACGAAGACCGGTATTGCGCTTGCAAATGTCCGGGAAATTCCCTGTGCAGCCCGGAGCCATGCCGAGGAAACGATCAGCCAGATGAACTCCGCCGGTTTTGTCTTCCCGGTAACCATGGGAAACCAGGTCTTCAACCTGCCCCATAACCCTTACCGCCTTTCGATCGTGGCATTCAGCGGACTGAATTATATCGGGAACGCCGTTGAACACGGTATTGAGATCAAAACAGAGATCGGGGCCGGAAATATCCGGTTCTCGAAAGTTATGGAAACCAGTTGATCAGATCCAGGAAATATCCTCAGGGTTTCCCGTCTTTTTATCCTGCTTTGCAGTGACGGCTGATCTGTTCCCGGTTTCATTGTCGGCAGGCACCTCTTCAAGGGGAGGTTTCACATGGGATTTTTTTGTGAGGCTCGTATGCAGGAGTGACTGGTCTCTTGTTGTTGGCGCGGCGACACCACGCACTGTCTTACCGGAAAAGATCTCATCTCTTGCCCTGAACAGCGTCTCTTTCACAGCAACAGATCTCCCATCGGGTTCCGGAGCCGTGGAATGCACCGGAACGGGGGTATCCTCCTGCGACATCGTACTCTTACGGGATTGTTCTTCCGGCAGAATATCCGGCAGCCGGCGGTTCTGTACTTGATCAGGTACTGTCGTCAGGGCAGGACTCCGTTTTTTGACAATAACGGTTCTTTTTTCCTGCAGGGGGAGGGTATCCTGTGCTGGTTCCCGCTCAACCTGGTGCTGATGTGATGGTGAGTCTGGAAGAGACTCCTGTTTCCGGCGTATAACCTGATGACTGACATGAGGGGATGAAGAAAGATCTTCACCGGCTTTTGGCTTGCCACCGGAGAGTACCATCATCCGTTGTCGCTGCAATTCATGTTCAATCCTGCGGCGTGCAGCTTCCTGCGCCTGGTTATCGGTGGGGCTTTTTACGGTGGATACACGGTTTTCCCCGTGGGCCTCGTGATGTGTGCGAGGGCCGGCTGCAGATATATGCTGACCCTGAACCTCCGTAGAGTGCGTAACAATACGCCTGTGCTGGAGGGGCACATTCACACCGGCGGTATCCGCATCCGCCGTCCGGGCATGAGCTGTTTTTCCTCCCGCAGGCAGGTGTCCCTCTTCAAGCGCGTGCTGTTTTGTGGGAAGTGCCTGATCAGGAAGGATGCGTGCATGGCTCCGGCTCCGTTCAGGCGGTTGCGGAACGGTTTCAACAACCGCCGGCTCTTTCCTCATGGATGCCCGTGGTAATTGCTCTTCCGGGGATGGGAGAGGCTCCTGGCTACGGACAACGTCGCGGGCAGAGGGCCGGGCCGGTTCCTGTTCCCTCTGCATCTTCACCGGGAGAACGATCATATCATCCCGAGCATTTCCGGCAACCTGCTGTCGGAGTGATTCCCGCCGGGGCGGTGCATGGGCCTGGGACCGGATCTCCCTGAGTTCCGTGATCCGGGGAATATTTTCAAGACCCGTAAGCATGACAATGATCGCGACATTTTTCGTATTCATGACCGGGTAATCTCCGGACCTGGTTTCAAGACCCTGTATACTCCGGTCAATCCACTTCCTCACCGTCATGAAACCTTTCATGGAGAGTTCATGCGAGGGACCTGCCACAAGAACCAGTGCCTTATGGGCGCTCGTCATGTCGCAGGGTGTAGAAATCTCATGGTATATTGCCTGTTTGGCCAGCTCGACGATACGTGAGGCCCTCTTCTTGTCCTCCTCGTTGAATACCCCCGCAGGTTTCAGCTGGTCCAGAAACGATAACGGGTTGCTGGGCAGTCGCTCCACAGCATAGCCGATGGTGATGAATCCCATACCTTTCATGGTATTGAGTACCTCACCGGAGTCCAGCACGACTTCTGCGAGATCAATCCCTCCATCCGCCCGGAACTCCCCCGCTTTGAGGATGAGGCTGATCCTGCGGACTATCGCCTCGTTGAGAAGCATATACGTGGCAAGTTCGGGAGAGATCTCCGGCTCCTTTTTCCCAAACCCGAGCATTCCGGCAAATCCCCTCTCTTTTTTAACCATCTTCGCTTTGCCGGCCCGGATCTTTTTATACCATGTCTCATTATCGAACAGTATCATCCCGTCAAGAAGCGGCGACAGGATATCAATATCATCGGCTGCCTTACCGGATTTCTTCTCACCTTCGGCAAGACAGGGGAGGGTTACCAGTCCGAAGATAGGCTCGACAATGGATGCCCTCAGGCCGGCAATCACGTGTGGTGCGATATCAGCCATACTGCCACCAAGCCCGCAGCAGATAAGGATGGCGTCAGTCTCCCCGGATTCAAAATTATGGACCCGTGAGACGATCTCACCGATATCTATAGTCGCCGTTGCGTCAGAATCTACAGATGCCGATGCATTTCCCGGATCAAATGCAGGGAAAAAAATCCTGAGGTTATTGGGGATCCCGGTGAGATGCTCCAGAGTCGGCTCATCGACATCGACGGCAAGAGCGTCAATACAGGCGACCCTGCTGCTGCGCCGATCCGTAACGTACAGGCTGTCAGCTATCCTGCACCCTGCCCCACCTAATCCGATTGCCACTATCCGCATAGCGTTAACCTATAAAACCGCGCAACCCTGGGTCGCTGTACACCGTAATACTAGTATTATTCGGCCGGAGTTCAATATCTTATAGGTACTTGCACACGGAGAAAAAAATTTTCCTGCAGTTCCAATGATTTTCGGAGAGGCACCAGATCTTTCTCTCACTAAACATCAGAGAAACTGCAAATGGTTCCTGAATGGGAAGATCATCCTGCGTCTGCCCCGGCTTAATGGGTTTTCGTGGTTGTTTTTCCTGAAAAAACCCCAGAATGGCCGATTTGCGAACGGATCCCTTTAGGGAGCCAGCATAAAATGATAATTTATTTAAACGCGTGTACGGTAATACACAATGAGGTGAACAAGCCTTGACATATGGAATAGAATTCGTACCAGGAAATGTCAATGTAAAGCAAGTTGTTAACTTCTGTAAACTTGCCGAATCAAAAGACATAGATTTCGCATGGATCACCAACCACTACAACAACCGCCACTGCTACCCGACCCTCGCCGCGATTGCCCAGGCAACTACGACCCTCAAGATGGGTCCGGGTATCATGAACGCGTTCACGGACACTCCGGCTGCAATGGCATCCTTTGCCTGCACGCTCAATGAGATCTCCGACGGACGCGCAGTCCTCGGTATCGGACCGGGCGACCTCTCGACGCTCCCGAAGCTGGCTATTAACCCTGAGAAGCCGGTCGGACGCCTTGAGGAGGCCGTAGTCCAGATCCGCAAGCTCTGTGCCGGCGAGGAAGTAAAGAAGTCGGGAATGCAGTTCTTCGACTACGATGGTGCAAAGCTGACAGGTGTCACCCTGCCAGGAAAGAAGGGAATCCCGATGTACATCGGTGCACAGGGCCCCAAGGTGCTCGACCTCGCCGGAAGAATCGGTGACGGTGCACTCATCAACGCATCCAACCCCAAGGACTTCGCCATTGCAATCCCGATCATCAAGGCAGCCTGCGACAAGGTAGGCAAGAAGAACTTTGATGTCGGTGCATACACCGCAATGTCCATCGACCAGAGCGAGAAGAAGGCCCGGAACGCCGCAAAGATCGTTGCCGCATTCATTGCAGCCGGTTCCCCGCCCGACCTCCTGACCCGCCACGGCCTCGACCTCAACAATGTTGCCAAGATCAAGGCAGCACTCGGGAAGTTCGACTTCAAGACCGTCGGGGAACTTGTCGGAGACAAAGAGATCGATGCATTCACCATCGCCGGAACTCCTGAGATGGTCAAGCAGAAATGCGCAGACCTCACCAAGGCAGGCGTCACGCAGATCATCTTCGGTTCACCACTTGGTCCCGACATGACCAACTCCATCCGCCTCCTCGGCAAGTACGTTGTATAAGAGCAGAACACGATACCTGCCCGGATACAGCCGAATCAGGCGATGGTGCCTTGGCAGAAAATTTTTTTCTCTCTTTTGTTCCTGTAAGGTTCCCCACTAACGCAGCGTAAAAATCCTGTCGGGCAAACGACTATCAACTCCCGCCGGAAATGTACATCTGAACGGGAATGTTTTCCATCACCGATGTCTCAACGCCCAACGGAGTCGTGCAGTTCCGTGAGGAGCAGTTCACCGGGTTTCGATGCCGGATCAGCCCAGATCGATCAAAACGGCATAACGATCACCAGGCCTATATTCCCCCCGCGTCCGAAAATTGCCCATTCTGCAGGGACCGGATTTTTAACGTCACTCCGGAATTTCCTGATGGGACGCGGATCATCCGTGGAGAAAGCGTAACCTTCCCGAACTTGTTTCCTTTCGGGCAGGGACATGTGGTAACCGTTGTCACCCGGGATCATGTTGTAGATGCGTTCAGCCGTCAGCAGATCGCGGATGGGTTGCATGGCCAGACGGAGGCACTTCTTCGTTATGATGGCTACCCCAGCATCAACTGGAATTTTCTTCCATCGGCTGGAGCAAGTCAGGTCCACCCACACATGCAGGGACTCTGTGACAGCAGGCCGTCACGGATGACCGACCAGTACCTTCGTGTGAGCCGGGAGTACCGGAACTCGCATGGTGGGAACTACTGGGATGTTGTAAAAGAGGAGGAAAAAGCCTCTGACAGGTACTTGTCCGGCGAAGAGATTGTCTGGGCAGCCCATGCCGTACCGATCGGGGAACGTGAAATCCGCGGATATATTCCCGTTTCAAGTCTGGATCAGCTCGATCCGTATGTGGATCTTCTTGCACAGGGTATCCTTGACGTGATTTCCCTGTACCGGGAACTCGGGACGTATGCATTCAACCTGGCTGTCTTTTTCGACCAGTCAGGAAACGATAACGGCTTCAAAGCGTTCTGTTCCATAATTTCCCGGATCAATCCCAACCCGTCCTCAACAAGTGATTCGGCATTCATGGAACGCCTGCACATGGAACCGGTCATCATGACGCTTCCGGAAGATCTTGGAAGCTTTTACAGAAAAGAAAAATAAAAAAAATTTAATCGAATTTTGCAACGAGTTTGGTCTTGCGGACGAGTGCGCCATCCTTCTTGTGGGCCTGGCGCAGGATGCTGTCTCCTGCCTTCTCGAGCTCGCGGGCTTCATCGCAGAGAACTGCAGCGGCCCTCATCATTTCGTGAGCGCTTGCAACGATCGGGATGTACTTCTCCCATTCCTTTGTCATGAAACAGCCCTTGACGTTCTGGCCTGCAACTGCAATTGCGATCTCGTGGGCAGCGCGTGCCTTTGCAAGTGCGTAGGGGTTGGTGAACTCGCCGTCGACTGCCTTGTCGGTGGTCATGATGATCTTGGGGAGCTCGATTTCAGTGCCCTTCTTGCCTGCCTTGACCTGGTCGATGACCTTGTCGAGTGCGACCTGCATCTTGCGGAATGCACCGGTAAGTGCAAGGACTTTGACGAGGTTCCCGTTATAGTCGGACATCTCGACAGGATCGAGGAACTCGCGGCGTGCACCGATCATGGAGTCTGCCTTCATGATGATATAGCCGAACTTGGTGTCAGCCTTGACGCCTTCCCATTCCTTCTTCGTGGTTACATCATCGGTGATGATGATCGTCGGGATACCTGCTGCAGCGAGCTGTTCGCGGGCACCGGTCGGGCCCGGAAGTACCCCATTGGGGGAGACGACGATACAGAAGTCCGGCTTGTATGCCTTCAGGTTGGAGACTACACGGTCGACATCTGCCGGCTCGAGTTTCGTTCCGCTGGTCGCCATGAATGTCTGCATGTCTTCACGGTCTGCTCTCTCGTCGAGGAGGAGCTCTGCCATTACACCACTTGCAATGTTGCCTAATTTTGCAACGCCTACTTTAACAACCATTGATATCACCTCGAAAATGTTATGACACGATAGTATGACCCGGTATTCATATAAACATTTTGAAACGTCTCCCCTCCTCGTAAAAAAGAGGAAACACTATTTTTTATCCTTATATTATGGATTTCCCCTGTGAATGAACGTGCCTTCGCCGGCATCTAGAAGAGTTAACGAAAAGTGTTTAAGTTCTGACGGAAAAGTTCTTTGTATGAAGGATGGGTTGCTCACGGATCGCCAGATGGAAGTACTCAGGTATCGGAAGCAGGGCCTGACCCAGCAGCAGATTGCAGATATCATCTCCACCTCGAAAGCAAATGTCTGTACCATCGAGAAGAGCGCGATGGAGAATATCCGCAGGGCAAAGGAGACCCTTGAATTTCTCTATACTCTTGATGCCACTCATCTCTGTACTATCCCATCAGGAACTGATCTGTTCAATGTCCCTGCCATCATCTTCGGGGAGGCTGAGAAGATCAAGATTAAGGTAAAATACGACACGATCTCTCTCATAAATCGCCTCAGGGAATCCCGATCACAGGCATGCAAGGCGAGGGCGGTCTGTGAAGACATCATCGTCTACATCACTGATCAGGGAGAGCTCTATTTCGGGTAAACCGGTTTCCCGCAGTACTAAATCCTCCGGCTCTCCCGGTTTTTCCCTGCACTTGCTGGCATACGTTTATATCTTCTTTTATGCAATAATAATGGAAGCCGATATGAGGTTATCCTCTGCGGATCCAGCGCCCGGTTTACCGGCCCGGATCTGCATACGGCGGTACCGTGCATCCTGACACTGGAACAGCGGTCCTGCCGTGGGTATACCTCGATTGGTCGACCTTCCCGCAGGGGAAGGTATACCGAGAAGGAGTTGTGATCCGTCACAACAGGCTGACAGAGTGGGTCTGATCAGGCGCATGGGCCAACGTTCGTGCAACGTGCCCGTTCCACCTGCTGGATAACACAGCAGGCGGATGCGTCATTGTCAGGATCTTCTTTCGCGAGACAGGAATGCCGGGCACACCGGCAAAAGCGATGGGTACAATCTCATACGCATCTCCAGAACAGGGTAATGTAATCATCAGCGGAATGTCTTACAGGCAATCTATTGATTTCCTGTGAATATCTGTTGTATATTAGGTACCCTGTGTCGCGTGTTGGCTTTGAAATAAAGTCAAAATTGTCACACATCTCGGATTAATCTCTCAAACGTGTCGCAATGAGAATAACCTACACGCAAGATAAAGGATTGATTAACACATGCCAAAAATAAACAGACCACGCCGTGGTTCACTTGCATTCAGCCCGAGAAAGCGTGCAAAGAGCCCGATCCCGAAATACCAATCGTGGCCTCTGAGTGAGGGAGCACCGGTCCTGCAGGGATTTGCCGGGTACAAGGTAGGTATGACGCATGTAATCATGGTGGACGACCACAAGAGCAGTCCAACCGAAGGCAAAGAGATCATGGTGCCCGTCACGGTAATTGAAGTACCGATGATGAAGGTAGCCGCGATCCGCGCTTACAGCCGTGATACCTATGGCAAACATGCGTTCACCGAACTCTGGGCAGACCAGCTTGACAACGTACTTGGACGCAGGATCACCCTGCCCAAGGACTACGACAAGGAAGCCGCTCTGAAGAAGTTCACCGACGCATTGTCTGCGGGACTCGTGGCCGAGATCCACGCGGTAACATACACGCAACCCGCATCACTTTCCGGTGTCCCAAAGAAGGTACCCGATCTTATGGAGATTAAGATCGGCGGTGCAGATCTCAAGAAGATGTTTGAGTTTGCACAGGGAATCCTTGGAAAGGAAGTCGCGCTCAGCAACGTAATCCAGGCCGGGGCATATGCAGACATTACTGCAATCACTACCGGTAAAGGAACACAGGGTGCTGTAAAACGCTGGGGTATTGCACTGCGCAAGCGCAAACACTCCGTTGGCGGTAAAGAACGTCACCTCGGGACTCTTGGACCGTGGAACCCCCACCATGTCAGGTGGCAGGTCCCTCAGATCGGGCAGCTGGGATTCCAGCAGCGCACCGAGTTCAACAAACGGATTTTAAAGATCAGCGAGGATGCGAGCGAGATCACTCCAGCAGGAGGATTCCTCCACTATGGTGTTCTCAAGAATCCGTACATTCTCGTCAAGGGTTCTATCCCCGGCCCGGTCAAGCGGCTCATCCGTATCAGGCCCGCAATCCGCCAGGGTGAACATGTCGTCAGGATGCCGGCAATCCAGTTTGTGAGCACCCAGAGCAAGCAGGGATGATCAGAGATGAAAGCACAGGTTAAATCACTTGAAGGCGGAATCACCAAGGACATCGAGCTTCCGGAGATCTTCTCCGAGGATTACCGCCCCGATCTGATCAAGAAAGCAGTTATGGCGCTCCAGAGCGCCCGGAGACAGCCCCATGGAACCTACCCGTTTGCGGGTATCTGTTCTTCAGCAGTAGGCTGGGGTAGCGGTCGCGGGTCGTCACACGTGCCCCGTATCAAGAATGGCTCCCGTGCAGCGAAAGTTCCGCAGGCAAAGGGCGGTCGCGAGGCACACCCGCCGAAAGTAGCCAAAGTCCTGATCAAAGAGATCAACCAGAAGGAAAAGCAGAAGGCATTCCGCTCGGCTGTAGCCGCGAGCATTTCCGCGGAACTCATCAAGGGTCGGGGACACACGTTCGCTGGCGCAGTACCGATCGTCTTTGAGGACAAGTTCGAAGCACTCGGCCGTACCCAGGATGTCATATCAGTACTCACCACTGCTGGTATCTACAGCGATATCGAACGTTCAAAGGACAGCAGGAAGGTCAAGGCAGGACGGGGCAAGATGCGCGGTCGCAGGTTCAAGCAGCGCAAGAGTCTCCTTATCGTTACCGCAGACAAGCCGCTGCTCGCAGCCCGCAACCTTTCCGGTGTCGATATTGTTACTGTTGACCAGCTGAATGTCGAGCACCTTGCGCCGGGAATGCTGGCCGGTCGTCTGACCGTCTGGACCGAGAGCGCACTCACACGCCTGGAGGGCAGGTAAATGACCCTGAAATACCCGTTTGTTACGGAAAAGGCAATGGTCCTCCTCGAGAACCAGAGCAAACTCCAGTTCCTTGTAACCCGTGAGGCAAACAAGGACCAGATCAAGCGCGATATCGAGAAGGCATTCGGTCAGAATGTCAAGAATGTCCGGACGCTCATGAACACGCACGGCCAGAAGAAGGCTATCGTGAGCTTCGAGAACGATAAAGCCGCCGAGGAAATCCTCAGCCGGCTCGGCATAATGTAGGTGGGGAACATGGGACATAGAATCACAACACAAGCCCGTGGCAAGGGAGGCCCGACGTACCGTGCACCATCCCACCGGTACAAGGCTGAGCTGAAGCACATTGGCGACGACACACAGAAGATCACCGGGACGGTCATCGACATCGAGCACGATCCCGCACGCAATGCACCGATCGCGCTCGTCAAACTCGAAGACGGGCACAAAGTCTACATGCTCGTCACGGAGGGACTGGGTATCGGGGAAGTCATCACTTGGGGTGCCAATGTCGAAGTAAAGAACGGCAACACCCTCACCCTCCAGAACATCCCCACCGGTACTTATATCTGCAATATCGAAGCCCGGCCCAACGATGGCGGAAAGTTTGTCCGCGCATCGGGTGTTCAGGCAGTCGTCGTCGACAAGATAGGCGACCGCGTCGGTATCCGGATGCCCAGCGGGAAGACCAAATGGTTCAACCACCGCTGCCGTGCAACTGTCGGAATCGTTGCAGGTGGCGGCCGTGTCGAGAAACCGTTCGTGAAAGCAGGTAACAAGTACCACAAGATGGCGAACACAGCATCCAACTGGCCACGCGTCCGTGGTGTCGCAATGAACGTCATCGACCACCCGTTCGGTGGCGGTGGACACCAGCACACTGGTCGCCCGAAGACGGTCGCGAGAGGTACTTCTCCAGGAAGGACTGTCGGACATGTGGCTGCACGCAGGACAGGTAAGAGCAGGAAGTGAAGGGTATGGCAGCACCTAAAAAGACACAGAAGAGAATGCCAAGACGGCGTGAGGAGTTCACCTATCGCGGCTTTACTATAGACGAGCTCAAGGCAAAGGGAATCAGCGAACTCCTCCCGCTTATGCCAGCCCGTCCACGCCGCAAGATTGTACGCGGATTCTCCCGCGGGGAAGAGACATTGCTCACCAAGATCCGTCAGGGTGACGAGAAAGTCAGGACACACCTTCGTGAAATGATCGTCATGCCGGAAATGATCGGCAAGACCATCGAGATCTACAACGGCAAGGAGTTCACCAAAGTCGAATTCCAGCCTGAGTCTGTCTTCCACTATCTTGGTGAATTTGCACTGACAAGAAAGAGGGTTTCTCACGGAAGTGCCGGTATCGGTGCAACCAGAGGCAGCAAGTACGTTCCGCTGAAGTGATGGACATGGCACGCACTGATTATTCTAATAAAATCAAGGGTGACACCGTGGCAAAAGCAAAGGCCAACGAACTCAACATGTCCCCCAAACACTCGATCGAGATTGCCGGGCTCATCAGGCATATGCGCGTGAACGAAGCAATTGCGTACCTGAACGAGGTTGTCAAACTGAAAAAGGCGGTTCCGTTCCGGCACTTCAACCGGAATGTCGCGCACAAGCGCGGTCTTCCCGGTAACTGGGATGCAGGCCGGTACCCGGTCAAGGCATCCAGGGAATACATCCGTCTCCTTGAATCGGTCAAGAAGAATGCCGAATACATCGGTCTCGATGCGGAAAAGCTCGAGATCATCCACGCCTCCGCCAACCGCGGGCGTGCCCAGAAAGCATTCTTCCCCCGTGCAATGGGAAGGGCAACGCCCAAGGTCCGCGAATCCGTGAACCTCGAGATCATTGTCCGCGAGGTGGCATAATATGGCAGTCGAGAGAAAATTCATTGCTGAAGGCGTCAGGAAGGCCCGCGTAGAGAAGTACCTTTCAAAAGAACTCAAACGCGCAGGCTATGGCGGTATGGATATCGCCCGGACCCCCCTTGGCACCCAGGTCACCATCTTTGCCGAGAAGCCGGGCATTGTCATCGGCAAGGGCGGCAAGCTGGTCCACCAGCTCACCCTTGACCTTGCCCAGAACTACGGTGTTGAATCACCGCAGATCGAAGTCCAGCAGGTTACCAACCCCAGTTTCAATGCCCAGATCATGGCAGAGAGACTGGCCAATGCCCTTGAGCGAGGCTGGTACTTCCGCAAGGCAGGGTCCAGTATCATGCGCCGGGTCATGGATTCCGGTGCGCTCGGCTGTGAAGTCGTCATCGCCGGGAAACTGACCGGGGCACGTGCCCGTACCCAGAAGTTTACCGAAGGGTACATCAAGCACTGCGGCGAGCCGAGCAACACAATCGTCGAGAAAGGCTATGCCGTAGCAATCAAGAAACTCGGTGTCATCGGTGTCCAGGTCAAGCTCGTGCCCGCGGGCGCGAAACTACCCGACCACTTCTCGATCATCGAACAGGAGAAGAAGCGCCCAGCCCAGAAGGCCAGCGTCGTCCCCGTTGGTGATGTCGATATCGAAGAGCCGGCGCTTCCCGATGAGAAATTAGGGGAGGACCAGTAATGGCGATATTCAGGGCTAAGGATGTCATGCAGCTCTCTGATGTTGAGCTGCAGGAGAACATGGGAAAGCTCCGGATGGAACTTGTCCAGCACTATGGAAAGGTCAGTGCCGGCGGCGCCACGGAGAACCCCGGCCATATCCGCGAACTCCGGCGGACTATTGCCCGCATGCTGACCGAGCAGAACCGCAGGAGAACTGCATGATCTCTTCCCAGAACGTCCTCCGCCATGAACTCATTGGCCTGGATGTTCTGGTCTCGGGAGCCGCAAACCCCTCTCACAAGGGGCTGTCCGGTCGCATCATCGATGAGACAAAGAACCTGCTGGTGATCGACACCCCCCGTGGTGTCAGACGCATTCCCAAGATGTACAGCATCTTTGTAGTGCGTCTTCCCGGCAGGGAACATGTTGAGATAGATGGATCCGTGATGGTACTGGCTCCTGAAAGAAGGATCAACCTGCACGAAAAGAAGAGGATACCATAATGGCACTAAACATTGGATTGAACGTCCAGGCCCCAAGCGTGGAATGCAAGGACGTTAATTGTCCGTTTCACGGCACTTTACCGGTGCGCGGCCAGGTGATCACCGGCAAAGTCGTGAGCGATCGTATGATGGGAACGGTCGTAGTAGCACGGAATTACCTGCACTATGTTCGTAAATACAAGCGGTACGAGAAACGAAGCTCAAAACTCCATGCCCACAACCCCCCCTGTATCGGAGCAAAGGTCGGCGACATGGTGAAGATTGCTGAGTGCCGGCCGCTGTCTAAGAGCACGACTTTTGTCGTTGTGGAGGTGCAGACACCATGAAGGCAAAGCAGTCCAAGACGCCAAGAGCTCTTGCGACGGGAACGAGGCTTGCATGCGCCGATAATACCGGTGCCAGGACCGTACAGATCATTTCTGTCTTTGGCTACCACGGTGTCAGGCGCCGTCAGCCCAAGCTGGGGCTTGGGGATCTCTGCACGGCAAGCGTCCAGAAAGGCACCCCCGACATGCGCCGCAAGCTGGTGCGTGCAGTGGTCATCCGCGCGAAGAAGGAGATGCGCAGGCCAAGCGGAATGCGGGTTTCCTTTGATGACAACGCAGTCGTTGTCGTGGATGAGAAGAATGAGCCGAAAGGAACTGAGATCAAGGGACCGGTAGCCCGCGAAGTCGCGGAGCGGTTCCCCAAACTCGGCTCCATGGCAACTATCATTGTATGAGGTGCGTGAAATGGTAAGAATTGAAAGCGAACAGCCGAGAAAACAGAGAAAGGCACGCTATAACGCACCTTCCCACATGAAGACCAAATACCTGAACGCGCCCCTTTCAGATGCCCTGAAAGAGCAGTACAAGAAGAAGACGCTGCGCGTCACCAAGGGCGATACCGTAAGGGTCACCCGTGGAGATTTCGTCGGTACTGAAGGTCTTGTGGATGCAGTTGACACCAGAAACTCCAAAATTGTTGTTCATGGTGTCTTCTCAACGAAGGCCGACGGGACTGAAGTTCCCCGTGGTGTCGATGCATCAAATGTGCAGCTCACCAAACTCAACCTCAATGACAAGCGTCGTGCGGCAAAGCTCGCGGAGGCCGAATAATGTCAGACCATCTCAAGCGATTGAACGCCCCGGACTCGTGGCACATTGCAAAGAAGACCACGAAGTTCATCACAAAGACTGCGCCCGGTCCGCACAATGCAAATGCGATGCCGATTGCCGTCTGGCTCCGTGACCACATGGATTACGCACGGAACTTAAAAGAGGTCAAGCAGATCCTTGGCCAGAACGATGTGATCATCAATGGAAGGCCGTGCCGCGATCCCAAGATGGGTATCGGTATTTTCGATATCATCTCCATGCCGAAGATCAATAAGTACTACCGTATCCTGCGTGACAAGAACGGACGGCACATCTCCATAGAGATCGATGCAGATGCAGCAAAGAGCCGGCTGTGCAAGATCAAGAATAAAACCACCATTACTGGTGGAAAGATCCAGCTGAACATGAGGGACGGTGCCAACATTCTTGCGGACAACACGTACAAGTCCGGAGATTCTGTTGAGGTCTCCATTGAACCAGAGACCCGGTTCAAGATCCTCAACCACTTCCCGTTTGCAAACGGCAACATGGCCATGATCATCGGTGGAAAGCACTCCGGTAAGGTCGCCCGGATCGTTGAGATCATTAAGATGCCCGGGAGCGTCCCCAACAAGATCATCCTTGAGGATGAGTCGTCAGGAACACGGTTCGATACCATTGCCCCCTACATCTATATGGTGGGCAAGCAGACTTCCGCAATCGCAAAATGGGGGATTGAACAGTGACGTCGATGCGCGATATCTACGTCGACAAGGTTGTCGTCCACATGGGAGTCGGCGAGAGCGGCGAGAAACTGGTGAAAGGTGAAAACATCATGAAGACTATCACCAAACAGACGCCGATCAGGAGTATTGCCAAGATGACGCAGCCGGCCTTTTCCATCCGGAAAGGAGCCCCCATCGGCTGCAAGGTAACCCTCCGTGGCAAACCCGCTCGCGACTTCCTGGAAACCTCGTTGAAGATCATCGAAAAGACGCTCTTTGAGAGCCAGCTCGACAAGAGCGGGAATTTCTCATTCGGTATCGAGGAGCACACCGACTTCCCCGGTATGTCCTATGATCCGCAGATCGGTATCTACGGCATGGATGTCAACGTAGTGCTCGAACGCAGAGGCATACGGATCACCCGCAGGCGCATGGAGCAGAAGAAACTCCCGGCAAAGCAGCGCGTCAGCAAACAGGATGCGATCGCGTTCCTCAAGGAAAAGTACCAGGTAGAGGTGCGCTAATGGCTGGAGAACGCAAGAAGATCTACGGTCGCGGTGCAAACGAATGCAAGATGTGCGGGCGCAAACAGGGGCTCGTACGCAGATACCATATCATGTTCTGCAGGCAGTGCTTCCGCGAATGGGCCCAGAAGATGGGCTTCAAGAAGATGAGCTGAGGAGTGAGCAAGAAATGACACGATTAAATCCCATAGCAGACGGAATGTGTGCCCTGAAAAATGCAGGTGACACCGGTAAGTCTGTCTGCGTTATAGAACCCGCAAGCAAGCTCCTCGGCGCAATGCTCCGCATCATGCAGGACGCCGGGTACATTGGCGGCTTCGAGTTCGTAGAAGATGGCAGGGGCGGACAGCTCAAGGTCCACCTCACAGGCCGGATCAACCGCTGCGGAGCAATCACCCCGCGGTTCTCGGTACAGCTTGACGAAATGGAATACTGGGAGAAACAGTATCTCCCCGGGAAGAACTTCGGTCTCCTGATGCTCTCCACCTCCCGTGGCGTCATGTCCCACGAACAGGCGCGAAAGGAAGGCATCGGTGGCGAATTGCTCGGGTACGTCTATTAGAAGGTGCGATGATGTCAGCAATACGAAAAGTTAAGATCCCCGAGGGTGTCAAAGCTCAGCTTGACGGCGCGCAGCTTCGGGTGACCGGTACCAAGGGGCAGCTCGTCCGCAATATGCGGTTCCCTCAGGTCATGGTCACCTGCGACGGCTCGGAAGTTACCATCGCAACGGAATCCCGGCGCAAGGAGATCACGGCAATGGTGGGCACCCTTGAGGCACACACCAAGAACATGTGCCGTGGTGTAAGCGTTGGGTTCGAGTACCGCATGAAAGTGGTGTACAGCCACTTCCCCATCCAGCTCAAACTCCAGGGAAACCGGCTTGAGATTGCCAATTTCCTTGGCGAGAAGAAAGCACGGTCTGCACGGATCGAGACTGGTGTAACCGCAAAAGTCGCTAATGATGAAGTCGTCCTCACCGGTATCGACCGCGAACTGGTCGGTAACTCGGCAGCAAATATCGAGCACGCCTGTCACATCCGCAACCGCGACCCACGGGTATTCCAGGATGGTATTTACATGGTTCAGAGGGGCTGAAGTCAATGGCAACAGAAGTAAAACGACTGATCCGTGTGCGCACAGATAAGGGCGCAACCTTCAAGCGTGACGGGTTCGGCAAGAAACGCCAGCTCTCTGATTCATGGAGAAAGCCCCGCGGCCAGCACAACAAGCAGAGGGAACAGAAGAAGGCAAAGGGAGCACTCCCGAAGCCCGGATACGGCAGCCCCATTGCAGTACGCGGTATGCACCCGAGCGGCTTCTTCGAAGTCCTCGTCGCCTCGATCAAGGAACTCGAGGGACTTGACAACAAGACCCATGCCGTAAGGATCTCTGCAACCGTTGGCGACCGCAAGCGGGTAGCGCTTCAGGATGCCGCAGTTGCGGCCGGTCTCAAGGTGCTCAACATCCACACCGTTAAGCCCAAAGCAAAGAAGGCTCCTGCAAAGACTGCGTCAAAGGATGAGGGCAAAACCAAGAAGGACGAGAAGAAGCCCGTAAAGTCCAAGCTGGCAGCAAGCCCGGCAAAAAAAGAGGCGGCAAAACCCAAATCAGCATCCAAGTCTGAAGAGAAGAAGGCGCCGGCCAAGAAGGAAGCAAAGCCCAAGGCTGAAAAAGCAGCGGAGACTCCTGCAAAGAAGGAGAAGGTATCTGCCAAGACAACGAAGGCGCCGGCCAAATCTGCAGAGAAGGTATCTGCCGAGGCGAAACCCAAGGTCTCAGCAAAACCTGCCTCTGAAACCAAGGCAAAAAAGAAGACCGATTCAGGAGTGAAGAAGAATGAGTGACGTAGCAAGCCAGAAACGCATTGCCGCGTCCATCCTGAAGTGCGGTGTCAACCGTGTCTGGTTCGACCCGGCCCGTATCTCGGATATCGAGAACGCAATCTCGCGTGAGGACCTACGGGGACTCGTAACGGATGGCGCGATCAAGGCACACCAGAAGAAGGGTGTCAGCCGCGGCAGGGCCCGGGCACGGATAGCACAGCGGTCCTACGGGCACCGGAAAGGTGCAGGCAAGAGAAAAGGAGCGGCAGGTGCCCGCAATCCGAGCAAGACCGCGTGGGTCCAGAAGATCCGTGCAATCAGGAAAGTGCTCGTTGAACTGCGTGCAGCAGGTACCATTGACCCGCACATGTATCGTGTCCTCTACCGTAAAGCGGCCGGGGGCCAGTTCAGAAGCGTCGCGCACATGAAAGCGCAGATGGAGATCCTCGCAGGGAGGATGAAGTAACATGGCAACAGGATCACGGTATTTTGTCCCCTTCCGGAGACGGAGGGAAGGCAAGACCGATTATTACCAGCGGACCCGGCTCATAGTTGCGGATGCACCACGAATGGTGGTACGCAAGACGAACCGGCACATCATCGTGCAGCTCGTTGTTGCCGAGATGGACGGCGATCGCACGCTCGTTGCAGCAAACTCTGCCGAGCTCGAGACATACGGATACCAGGGATCGATGTCCAACACCCCCGCAGCTTACCTCACGGGCATGCTCTTTGCTGTCAAGGCAAAGAAGGCCGGACAGGACTGCGCTATACTGGATATCGGCCTCAACCGCGCAACAACAGGCGCCCGCGTATTTGCTGCACTCAAGGGTGCAGTGGATGCAGGACTTGAGATTCCCTACGGCGAGGAAATCCTTCCATCAGAGGAGCGCATCAAGGGTGCGCATATAGCGGCATACAACAAGAATGCCGGCGATCTCGTCAAAAATGTCGAACAGGTGGCAGATGCCATAAAGAAGGAGATGGCGTAAAATGGCATACGAACGAGAAGAATGGCACCCGGTCACCGGTCTTGGCAAGCTCGTCGCTTCGGGTGAGATCAAGAGCATTGATCAGGTCCTCGAGAGTGGCAGGCCGATTAAGGAACCCCAGATTGTTGATGCGTTCCTTCCTGACCTCGAGGATGAAGTCCTCGATATCGCCATGATGCAGCGTATGACCGACTCAGGTCGCCGTGTCCAGTTCCGTGCTGTCGTCATCGTCGGCAACCGCAACGGGTACATCGGCTTCGGTCAGGGTAAGGACGTTCAGGTCGGCGATGCGATCAAGAAAGCGATCGTCAAGGCAAAAATGAATCTTATCAAGGTACGCCGTGGCTGTGGCAGCTGGGAATGCGGGTGCGATGTAACTCACTCCCTCCCCATGCAGGTCACCGGCACGGCCGGCAGCGTCAAGGTCACTCTCAAGCCCGCACCCCAGGGTATCGGGCTTGTAACCGGAGACATCAGCAAGAAAGTGCTGGAACTTGCCGGTATAAAGGACACCTGGACGTTTGCGCGCGGACAGACCCGCACGACCATCAACTTTGCAAAGGCGACATTCAACGCACTCAAGGAGACCAACATGATCCGGACCAGGGGGTCACAGTAATGTACGCGGTCGTTCAGGTCCGCGGTGTAGTGAAAACCCGCCGGGACATCAAGGATACCTTAAAGATGCTGCGCCTGCACCACATCAACCACTGCGTGCTCATCGCGGACTCTCCCGAGAACCTCGGTATGATCCGGAAAGTCAAGGACTACGTGGCATTCGGTGAAGTGGATGCAGCAACCGTCGAGACCCTCCTGCTGACCCGCGGCAGGGTGCTTGGTGATGCACCGCTTACGGATGAATATGTCAAGTCCAACTCGACATACAGCACTATTGCGGAATTCGCCAGGGCGCTTGCCGGCGGGGAAACGAAACTGCGTGACATGCCGGGCCTCAAACCCGTGCTGCGCCTCCACCCCCCGCGCAAGGGATACAAGACCACCAAGCGTACCTTCCCCCAGGGTGGAGCGCTTGGCTATTATGGCCAGGAGATCAATACTCTCCTCTATAAGATGAGGTGAAGCAGATGCCAACCAACAAGCGTTCAAAGTTCCGCGGCTCGCGGACATGCGGTGGCGGCACCCACAAGAACCGTCGCGGTGCAGGAAACCGCGGCGGCAGGGGACGAGCCGGCATCAACGCCCACCACTTTGTCAAGTGGTACAAAGAGATGGGCGGCCCGGTATTCGGCAAGGACGGGTTCTGTAACCAGGCAGGTACTGACGTAACAGCAATCGATGTCGGTGTGCTGGACCAGATCATACCCGCTCTCCTTGCCCAGGGCATTGCCAAAACAGAAGGAGATGCAATTGTGATCAATATCACTGATATGGGGATCGACAAGGTTCTCGGCAGCGGCAAGATCACCCGGAAGATCAACATCTCCGCATCGGCATTCTCCGAGATTGCGAAGGCAAAGATCGAGAAGATGGGTGGAAAGGTTCAGGTTGAATAACGACCATCCGAACAATTTTTTGGTGAAACTATGGGAAACCTGCTGGATCGAATGGAACCCCTGCTCGCTGCGATGCCCGCAGTCAAGAGCCCTGAAGGCCACGTTCATTTCAAGAACAAACTGATCTGGACGTTAGGAATCTTAGTCCTGTACTTTGTCCTGACAAACATCCCGTTGTTTGGTCTGGCACCCAACAGCGCGGACATCCTCGCTGCATACCGTGCCCTCCTTGCCGGTGCAAGCGGTTCGATCATTCATCTCGGGATTGGACCGATCGTCACGGCATCCATCGTACTCCAGCTCCTCAAGGGTGCAGACATCCTGCACATCGACACGAGCGAAACGCGCGGGCAGGTCATGTACATGGGCCTGCAGAAGATCCTGATCATGGTTATGATCGTGGTGGAAGCAGCCCCAAACCTTGTCGGCGGTTTCCTGCAGCCCGATCCGGTCATTGCAAACCAGTTCTTCGGAGGCAACCTGTTCGCCGTATCTCTTCTGATCTTCCTTCAGATCTGCATCGGTGGCGTCCTCATCTTCTTTATGGACGAGGTAGTCACCAAGTGGGGTATTGGTTCCGGTGTAGGTCTGTTCATTATTGCAGGCATTTCCCAGGCACTCGTGAACGGGTTTATCAGCTGGGCCCATGTCAAGGACCAGTACCCGGTCGGGTTCTTCCCACGTCTCATCGCAATAGGTCTTGACGGGGGTAATTTCCTGCAGTACTTCGGCACGGATATGCTTGCCTTTATCACCACCATCGCCATCTTCCTCATCATCGTCTACGTTGAATCCACCCGTATTGAGATCCCTCTTGCCCACGCGCAGATCCGCGGGGCGAGGGCACGGTTCCCGGTCAAGTTAATCTATGCCAGTGTCCTGCCGATGATCCTCGTGCGTGTGCTCCAGGCAAATATCCAGATGGTCGGGATGTTCCTCTCCAATGTCAACATCACGATCTTCGGTACCTTCAGCGGTTCAACGCCGCAGAATGGTGTCATGTGGTACCTTGCACCGATTAACGGACCGACAGACTGGATGTGGTGGACGACCGATCTCGGGCATGCGGTATGGCAGGTGATATTACGGATGGGGATAGATACCACTTTCATGGTAGTCGGAGGTGCGATCTTCGCACTCTTCTGGATCAAGACTGCAGGACTCGACTCCAAGGATGTCGCCCGCCAGATCCAGCTATCAGGCATGTCCATCCCTGGCTACCGCCGGAATCCGCAGGTGCTGGAAAAGTACCTGGACCGGTATATCCCCCGTGTAACGGTGATCGGTGGTGTCTTCATAGGTGTGCTCAGTATAGTTGCAAACCTTTTCGGTGTCATCGGTTCCGTGAGCGGAACAGGACTACTGCTTACGGTCAGTATCACCTACCGGCTTTACGAGGAGATCGCGAGCCAGCAGATCATGGAGATGTACCCGTTCATGCGGACATTCTTTGGAAAAGAGTGAGTCAGGAAAGGGACACTGAATGGAAGGAAAGAAGGTCATCATCACCGGTGTACCGGGTGTCGGCAAGACAACGGTAGTCAACGAAGCATTAAAAAAATTACAGGAACAGGGTATCGAGTACCAGTCGATCAACTTCGGCACCTTCATGTTCGAAGTTGCAAGGAACGACAAGGTCGTGGAGAACCGCGACCAGATGCGTACCCTTGACCGCGCGGTCCAGAAACGGCTCCAGCAACGGGCCGCCCAGGCAATCGCGCAGGTCGAGGGGAATGTGCTGATCGATACCCATGCCTCGGTAAAGACCCCCAAAGGCTATCTTGCAGGGCTCCCCGAATGGGTGCTCCGCGAGCTGATGCCTGACATCCTCGTGCTCGTTGAAACGGATGATGACCAGATCCTCATGCGGCGCCTCTCTGATGATACCCGATCGCGGGACAAGGAAGGTGCCCGTTCGATCGCGGAACACCAGCAGTTCAACCGGTCTATCGCAGCGGCATATGCGATGATGACCGGGTGCACTATACGCATAATCATAAACGCGGATTTCCTGCTCGAGCGGTCATCGACCGAGCTGGCCGACGTACTCCGGTGAACTCATGAAGCTCGGGAAGATCTGGGATCAATATGGTATCTGGCTCACGTTCGGCTTCATGTTCCTCATGATGTATACCTACACCGTCCCATGGCTGCGCCAGGACGTCGGGCAGGGTCTGGATGCGGCCTTTGCACCGATTGTGGTCGGTTTCGGGATCCCGTTCTTCATCCTGATTGTGATCCTTTCCGGTCTTACCGGTCTCTACTCATCGATTGTCCAGAAATACACAATCGATTACGAGAAGATGACCGAGTCGCAGGAGCGGATGAAGGAGTTTCAGGCAGAATATCGCGAAGCCCAGCTCTCGCAGGACGAGAAGAAGATCAAGAAGCTGGAAGCCAAGAAAGACCGGGTGATGAAAGAACAGCTCGAAATGTCTCAGGAACAGTTCAAGCCGATGGCGATCATCCTGATCCTCACCGTCCCGATCTTCTTCTGGTTGCTGTATCGCCTGAACGAGATCCAGACTTCCATCACCATGCCGTACCTGGGGACCCATAACCTGCATGAAGCGGTAATCTGGGTCATTCCCGCATGGATGCTGTGGTATATGATCTGCTCCATCACGCTGAGCCAGGTGATCAGGAAATCCTTGAACATCGGGGGTCTCTGATGCGTATCACCGTGAGCGGATTGCCCGGGAGCGGGACGACCTCTCTCTCACGGTACCTTGCAGAGCGCCACGGTTTTACCATGATTTCTGCCGGCGAGGTCTTCCGCCAGCTGGCAAAAGAGCACAACATGGAGCTCGCGGAGTTCGGCGAACTCGCAAAAAAAGATGCATCCTTCGACAAGATGATCGATGCCCGCCAGAAAGAGATAGCCCGGGAGCGCGACAATATCATTATTGAAGGCAGGCTCTCCGGCTGGATGGTGGATGAAGCCGATCTCAGGATCTGGCTCTATGCCCCGATCAGCTGCCGGATCAGCCGGATTGTATTCCGTGATCAGGTATCCGATACGAACACAGCAGAAAACCTGACACTTGAACGCGAGCGGTGTGAAGCGGACCGGTACCGGTCATACTATTCTATTGATATTGGCGACCTCTCCATCTACCACCTCATCCTGAATTCCGGGTACTGGGATGTGGAGGGGCTGGGAGCGATCGTCGACACTGCCATCGAACGGATGAAGCCCGGGCAGACTCCCGAGTGACCGTTCCCCTCCCGGTAACATAATGTCACCGTAATTCCCGTTCTTTTGCAGGTGCCTGCATGCAGAGGTTTTTTTCATAAGGACGTATGTAACCAATATACGTGAGTATGACCGCGATGGAAGAAGACGCCCTCATACGGCTCGTGGATTCGTGGGCGGAAGATGATATTGTCCACCTGTATCGTGCCGGCAGATGGTGGAAGGACGAGTACGACCCGCGAAGTATCAATGGCCTGATCCGGGGCAGTTTCGCCTTTGCCGTTGCAATCGATCCGACCTCAGGACATGCGATCGGGATGGGCAGGATCATATCGGATGGCGTATCTGACGGGTATCTCCAGGACCTTGTCATCCTACCGGAGTTCCGTCACCGCGGTATCGGGAGAAAAATTGTTACTGCGCTTATACAAAAATGCCGGGATACCGGGATATCGTGGATCGGACTTATTGCAGAACCTGATACGGAGATCTTTTACGAGCCGTTCGGCTTCCATCGCATGGAAGGACACATTCCCCTGATACTGTCAGGTGATCCCTGATGCTCAGCCCGGAAGATTTCAAACCCGTAACGCTTGAGGATCGGGCGTTTTTCGAAAAGCACTATTCCCTTTACCCTCAGATGCATTCGGATAATACGTTCACAAATATGGTCTGCTGGAACCACTATGCCCATTATGCCTACGCATTTGTTGAGAAGAATATCATCCTCGCCAGCACCATTGGCAACACTACCCGGTTCCGCCCTCCCATAGGACCCCGGAACCCGGTCCTGCTCCGTTCCCTGATCCGGTTTGCCTCCGATGTCAGCGACAACGAACCGATCGTCCTGATCGATCCGGAGACCGCACGCTGGATGCGGGAAGTCTGCCCGGGCATAAACCTGGTACCTGATCGCAACCACTTTGAATATGTCTACCGGGCTGCTGACCTTGCGGAACTCCCCGGTAAAAACTATCTCACGATCCGCCGCCAGATAAACAAATTCCGGAAGAACTGCACCAACGTCATCGAACCGATCTCAAAAGAGAACTGGGAAGATGTCAAGCGTTTTCTGATCGAGTGGTGTGAATGGAAAGGATGCGAAGGCGATCCGGTCCTTGCCCATGAGAAGGAGGCAGTCTTTTTCGCGATTGACCATTTCGACCAGCTCCCCCTCCGGGGTCTGATCATCCGGGTCTTCTCAAAGATTGGCGCGATCTCCCTTTATGAACCTATGACCTCTGACACTGCACTTGTCCACTTTGAAAAAGGCCTTCCGGATTGTGAAGGGATCTACAAGGCGATCAACAACGAGGCTGCAGTACGTCTTGCAAAGAATTTCACGTTCATCAACCGGGAAAGCGATCTTGGAGTCGCCGGTCTCCGAGAGGCAAAGCTCCGGTACCACCCTCACCATATGATCGAAGTGTTCTCCATGAAGCGGGACTCGTGAACGGTGACATTATAAAAATAGTAAAAACGGATCTCGCTTAATGGGCCACAGCGAGGGCCATAATACCGGCTGTAATGATCTTGACTGCAATTGCTGCCACGAGCATCCCGAGGACTTTTCCCATAATATCGGTGACTACTTCGCCAAGTACGCGCTGGATTAATTCGGAATAGTAGAGGACAATCCATGTGGCAATGAGGGAGAGCGTGATCGCGATAAAGGGTATCAGGATCCCGTAATCTTTCGAGAGGAGCATAACTGTAGTGATGGTTCCCGGTCCGCAGAGAAGCGGTGTACCGATAACCACACCTGCTGCGGTCTTGGCACGCTCCTTGCAGTGACCGATCTCGATCCCGAGCGCCATCTGGAGGCCCAAGAGGAAGAGCAGGAATCCCCCCGCGATCTGGAAACTGGGCAGGTTCAGCCCGAGGATAGCAAAGATCGTTGTGTTGAAGATGAGGAACAGGTACATCAGGCTGCCGGCCACGGCCACGGCGATGAATGCCTGTTTGTGGATCTCCACCGCGGTCTGGCCTTTTGTCATGGTCGCAAAGATCGGGACCGAGATGAGCGGATCAAGGATGATGAACAGCGTAGCAAAAGCATAGAGAATGCTCGAAAGGAAATCCATTGTAGTCTGATCAGAATTATGCGTTCTGTTCGGGGATAAAAATGCCGGGTCGCCAATCTTGGGAAAGGTCATGCAAAGAACGAATTCCCGATATTTTTCTTCTCGATTGCATCATCCATAATATATAATTACCGGCACTGTCCATGTTCCAGTAGAGCGGCTTTCATACCCATGCTGTCCGGCGGGTGAGGCCGCATAGGAGAACGTTTCATGGTAAAAGCACCACAAGCATCAAAAAAGGGTGGTACCAACAAATCCGCCCCTGCTGCAACACAGAAGCGGACGAACTCCGCGGTCATCAGGAAACCGGCAGCTGCGGGAAAGGCCCCGGTAAAAAAAGCGGCTGCTCCTGCACGGAAGACAGCCCCGGTAAAAAAGAGCACCGTTGCCAAGCCAAAGAAACCGGTAAAAAAACCGGTGGCGAAAAAAGCATCAAAGGACATGACCAGATACCGCTGCACGCTCTGTGGGTACATCTATTCGCCCCTCCGTGGCGAACCGCATAATGGAATTCCAGCAGGTACGGCATTTGAGGATCTTCCTGATGACTATATCTGCCCGATCTGCGGACGGGATGGGAAGGGACGGATCGGTAAATGGGGATTTGAAGAATGGCGGCCGACCCGGTATATCTGTTCGATGTGCAATTATGTGTACGATGAAAAACGCGGGGAACCTCACCGCGGGATAAAACCGGGAACAAAGTTCGAGGATCTCCCGGACGATTATGTCTGCCCGGTCTGTGCCCTTGACCCCAAGATCCGCGTCCAGTTCGGAAAGGTTCTCAAACAGGGATTCGAACCACTCAATGTTTAACAGAAAATCCGATTTTTTTCTCCGCTTGCCAGAAGCCTGACACATACTCATCGCACGGCTGTCTTCTGCGGGAAAAACGCACGATCTTATAACCTTTCACATCCATGCTTTGATTGTAATCGCGCACGTTTCAACGGTGCGGAACCGTATAAGGGGCAAGGACATGCAGGGTATACAGGATCCCACACTTTTCCAGAAGCAGCAGGCTCTGGCACGGCTCCTGCACGTGGACCCCGATTCACTCACGATATCGCAGGGATCCCTGTATGGATTCAAGGCGTTTTTCCATGGGAATAATGAAGCCTATCTGGTCCTGACAGATGCGGAAGCGACAACTGCAGCGGAACGTGCGGTTCCGGAAAAACTCTGGCTTATCTGCCTTGAGACCCTGTTTGCCTATTTTGACATTGATGCGTACCCCTCGGATGTCCTCGGGCGGATGAAGACAAAGGAGATTCGCCGGGTAAACGATGAGATCAAGACGCTCCTCCATAATACGTCCGGTATGCCTGCACTCCAGCAGAAGATGCTCTCCTGCGGCAACCGGAAGAACCTGCTCGCAGATTACGATCAGGCTGAACATTTCCAGGACGGATACTTCATTTACCGGCTGTATTGATGTTCCAGCCTTTTCATTTTGAGACTTTTCTACCGGATATTTATCATCTTTTTCCTTACCTGATATCTTCAGGTCCGGTCCACAAATCTATAAACCTGCCGGCAGTTTACTTTAGTATCTGTGATGAAAATGGGCCGATTTTATCTCTGTATGAGGGTGGCTGGTGTAGTCTTCCTTGTCTGCCTGTGTGCCAGCCTTGTTGTTTCTCCTGCAGCCGGGTATGCATACAGCCAGAACAACCAGACGTTCGAAGGGTATCTGGGGAGTACGATCGATCTCAGCGGCGTATCGTATAACAGCAAGGAGGTCTACCTTTTTATGACCGGTTCCGGCCTGCCGGATGATGGTGTTACTCTCACCGACACAACAAAACTGGCCTCCCAGGGTCAGTTTACTATGATTGATGTCGATAGCAGCCAGCAATGGTCCTTCACATGGGATACTTCACGGATCGAGAATTACATCAATCCCGGTACCTACACGGTCTATGTGGTAAATGCCCCGGTCGATAAATCCAACCTTGCCGGTCACAGTTATCAGGCGCTGATTGTCTACCTTAAGGATACCGGAACAAGGAATAAGGGCAGTGTAAGTGTCGGAACGAGTTATACACTCAATCCCGGGGGACTGATGGACGATATGACCGTTGCTACAACCATTACAACCGCACCTACCCTGGCCCCTCCCACAATTAGTGTGCCTAATACGACCGTGACAACCCTCCCGACTTCAATAATTACAGGTACACCCACACAAAGGTCTGCGTCCCTGCCGTATGCGGCACTCCTGTGCGTAGCCGTCATCGGTTTGTTCCGGGTTTTTTCCCGGAAGGAGTGAGGACTACCGGCAGGTGTCCTGTCCGCTCCCTTTTAATGGAATACTTTCTTTTAAATTTCTCACGACCCGGTCCAACATGCAGTGTCATTTTCCCCACAGAGGATCAGTTAGTATCAGGAGAGAATCTGGAAGGTATTATCATACTCATGAGTGAATGGTAATATGAGTGGTATGGACATCCCTGCGATACTGGACAAGGCGCACCACCTCATGAAGGTGGGGCGTTATGACGATGCGATCTCCCTCTATGACCAGATCCTGGAGGTCAACGGGAATAACACCGTGGCGCTGGAAAACAAGGGCAAGATCTATTATTATCTCGGGCAGCACGAAGATGCGATTGCCTCGTATGACCGTGCGATTGCCATCAACCCGAACCTCATTACCGTCTGGTTTGAAAAAGGGTACACGCTCCGCAAAATACACCGGTACGAGGAATCTATCCTCTGTTTTGAGCACGCTCTTTCCATCGACCCGGAATATACCTTCGCCCTTGCGAACAAAGGATACTCGCTCAACGAACTCGGGAGATATACCGAAGCGATACAATGTTTTGATGAGATTCTTGAGACCAGCCCGAACAACATTCGTGCCATGACTTCAAAGGGTATAGCCCTCCGGGAACTGGGAAGGAATGAGGAAGCGCTCGCCTATTTTGAAAAGGCGATCGGGTTCAACCCCATCAACTCCTTTGTCTGGTATAACAAGGCGATCGCCCTTCGCAATCTCGGCCGGTCGAAAGAAGCCGATGAAGCAATCAGGGTCGTGAATTTCCCTCAGGGGATAGGAAAACGATAAGAATACTGGCTGATAAACCCGGGAAATCCTTTTTATAATCCGTTAAAACTCCGGTATAGCGTTAACTTCTGAAATGGGCTATATTTCATGCGATTTTTTGTCCCACGGGTGGTCACCCGGAAGGACAGACCAGATCTTTTGGACAAATCCCGTGACGATATAACTGTTTTATCCACCTTTCACAATCCTCGAAGAATACTGATAAGTTCTTCCCGTCTTCGACTCTCGTCCCGATCAGTTCTCAGGAACTCGAAGAAATTCTTGCGATATTTTCTGAGCTCTTAATGATACTCATATGAAAATCGGATGCAAAAAAATAGATTAGATGAGTTTGAAGATTGGGTGGCTTTCTGATTTGCACTCGATCCCGAGCTGTCGGGTTGCCTCAAGGACAGTGATGTCCGTGTAGGCCTGTGCCGTGATCATTGCTTCTACGTTCTCGATAGGTCCGTACATGATGAGGTCTGCACCGAGGGTGCTTGCAATCATGTTGCAGCCGATATCGGGTGCTGACCATGCTGCCTGCTTGATGCCTTCAATACCGCCAAGGTAGTGGTGGGACATCTGCTTGAGGAGGACATCCTTCCCTTCGTATCCTGCTGCGAGTACTGACGGGGTCTTGCTTGTTCCCTTCCAGCGCTTGAGCCAGGTCCAGGAAACGGTCATGTTGTGGTATGCACCACCGGTCGGGTAACCGTGGATTGCTTTGCAGGCAAGGATCTCACGGTATGAGCCGCCGCTTCCGAGGCCGAGCGGGGTTGCTGCAGTGTCGAGGATCGGGCGCTTGATACCGCAGTACTCTGCAATCTCGAGCATACCCTTGGTCTGTCCTGCAACGCCGCCCTCTACGAGCACCTTCTCTCTTCCTGCGACTGATGGGTCTGCAGGGTTGAATGCGAGGACGATGGCTGCATCGACGTCACTGTTCTTGAGTGCTTCGATGCTCTCCGGCAGGATCGAACCGTTGATCGAGTTGTAGATCGCACGGTGCGCAAGACCGACTTCGGTTACGTACTTGCATGCATGGGCAAGTGCCGTTGGAACCGATGAATCCATCAGGAACGCAGTCTTGTTGTCGATTGAGTCGAACCAGTTGAAGTAACTCTCGAACGCTTCGCCGTATTCCGCGATGATCTGGATAAAGTGCGGAACACCGGTCAAGTCAGACAGGACCTGGCAGCGGTTCCAGAGAGCCTCTGCCTTTGCCTTGTCGATCGTACCCTTGTGGTCGTCAAGCACGCACTCGTGCTTGTTGTAGAAGATTGACGCACCCAGTACTGTAGGGTACTCGCCGGGCTGTCCACCGATCTTAGTGCCGTTGAAGTCCCAGACACTCTGTTCTTTTTCGAATCTGAACATATTCTATTACACCTCCGTTATACCATTGCCATTAATTTCTGGTACAGGAACAGCAGCATAATGAATACGATTACGCCTGCCATGAGGCCGTACAGTATGCCAATATCCCGACCGATCTTTCGTCCAACACGCTGTGCAACCTCTGCATCCACGAACTCGATCTTCTTCTCGATCTTGTCGAGCCGCTTTTCGATTTCGAGAAACTGGGGGTTTGCACTTGCAGAGCCAACTTCCTGTCCGCCTGCTGCTTCCTTGACCTCGACGACGATAGCCTCAGCACCGAACGCGCCCGGGTCACGGGCCTTGAGTTCGTTGATCTTGGCCTTGACAACACCGACGTCTTCGGTCTCCATGATGTTGACGACTTCGACCTGTTCCTGGAAACGCTTGATAGCGGCGTCATTGAGGTTCTCAATGAACGGAATAGCGCCTTCAGCGCCGACAACACGTCCTTCCTTGACACCGTTCTTGTGGAGAGCAACGAGTGTCTGGGCGGAGAGGTGTCCCTTCACTTCAGTACCTACGAGCAGGGCGAACCTGATGTTAGGGTTGGCAATGACGTTGGCGATGACCTTCTCAAGACCGAGGTTCTCGGTCTTACAGGAACCGCACAGTGCCGCGCCTGCATCGCAGATGCCCTGTTCATCGAGGTGAGAACCCATGGTGATAACAGCCACCGGGCTGTTGGCGTCCCCTGAGTGGAAGTCTCCCTTGACGAGTGGCCATCCACTTGCTGGTGATTTCTTGTCTGCCATCTTGTTCACCTCATCCCACCAGTAATGCCGGCAGCACGATCAGGATCAATGCGACGAGTAATCCTGCCATGAACCCGACGGCTCCGCTTGCGGTGACTGCCGAGTCTATCTTGTTGGTCCTTGCCAGGATCTGCGACTTGTAGCGGATATTCTCCACCATGTTTTCGATCGCGACCATCCTGACGGGTCCTGCTGATTTTGCTTCTTCTGCCATCTCTTTCACCTCATCATCATGAGTCCGACCAGGGCGAACGAGATGATCAGACCGATCATCAGACCTTCGATCTTACCTGCATAGACCCCGGCGGCAAACTTGTCCCGGTAACCGATGTCCGTGACCATCTTCTCGATGATCTTCAGGCGCGCCGTAATGAGTGCCATCTCTCCTGAGAGCGGACGGACTTCGCCGCCAGTCTCTTCTGCACCGCCTGCTGCTTCCTTGACCTCGACGACGATAGCCTCAGCACCGAACGCGCCCGGGTCACGGGCCTTGAGTTCGTTGATCTTGGCCTTGACAAC
>Ga0364916_10083_pt1 | contig 32720 bp, 22 predicted proteins | sample SorcelJu500001C4_2_FD_206964 | JGI IMG/M metagenome (GOLD analysis project Ga0364916, IMG submission 206964) | Enriched cells from Trout Bog Lake Hypolimnion, Wisconsin, USA - BchlTB.June20.5000.01.C4 | ecosystem: Environmental > Aquatic > Freshwater > Lake > Hypolimnion/Profundal zone | place...
TTCGGCGATCCTGATGCGTTGCCGGTAACGTACATTGTTGATACGAGCGGTGTAGTTCGTGCCAAGCTCACCCCGGACGAAACCGCCGTTACCGAGCAGAGTCTGACTGCGGCGGTACTCCCGCTTCTTCCGGCGAAACCGACGACATCAACGTCGGCTGCTCAGAGTCAGACCCTCGGTCATTAACCTAAGTGGAAAAATAGAAACTATGGCGATGTGGTTGCAATGAAGGTGGTCACACTTGCCATTGCGGTTTTGGTAGCTGGTTGCGCTAACAAGCAAAGCCCAGCGGCGGCGAATTCCAGTCTGGTCAAGTTTCAGCAGAAGAGCGAAGAGATTTCGGAGCGGGAGCAAAAGTGCATCAAGGCCGCGAACCTTCTCATCGACGATCAAAGACTGCATAACTCGGCGGATCCCGATTCAACTAACAACGCATGGACTCTCAAGGCTAAGGACGAACGAGACCGCGAACTTACCGCCTGCACGACTACCGCCGACCGCGAAAAAAAGGAATTAGCTGCGAGTACGCGCGCGGAATACCAGGCCGCCTTAGAGGAGGAACGCGATCGCGCTACACTTATGTCGATTCTTAGCACGTCGCAGCAACACTGAATTGGACGAGGAAAGATACGATGTTCGGGACTATCGCAACGAATTCATACCGGATGAACTGCAGGCGACGGCGCTTCAGGTTGAGAGTACAATCGCTTATCGATACGAAGGGAGGTGGTTTTGTGAAATTTCGTTTGAGCTTGGTTCCGACGCTTAGTTTGTTGCTGACGATCTTTCTGTTGGGTGGAACACAGACCGCCCGCGGGGCGGCCGCTGATGCAACTATCAATTCCATTAGTTCCACGGGGATGGGACCTTCTTTGGGGACGGTAACCTTTGCTGATAGCACTCAAGGCCTGACGATCACCCCCAAGCTCTCGGGTTTGCCGCCCGGAGATCACGGATTTCATATTCACCAAAAGGGTGACTGCGGGCCCGGAATGAATCAAGGCAAAGCGGCCGCCGGATTCGCTGCCGGTGGTCACTTCGATCCTGCCCAGACCAAAAAGCATCTGGGACCACTCAGCACCGATGGCCATCGTGGGGACTTGCCGGTGCTGGTAGTCGATAGTCGAGGCGATGCTACCGCTACTATCGTCGCCCCTCATCTTACAGTGGATCAGATTCGCGGGCGTTCGATCATGATCCATGCCGGCGGGGATAATTATTCGGACACTCCGGCACCCTTAGGTGGTGGCGGCGCAAGGATAGCCTGCGGAGTGATCCATTAGTATGAGCAAGAGCCAGACCCGACCACCTAATAGATAGGTGAAAAGTAACCCCTCGATCAGGGCCCGGCAATCCAATCGACCGAATTGCCTGGAAACGTCCTGCACTAGTTGTTAGATACGCCTCACTCAGAGGCCCATGCGTTCGGATTCAATATCAATTCGCGGGCGGGCGATCGGTAGATGCCATCCGCACCAAAGGCTTACCATCCGAATGGCAAAGGTCGCCAACGCGGCAAAAACATCCCACGGTATGATCGGTAGGTGGGCGCGACGGATGAGGATCACGATAAAGGCGCCAATCAACGACGCTAGCGCGTAAATCTCGCCGCGCAGTACCATAGGTACTTCCTGTGCCAATATGTCGCGTAGCACGCCGCCGCCGACTCCCGTTAATGTTCCCAGTATGGCGGCCGGTACTTGGCCAATTCCAGCGTTTAGCGCGGCGCTGGTGCCGGTCACCGTGAACAGTCCTAGCCCCGCCGCGTCGAATACCTTGATTAAACCGCTCCAGGATTCAACCCACGAGTACTGTAGAAACGATAGCACACCTGCGGCGGCTGCCACCGCGAGGTAACGCCAGTCGGTCAGCGTCGCCGGTGGAGTATTGCCCAGCAGAGTGTCGCGCATGATTCCACCGCCAAGAGCAGCCGCGCCGGCCAGAACCATAACTCCAAATAGATCGAGACGCTTTCGAACGGCCAGCACGCCTCCACTCAAACCAAAGATAAACGTCCCAATAAAATTGAGAATCAGGACATTCAGCAATCTATCGTGGATGGTGTGAACCGACATCGCACCTAGGCCTGCACACTCTGATTATGCGCGCCCGCATGGCCTTTCACTTAGCAATAGTGATCGTCTTGTCGCAACCACCGGCTTATTTCGGTGAAATCTCTTTCTCGTGAGTAGGATCGCTCGCGTCCTGCTCGGCCTCTCCCAGTTCCTCAAGCGAAGCCCTCTCATCCTTCGGCGGATTGGCCGGCTGCGCAGTCTCCGTGACCTCGTGCAAGTCCTTTGCTCCAAGGTTGGCTAGAACTTATGAATTGGTGGTCAGATGGGACGATTTTTTGCGAGCGAGTCTATTTAACTTTGGCGGATGGCGGCGGTCGGTGGACAATAGAATTTTGTTTGGCATCAGGTACTTGCCCAATCTCACGATTGAAGCCAGGTTCGATTGCGTCGATAAAAGCATTGTACAGTAATTCTTTCAATGCTTCCCAAGTGCTGGCAGTAGGGTTACTGAGCTTGCCCTTGAGGTTTACTTCCGTCGCGACATTCTTTGTTGAGCCATTTCTCAACAGTTTGGCAGCACCACCCACTAACAGCTCGTAGGCCTGATGAAGCACCGGCTTGTCCTTGTCTTTCTTGTAGTCGTAAACCTTGACGTCGCTGAACAGAGTCTTGACATACCCGCTTATCTCACCCTGTCGAACTGTGGTTTGCGAATAGACTGAGACGTTGCCCGATTCGACGTCGAATCGACCATAAGCCTTCAGGAGATCGTTGAGTGACGGCAGGCTTGCTGCTTGTACATCCAGGTTTAGATCGAAGTCCGGTCCCTGCTTGCTCGGCCGGAAAGTTCCGAGCAATTTCGTCGCGCCGTTGCCCATGAAGTCTCCGGTCAGATTCACATGGGACACGCCCTCACTGGATTGATTCGATAAATTAGTGACTTGCGCATTCAGCTTGGAGAAAAATAAGTTGTAGCGATGGTCACTATCCTCGTTGGCATAGGTCAATTCGCTGTTGACGAGGCGCAACTGCTTGAGCCTAAGTAATAATCCCGGCTTGTTATTAACCTCCTTTGCGTCATTCTTCACTTCCGTCATTCGTTCGGCTTCCGCGGGTGCAGTTTGCGGCGAATGGACATAGGTGAGATGGATTCCTTCGATCTTTAGATCTTCTACCTCCGCTCGCTTGATTTGCGGAGAATACTCTAGAACTCCATTACTCGACACCACGCCGCGGCTAACTCGAAGGTTGACCCGTTTGATGGCTGAGTCGAACGGAGCCAGCGGCACCTGCTCAATACTGTACCCGGTGAGCAGGCTGGGAACCGGTTCGGCAAGAAAGTTGGCGCGACCGTCCAGACTGGCGTGGCCGGTATCGAAAACCACCGTATCCACGTGGATCGTCGAAGGATACGGATGGTTCGCTTCGTGAATATTGCGAATGTTGTCGGCAGTGAATTCCAGCCGCTTAAGCTTGATTGGGCGGGTCGGGTCCGCATCTATATAAGTCACGGTCCCGTTTTCTATCTGGAAACGATTGATCTTGAAGGGGTAGATACTGGTTAACGCTTGCTGCCAGCCTTCCTGCTTCAGTGTGGTCTTCTTCGCCTTCTCGGATTTGAGCTGCGCCAGGTTGATACTTAGAGTTGGATCTGCAATCAGACAGTTCGCCACAATCCGTCCTGAAAACAACTCCCGCCATTGGATGCTGATGCGCAGCTTCGGAATCAGTATTACCGCGGGCTTCGGATGAGCCACTTGAACTACATCCAGGTCTTCAAGAAACAGCGCTCCGTCGAGGAACCTCAGATGCGCCGACCTTAAACGGGTCTGGTAACCTACCAGGCTGCGATTCATCGCGCTCTCGATGTGAGTTCGGATGATCGGATTCACGTAGTACGATCCAATAGTCACTGCGAGGGCGATGACCGCGATTATGGCTGTCACCCAGGGCATCCGCCGCCTTTGAGGTTTTTCGACTGGCATTTTAACGACTGGTTTCAGTATCATCTGCCGCGGCCGCTGCAGAACTTTCGATCATATTCTTGAGGCATGCTCCAAGTCTGCATCATATCTGAAAGTTCGGGCGGGATGTTCCGGTTTCTTAGCAGGGTTTCTGGAGGTTCAATGCCGTAGGATGGCGAGCCTCTGATTACCCAACGGCTCGCCAGCCCTTCGCGAAGTCTATGCATGCTTCAGTTCGGCTTCACGCTCCCAGAAGCGAAGCGTCCGGCATTTTTCCACGAAGCGGGTGCTGTCTTTGTGACCTTGGATCTCGACAAAACCCTCATCAGGCTCCCGCTCACCAAGCATGGCCCTCAATAGCCTCAACGATGACTCGGAATAGGCGACGAACTTACAATGGGCGAAGGCGTCCGACACGAAATCGCGAGCTGCCGGATCGCTCGCCAACTCATTCGTGGCATCCTCTGTTACCAGAATCGCGACCGCATCATATAGGACTGACGGACCACCGCTGACAGTATGATCGGCTTCTATCCACGAACCATCGCTCGCTTCCACGCCGCCAATTCTTGCCGCCACAACTTCAAGCAGCGCCCCTTCTTTTTCCAGTGCGCCTCTGAGGCCCTTGAGCAGGTCGGCGTTGATCCCATCTGAGACCAACACTCCTACCTTCCGTCCTTCGAAACTGGCTGGAGCATTGAGCGTGATACTCAAGGACTTCAACGCCTTCAAATCCGTCCGGGTCGGACGCGCCGGGTCTGCCGCGTTTGGCATGCTCTTCAACCGCAGAGCTTTCGCGACCTTATCCGCAAGGCCTCTATCGACGTTCATCAGATGAGACACCATGCGGCTTCTGATCTCAGCCCGTTCCACCTTGCTCAATTCAAATACGAAAGATGCGGCGATATGCTGCTGCTCAACTTTCGTCTGGCTAATGTAAAACTGCCGCGCCTGGCTATAGTGATCGCTGAAAGTGTCCGAACGGACACGAGCCTTCGGACTCTCTTCCTCTGCGGGGTAAGACTGAAAGCCATGTTCCGGTGATTCACGCGGACCTCCTAACTCCCCGCCCCAGGAGTTCGGCTCATAGTTCACACGGCTGGCCGGATTGACCATCGCCATGTGACCATCTTGTTGTAGCGTGCGGAAGGGACACTTCGGTGCGTTGACTGGTAGATGGGTGAAATTAGGCCCGCCTAGCCGCTTCAGCTGCGTATCAAGATACGAAAAATTGCGCCCCTGGAGCAGTGGATCGTTGCTGAAATCGACGCCGGGCACGATGTTTTGAGTGCAGAACGCGACCTGCTCTGTCTCTGCAAAAAAATTATCGACGCAACGATCCAGTACAAGTCGTCCAACCTTCCTGATGGGCACCTCTTCTTCCGGAATTAACTTAGTTGCATCCAGGACGTCGAACGCAAACTTATCTGCGAACTTCTCGTCGAATAGCTGCAACCCTAGCTCCCACTCAGGAAAGTTACCAGATTGAATCGCATTCCATAGGTCTCGCCGGTGAAAGTCTGGGTCGGCACCATTTATCTTGACCGCCTCGTTCCAAACGACCGATTGCATGCCCAGCTTCGGTTTCCAATGGAACTTTACAAACGTCGATTTGCCGCGTGCATTGACCAGCCGGAAAGTATGTACACCGAAGCCCTCCATAAAGCGAAATGATCTGGGTATCGCTCGATCCGACATGATCCACATCGCCATGTGAGTGCTCTCCGGCGTCAGCGATATAAAGTCCCAGAAATTGTCGTGAGCCGTCGCCGCCTGTGGAAATCCACGATCCGGTTCTTCCTTTGCTGAATGAATCAGGTCAGGAAACTTGATGGCGTCTTGTATGAAGAACACTGGCATGTTGTTCCCAACGATGTCCCAGTTGCCTTCCTTGGTGTAGAGCTTGACCGCGAAACCTCTCACATCCCGTGCCAGGTCCGGCGATCCCTTATTACCCGCGACGGTCGAGAATCGTACAAAGGCTGGAGTCTTCTCACCGGCTCGCTGGAACAGGTCTGCGCGAGTTATGTTCGCTAACGATTCGTAGTTCTCAAAGTACCCATGCGCGCCAAATCCCCGTGCATGAACGACTCGCTCCGGTATGCGTTCATGGTCAAAATGGAAGATCTTCTCGCGAAAGTGAAAGTCTTCAAGCGCGGTCGGTCCTCGCGAACCTATTCGCAACGAATTCTGATCGTCGCCAACCGGAATTCCCTGTTGTGTAGTGAGAATGGGGACGTCATCGTCCGCTATCTGATGAGTCTCGCCCCCTTGCCCGCGAACTATTTTCTGATCATCTATACGGGCCGTCTTATCTTTGTTGTTAGGCGATTTGCTCATCACTCGATTCCTATTTTAATTAGCTATGACTATGAGTTCCGATCTGACGCACCGGACGGACTTTAAGGTAGCCGCTTTCGACTACCCACGCGCGAAATAGATCCGCGCGACGATTTAGCCGCGCGGATCGTCCTACTTCCTACTTATGGGACTCTTCGTGTCCCTTCTTCCCATGCTCGACTGCGGCGTCGCCGTGTTCGCGGGCCTTCTTCGCATGGTCCTTAGCCTTTTCGTGGTCCCCGGCTTCATGATGTGTTGCCGCTGCGTGATGATTCTTCGCAGCTTCATGATGCCGTTCCGCGGCGTCGGTGTGGTGCTTCGAGGCTGAATGTTTCATGGGCATTTTGCATTTTCTCCAGTACTTGTGGTTTGATCCGTCGCTCGCCGAAAGCGGAATTGCTACTTCAGCCCGGCTACGGTCAAACGACCAAGGGGTGCAACAAGCGGACCAGAAAAAATCGAAGGCGCCCGGCGTCGAATAAGCATCGCTTTCGACTCCAATATTTCAACTTTTGTTTGTTTGCGGACGAAGGCAGCGCGTGCGATTTCCCAGTAACGGTATAATTTACCACCGCAAGAATCCTCGACTCGTAAATATCTGACCCTCGCCATTTGAAGCGATCCTCGAAAACTGCGATGGATAGGAACGAGCATTTCCGAATTCAGCCGCGAGGAGGCAAGCGCATGCGCTTTGGCCTGACCACCGACTTTCGCAATCCAACCGATTCCGGCCGGACTACCGCCGTCGTCTATGCCGACATCATCGAACACATGGTATGGGCCGAATCGATTGGCTTCGACGCCGCCTACATTTTCGAACACCACTTCACCGGCGACAGCTATATCCCTTCTCCTCTCATTGCCGCCACCGCGATCGCCGCACGCACCAAGCGCATGCGTATTGGCCCGGACATCGCCATCTTGCCGCTCTATGAGCCCGTCAAAATCGCCGAGGACGGTGCCGTCCTAGACGTGATCTCGAATGGGCGCCTCGACTTTGGTGTAGGCCTCGGCTATCGGCCCGAGGAGTATGCCGGTTATGGTTTGGACCTGAATAAGCGTGGAGCGCGCGCCAATGAGGCTCTACAGATTATCCGGCGTCTATGGCAAGGCGAGACCGTTAGCTTCCACGGCAAGCACTTCGACATTGATGGCGCACGTCTCAGTCCACGGCCCGTTCAGCAGCCCAACCCTCCAATTTGGGTCGGAGGATTCAGTCAGGGCGCGGCACGGCGGGCGGCCAGGTTTGGCGATGGCTATATAGGGCCAACGAGTAAGCCAGTCTATGAGATGTATTTGAAAGAGTTGAGCGCCGCCGGCAAAGATCCCGCGAAGGCGCGCGTGATGGGTGGGGATTTGTGGCTGGTCGTTTCCGAAGATCCAGATAGAACCTTCGCGACTTACGCGCCGCATCTGCTCTACTGGTTCAATTCCTATGCGAAGTGGTTCGAAGGCACGGACACCAGTCCTTGGCCACATTTCATCAATGCGGAGGCGCTTAAGTCGAGTGGACTAGTGAACGTGCTGACCCCCGATGCGACGATCGCGTTGCTTAAACAGCGCTTTGCTGAAGTGCCCGTCGAGATGTTCACCATGATGCTTTCACCCCCGGGTATTCCGCTCAGCCAGATCGAGCCGAATCTCGAATTGTTTGCAAAAAAGGTGATGCCCCACTTTCGCGATTAGGGAGGTTTCCTCACCAAGTGATAGCTTCTGGGGATTATATTCGCGCTGAAAGTCGGTGTAACATCTGAACCCATGGAGTCAAACAGAACTAAGACAGCGATCGATACGGTCCTCGAATCCAACGGGCTCTATGCCCCTCACTATGATCCTGCGGTCGTGTCACCGCGACCGCGCCTGCACCTTGCCGTTATCACTTGTATGGATACGCGGTTGTCCTATCGTGCGATGGGCTTGCAGCCCGGTGACGCGCATCTCATTCGCAATGCTGGTGGCATCGTAACTACTGACGCCATCCGCTCTCTACTCGTTTCAAAGTACCTGCTAGGCACCAAAGAGGTGATGATCGTCAATCATACAGATTGCGGATTGATGAAGGCCACTGAAGATGAGTTACACCATCGCATTGAAAAGGATGCTGGTGTTCCTGCAAATACGCCAGTTACGTTTCATGCGTTCAGCGATGTCGAACAGAATGTGCGCGAGCAGATGAAAAAATTAAGCGCTCATAGCTGGATCGGTGATACTGCTATCCGCGGATTCGTCTTCGATGTTCATGACGGCCGCCTTCGAGAAATTCAACCGTAACTGATTTCTTACACCTCGCCTGCTCTCCTGCTTACTTGGAAAAGAAGTGCCACAGGTGATCGAACGCCAGGCTTATCGCGCCTGGCGTTCGTCGGAGTGTTCTTGCTACAAGGTTGGCGATGAAGTCGTCCAGACATCTCCGTATCTTAGGGACTATATTAGTGTCCACAATAGCCGCATTTCTTGCTTCCAACACGGGATGGACTGCCCCGCTCGAAGCACAGCGTACTCAGGTGATCACCTTTCGCCCCGCTATTCCGAAAGGTAAAGCCAGAGCCGGCTATTGTTGGACGGATTCCATCGCGGTCGATCGCCGTGGTGCCTGGCGATGTATGGAAGATAACTCGATCTCCGATCCTTGTTTCGAAGTTCGCGGCTTGAAGAAAGCGGTAGTTTGCGATGCGAATCCAGCCACTGGTCAAGCCGGCTTCGTGATGAACCTGACTAAGCGGCTACCCACTCCTTCATCCGGTCCACGAGTTACTCGCCCTTGGCTGCTCAAGCTTGCCGACGGATCCGTTTGCGAAATAGAAACTGGCACCATTTCGCAGGTCAACGGGGTGGATGTCCCCTACGATTGTTCCGATTCTCGTGGATGTGACGAGCAAGGTAATTGTCCTTATATGACGGGCTTGGCAGAGTCATTAAAGTCGGGAAAGGTGTGGCGCGCCCAAAAGTTCACCTTTAGTGCAGATAGTGGAGGAATCAAGGAACTCAAGCGCGAATGGGTCGATGTCGAAACGGTATGGAAATAGGGTTTAGCGAGGTGAGATACAAGCTCTCTTCTGTGTGGTTCGCCATACTATTGATTTTGATACTGTCGGCATCTGCAAATGCTGCCGACCATTGGCGCCTTGTGAGTATCCCGCTTGACATGCCAATGGATGATCAATTCGCGCTCGACGGACAGGCGCTCGAAGGTTTGTATCAGGGAGATTACGGTACAAAAATGCCGCATAACTATGGCGGCTACATCGGTCCGAATCTCAAATCCAGCGGTCTGAACGAATCGCCCTTTTATCACATCGATTCGACACTGAAAGACAACCGCACCTTCGAATTATGGTTCTCCACAATGGAGGACGGCCGTAAGGTCTTTGGTGTGCGCCTCACCATTCCATACTCCGACAAGCGCAAGGAACTTGTGAGCGAAGCGATCAAAGAGGTCGAGGCCGCCTATGGAAAACCCGACCTCGAGCTCAGTCCCACCAGCATGACGACCCAGAAGATTATTGTGATCGCCGACCGGACTTTGCCTAAAGAAAAATATGATTCCATGGTCAGTCGATTACCTAAGGCCGGAGAGATAGGACAGAAGGACGCTGATTCGTTCTGGAATGCCGATTTGCGTCAATGGACTCGAATGCTGGGGCCGGAATTTCGGGGAGTCATATTGGTCCTCAATGCCGACGCAAAGACTGGAAAACTCGTAAGTGGCACAGTTCAACTGATCGACCTCGAACGTGCGCGAACGGTCTTCAATCTCGAACAATCCAGATAGGAACGCCTGATGCGAAAACTCATCTTCCTTCTCATGGCGTTCATAGCACTGCATCCGAAGCTAGCAATCGCGGGCCGTGCGAGCGTCACCGGTAATGCAGAGGCGAAGATTGAGACCGAAGGCAAAGCTCAATACATGGTGACCCGCTCACGCACGTTCGAGCTGACTCAGACTGCATATGTGGAGAATGTTCGCACGGTCGTCGTCGAGGCCGAAATCGTTCATCGCCGCCGCCTCTCAGATGACCTTGCGAACAACGGAGATGAGACCGGGACTGTCACCCTCACTGTTTATCCGGTTAATTCCAGTGGCCAGTTCGATCCACCACTAGCTACGCGAAAGCTCCCAGGTGATGCGATCGACATCGAAGGCTCAGGTGGCGTTAAGGTAACCTCTTATGGTTGCTGCGTGGAGAGCAACGCCGAGTCCCAGTTGAGCCTCAACACCCTCAAAACCAAATTCGTCAAATCGAGTAACGTGCCGCTTCTGACCTATACGCGATTAGGCAAACCCTCGGCAGTCTTGCGCACGGCATCGGTCTATTTGGCGATGACGCCTGACGATCAAGAAGTGTTGGGGTCCGACACTTCGTCGGTCGCCATGATTACGTGGGCGAGCGATGAGAAGCCCTTACAACGAGTCGTTGTTCACTTGAAGAATGAGAAGCCTCGCGAGGCCGTGCTGGAATGGGAAAGTACCATCGGTTGGAAGCTCGGCAAGGGACCGCTGGAGAGCCATGCGGTGTTCGATCCGGCTAGGCCGACCAAACCTGTTTTCGTTTGGAAAATGGGCGAAGGTAAGTCGATAGAATTGCCTCTTGTAGGAGATCGATTTGATCTCGCGACTGCAAAAACACCTAAGGGTGTCACGCTCGAACAATTAGACAAATGAAGTCAGAATTCTTGCCAGTCGCCAAGACTTGCACTGTGCCACTAGTTTCGCGACCCGGTTAACGCGTTTCTCGATGTTCCTTGAAGATTGGTGTCGATATGCCTACTGACTCGATGGTGACCCGACGACAATTTTTGATAGCCGGAGGCGCCGTGGCGGTTGTCGCGATGTTACGCGGCCAGACCGATACAGCCGCCGCCATATTTTCTCCGGACGTTGACGAATATACCCTCGAGGCTGGGTACTCCGAGCGAACCTTGGGTCCATTTCGCCTGCGCACGCGCACCTACAATTCGACCCTCCCCGGTCCTCTGATGGTGACGCGACCAGGCCATAGGCTGCGTGTAAAGTTGGTCAATAATCTGCCCCCCGACGTCGCAGCGACCGCGCCGGCGGGAATCGATCCGCTGAACAACCCGCACGCTTTCAACACTACGAATCTTCATGTGCATGGACTTCAGGTAACTCCGCATCTCTTCGACCCGTTAGGCACTATCAATCCTTCGGCCCCGCTTATCGGCGTTCAATCAGGGCAGAGTTTCAACTACGAATTCCAGCTACCCGACGACCATCCTTCGGGTCTTTATTGGTACCACCCTCATTTTCATGGTTCCGCCGGGGTGCAGGTGGTAAGCGGTATGGCCGGTTTGATCCTGGTTAAGGGCCCCATTGATGACGTTCCCGAAATAGCCGCGGCACGCGATGAGCTTCTCGCGATCCAGAATCTCAAGATTAATCCTCTAAGTGAACGTTCCGGTAGATGGGGGCTGGAACCTGTAGCCTACAAGCCTGCCAATCTTGGCGGTTACTCAACTATGAGCAAGGTCGAATTGATAACCGCTAATGGCAGCCCTGTGATGATTATCGACCGTCGGGGCGCTAAGCCCGTCGCAATGCGGCAATCGCTTCCTATCTATAAGATGCGGCCGGGCGAAGTGATTCGCCTGCGGATTCTGAACGGTACCGATGGACTTTTCCTGCCACTTACTCTGTCCGGCTTCGAGGTTTACGTTATCGGCCAGGATGGAATTAATCTATTGCAGCCTGAGAGAGCGGGAGACGATTTGAAGTCATCTATTCGGATGGCGCCGGGTAATCGTAACGAGCTGCTGATTCGCGCTCCGATGATTCCTACTCGCGGGACCTTGCGAGCCTTGGCTCAGATGCCGATGTCGCCACAATTGCTGAGCGAGGCGATGGGCGAGATGATGGCTTCACCGCCGATCGACATCGCCGCGTTTGAGGTCTCTGGAAATCCCTTGCGTATGGGTATTCCCGAAAAGCTTCCGACGCCGTCTCGCGAGTATCCCTTCATAAGCGATAGTGAGATCGTCGCTCGCCGTACCGTGACCTTTACGATGACCACGGGCAGCAGGCGAATCATCGGCGGCTTCGAATACTTGGTCGATGGCGAACTATATCGAGAGGGTCAGGTCGATCCGAGAGTTAAGCTGGGAACGGCCGAGGAATGGCGAATCGTTAACAATTCCGATGGCATCCATCCCTTCCACATTCATGTGAACTCTTTCGAAGTTATGGGATTGCCGTCCGATCCGAGCTACCATCGTTTGCACGACACCATCTGGTTGCCGCCGTTTTCAAACCTCACTATGAGGACGCGGTTCAAGACCTGGAAGGGCAAGACCGTCTATCATTGCCACGTACTGCCGCATGAGGACTCCGCGATGATCAAGAACTTTCTCATCTCGTGAACCACTGGCTTGCAATAGACTTCGATTTAGTTGAAGTGCGGCAAGATCTCTTTTCCGTACAGTTCGATCTGCGACAGCACCTGTGCCGGTGGACATGCCGGTCGTAGTACGAACTTGACGCATCCTGCCTCGACAAAGCGCTGAAGCTTCTCCACGCATTCGGCCGCGGTGCCAACAACACTTCGAGCTGCGATGTCCTCAGGCGCCATCGGTAGTCCCCGTAGCGACGGTGCGACTGTGCGCCACGCTGCCTCGCGATCCTCATCTATATGAGTAAGCAGCAGCACCCCCGATTCGCGTGGATCGATCCTTCTGCCAGCCTCCTCACCAAATGCCATCAGCTTCGTCATGTCGCGCCGGAATTCCTCGGGACTTGTAAGCGCGGGGAACCAACCATCGCCAAGACGAACCACTCGCTTCAGGATGGCGTCGCTCTTCCCACCGATCCAAATATCCAGCGGGCCTTTGCGTGGCTTCGGTTCAATCGTCACATCGTCGAAATGATAGAACTGTCCGTGATGGGTGACGTGAGACTCAGTCCATAGCCGCCGCAAAATCGTAATACCCTCATCGAGTCTCTTTCCGCGATCCTCCGCTGGAACGCCACTCGCGGCTAAGTCGCGAAGGTCACTACCACTTCCGACCGCCATGATCATCCGGCCGCCCGATATATAGTCGAGCGTCGCATAGGTCTTGGCCACGTGCACCGGGTGGCGGGCAGGCAACGTGAGTACGCTAGGTCCCATCTTGATGCGACGAGTACGTCCGGCGATCATTGCGAACAGGCAGGTGATATCCAGCGTCGGGTTCCGCGTGACGATATGGTCCGACAGCCACAACGAGTCGAGTCCAACGGCCTCCGCATTCTCTGCGTATTCGCACAACTCAATTGGCTCCGGTAGCCCATCCCGCCATAGGCCAAAACCAATCCCGATTTTAACGCCGCTCATGTATGGTCGCTCCGTTCGGAAAACTCGTGAGGCCATGCGGTCGCGCTCACTTCGCATTTGAGTAGAATCGCACGCCCGCCAAACTGCAAGCGAAAACCGCAAAGCTCGATCGCCATTCATCCAGGCCTTCAACCCGATCGTTGTTCACTCATTGTACGTAAGAAAGGCGAGACGCGTTTATTCTGATTGTCAATCGTCGGGATTATCAGCAGAATCTAAGCCTTAATGGGCAACCTCCTTCGGACTGTGGCAGCGGCCGTTATGCGAGCCATCCGCTTTGTGATGGCAATCCTAAGCGCGCTCTTCGGTGAGATCCGATGGTCGCCGCCAACCTGGATGAGGCGTACGGGGACCGGCACCCGCAACCTTGCTCATAGAATCTCAACTAGGCTGGGCGCGTCGCGACGGCGAAGTCCTGCCCGGTTCTGGATCTCCAGTGCGATCCTTCTGTTGCTGATCGCCGGTGGCGCCTTCGGCTTCCAATGGTACTGGAATCGTCCTCAACCCAACTATGTCCAGATTAAAGGTACGTTGCCGCACGCTACCGAGCTTAAACCCGACGCTATCATCGAGCCACTGTTGTTGGACTTTTCTTCATCTGCCGCGCGGCTCGGGTCAGTTGGCAAAGTAGTCACTTCCGGAATCACCGTGGACCCTCCGCTCGAGGGAGTGTGGAAGTGGAATACGGATTCTGAGCTTTCCCTTCAACCCCACAACGATTGGGAAGTTGGCCGAAATTATACCGTTATATTTTCCCGCGACTTTTTCGCCCCACAGGTACTTCTCAAGTCCTATTCGTATAAGTTTCGCTCTCCATCCTTTGAGGTAAGTAATTCGGATGCGGCCTTCTATGAGGATCCCACCGATCCTAAGAACAAACAGGCCGTCGCCACGATCGAGTTTACCCATCCCGTGGATAAGGCCGATCTCGAAAAGCACCTCGCGCTTAGGATGAGAGTCGATCCCGTCAAGGACTTCGAGAGCAAAGATACCCGCCCGTTCCGTTTCAAGGTCACCTACGATAAGACCGGCAGTATCGCCTATATTCATTCTGACTCCTTTCCGATTCCCGCCAAGGAAGCTGCCATGCAGATCAAGATGCTGGCGGATGTGCATTCTTCGCGCGGTGGGCCGGGTACGACCAAGGCCTTGGTTCAGACCGTTCCGATTCCGGGTATAGCAACCTACTTCCAGATTCAGGGCGTTACCGCACAAGCAATCGCCAATGACCGCGATGAAATGGAGCGCGTCGCAATACTTAGCTCGTCCGTTCCGGTCAGGCAGGAAGACCTCGCTCGCAGTGTCTCAGTCGTAATGCTGCCGAAAGATCGTCCTGCGATAGGCGATCAGAAACTCGAGAAGGACTTCGCATGGTCGGATCCAACTGAGGCGGTTCCAGAAGTGATGACGGAAGCCACGCCGGTTGCCCTCCAGTGGATGCCTTCCGAACAGGACTTCAGTCGCGACCAGAGCTTCAAGTTTACCGCCGATCGCGGACGCTATTTGCTAGTGACTGTCCACCATGGCCTGGTCGGCTTCGGTGACTACAAGCTCAGCAAGGATTTCTCGACTGTTATCGCGGTACCGGAGTTGCCGAACCTCTTGAAAATCGCCTCATCGGGGTCGGTTCTAAGTCTCTCGGGCGAGAAGAAAATCTCGATCGTTTCTCGTGGCATCGACTCGATGCAAATCGAAGTAAGCCGCCTCTTGCCCGGTAGTGTCAGCCATCTCGTTTCGCAAACTCAAGGCAGCTTTTCCCAGCCTAAATTCTTTAATTCGGAATTCGGTCTCGACGATCTCTCGCAAATCTTTACCGAAATACGGCCGCTTACGATCACTCAGGCCGATTCACCCCAGTACTCCATATTCGACTTTGGTCCACTGTTAGCGAGCGGTGCGCTCCCGCGAGGCCTTTTCCAGATCGATGTGCACGCATGGGATCCGATTAAAAATGAACGGGTCTCCGATGGCCCTTCAGATCATCGGATTATTCTGCTTACAGACCTTGGTGTGTTGGTTAAGGACTCAGTCGATGGCAATCACGAGGCCTTCGTTCAATCGATCCAGAGCGGAAAGCCGCTGGCTGGAATCGACGTCGAGGTCCTTGGCAGAAACGGACTGCCGATCGTTTCTAACAAGACCGACTCGAACGGCCATGTCTCGTTTCCAAATCTGAAGGACTTCAAGCGTGAGAAGAATCCGACCGTTTACGTTGTTGAAAAAGACAATGACTTCTCTTTCCTTCCCTACGACCGCGCTGATCGCCAACTGGACCTGTCGCGCTTCGATACCGGCGGCCTCTATACGGTTGAATCCGAAGAATCTCTTCAAGCCTATCTTTTCTCCGACCGAGGGATATATCGCCCAGGCGACCAAATCAACATCGGGCTGGTCGTAAAGCGCGCCGACTGGAAACCAATCGCTGACGGCTTACCACTCGAGCTTGTAGTGGATGATCCTCGTGGTTTCGAAGTCCGTCATCAGATGATCAAGTTCGGCCCTGCCGGCTTTGAGGCTTACTCCACTTCGACGGCCGAGGACTCTCCTACTGGTACCTATCAGTTCTCACTGTTCATAGTTCGCGACAACAAACGCAAGGCGCTGCTCGGTTCGACGTCAGTCCGGGTCGAGGATTTCCAGCCCGATCGGATGACGATTAAGGCAACTCTCTCGACCACCGCCAAGGACGGTTGGATATCGCCGGACGGTCTCACCGGCGAAGTGCTCCTTAGGAACCTGTTCGGTACCGCCGCAGTTGGCCGGCGCGTCAAGGGCAGCTTTAAACTTGCACCTTGGGCGGTTTCCTTTCCTAAGTTCCCGGACTACCGCTTCGTGGATCCATACCAAACAAAGAAAAGCTACGACGAAGACCTGGGTGAGACGACTACAGATTCTGATGGTAAGGCGAAGTTCGATCTGCGAATGGACCGCTTTGAGAAGGGCGTCTATCGCCTGCGCTTTATCGCCGAAGGTTTCGAGCCCGAAGGTGGCCGCTCTGTCATCGGCGATGCTACTGCGACGGTCTCGCCCGCCCCTTATTTGGTCGCGTTCAAGCCCGACGGCGATCTGAACTATATAGACAAGGACGTGGATCGCGAGGTCAGTCTCATCGTGGTTGATCCGCAGCTCAATCAGATTGAGGTCTCGAATCTATCCACTGAGCTAATCGAATACCGCTACGTCTCGGTTCTGACCAAACAGAAGAACGGCACGCTCGCCTATCAGTCCGTTCGCAAGGAAATCTCGCGCGGGAAGAATCCGATCACAATCCCGGCGGGAGGATTGAAGCTCAAACTCGCAACGGCCAGTCCGGGCTCATTCGCCTTGGTCATTCGCAACGACAAAGGTGAGGAGTTAAACCGTATCTCTTTCGAAGTCATGGGCCACGCAAATGTAAGTCGCAGTCTCGAACGAGAAGCCGAGCTTAAGATCAAACTCGATAAGCCTGAGTATGCTCCCGGTGACGAAGCTGAAATCGAGATCCAGGCGCCCTATGTTGGGGCCGGCTTGATCACGGTCGAGCGCGATAAGGTTTATAACTCCATGTGGTTCAGCACGACCACCACCGAGTCGGTGCAAAAAATCAAAATACCGGCCGAATTAGAGGGAAATGGCTACATTACTGTGACCTTCGTGCGGTCGTTGGATTCGCCTGAGGTTTTCACCAGTCCGCTCTCCTATGGCGCGGCCCCCTTCAACATCAGCCGCTCGCGCCATACCGAAGGCGTCACCATCGACGCGCCCCCGATGGTTCGTCCGGGTGACCCACTCACCATCAATTATAAGACCGATGGGCCTGCGAAATTGGTGCTAGTAGCTGTCGATGAGGGTATCTTACAGGTTGCTCGTTATCACACCCCCGATCCGCTGTCTTACTTTTTCCGCAAGCGCGCGCTTGAAGTAACTACTTGGCAGATACTGGATCAGATCCTGCCGGAGTTGCACCTCCTCAATCAGGCTTCAGCGCCTGGTGGTGATGAGGAGGCGTTGCGCGCTCATGCGAACAATCCGTTCAAGCGCAAGGGCCAAAAACCCGTAGCCTTTTGGTCCGGCATCATCGACTCCGACGGTAAACCGGGGTCTGTGAATTTGCCGGTGCCGGACTACTTCAACGGCACCCTCCGCGTTTTCGCGGTCGCCGTCACCGATGAGGCTATAGGTGTCACGGAGAAGAAGGTTGTCTCGCAGGGTTACTTTGTAATCCAGCCTCAAGCGCCATACTTCGCTACTCCCGGTGATGAATTCGACATCACTGCATTAGTCGCCAACAACCTTCCTACTTCAGGCAGCGCCAACAACGATGTAACCATCGATCTAACCGCTTCCAAGGAGTTGCAAATCCTTGGTGACCATTCGCAGAAGGTCTCGATCGCTCCCGGCGCCGATTCTACTGTCCGATTTAGAGCTCGCGCAAATGCAGTCCCAGGCGTAGCGACCATGACGGTTACTTCATCCAGTGGTGATAAGCGGGCGGCTTATACACTCGATATGAGCGTGCGACCCGGCTCCCCGTTCGTTACCACTGTCACTTCGGGTTACGTAAAGAAGGGATTGCTCCAAAGCGTCAAGGCTGATCTCCCGGTTACGCGAGAGCTATATCCCGAAGAGCGCGATGTTGAGGTGTCGGCGTCCGCTATTCCGTTAGGTCTTAGCGAAGGGATGATCCGCTATCTTACTAAATATCCGTACGGATGTACCGAGCAGATCGTTAGCGAAGCTTTTCCCGCGGTCGTGCTCGGAACTCGCCCGGAGCTAGGCATTAGCGCCGAAGCCTCTACTAAGAGTCTCAATCTTGCGCTTACTACACTGCAAGGTCGTCAGAATGCCGACGGTGCGTTTGGACTATGGTCCGCCGGCCCGGAGGTTGACAACTTCGTTACCGACTATGCCACGAATTTCCTGATGGAAATGCGCGACCATGGCCTCGACGTGCCGCCGGCGCTGCTAAAGCAGGCGTTGGATTCCTTGCAGACTAATGTCGCTACAGCAGGATCGACCATGCGCGAGTTGCGCGCGCAGAGCTATGCCCTTTACTTGCTCGCGCGCAGCGGTGTTGTGGTCACCAATCAGCTTGGCAGTGTGAGGGAAGTGCTCGATCGCGACTTTGCCGATTCGTGGCACGATGACACGACGGCCCTTTATCTAGCCGCCACCTACCAGTTGCTCAAGATGGATCAGCAGGCGTCCGAACTATTGCGAAACGCTCCGACGGCCCATCCGATTGAACCCGAGTATGACGCCTACTACAACGATCTTGTCTATCGTTCGACTTACATCTACCTGCTGGCGAAGCATTTTCCCGATCGGGCAAAGAAAATCAGCGGTGACCAGATTCTGAAGATCGCGGATTCGATTACCACCGGCCAGATCGACACGCTCTCGGCCGCCGATGCGATTCTCGCGCTTGACGCGTATGCGAAAATCGCCGGCGTGCCGACGAAATCAAAGCTCTCGTTTAGCGAGATTCTCGCCGACAAGAGTACTCGCGCACTTGCCGCGACGGGCGACCTTTTCCCACACGCTTCTGTCTCGCCTGACACTAAGAGCGTTCACGTTGAAGGCGATACGCCCTTCGCGCTGTTCTATCAACTGACGCAAGCGGGCTACGACCTACATCCTCCAACCACGGAGATCAGGGACAAGATCGAAGTGTTCCGTGAATATCGCAACGAGAAGCATGAGGTCATCACTACTATTCCGCTGGATGGAAAAGTCGATGTGTACCTCTCGGTGCGTGCGATCGATACTCCGGTTTCGAATGTGGCTATTACCGATCTGATCCCCGGCGGCTTTGAAGCGGATATCTCACCGGAGGGGTTGGGTAGTCGCAAGTCCCTGGTGCAGGACAATGGCACCTGGAGTCCTGACTACATCGATGTGCGCGAGGATCGGTTGATCTTCTTCGGCTCGATCGGTACCGACGCGCAAACCTTCGTTTATCGCTTAAAGCCCACCAATCGAGGCAAATTCGCAGTTCCCCCGCTATATGCCGAAGGTATGTATGATCGCTCTGTCCAGGCGCGATCGCTTGGCAGCACTTTCACTATCGAGGACGCGCAACCGGTTACTGCGACTCATTAGACGATCTATGTCCGATTCATTAGATGACTTATGATGGCTGCGTCAAAAATAGCTCGGCTAGTCCGCCGCCTGACCATTAGCGCCTTGTTGATCGCAAGCCTACTGGGTATCTGTTGGCTGCTTATTGGTCTTTGGCCGCGACCGTTGCTCGTCAACAAGTCCGGGTTTTCGCAAGCGATCTATGATCGCGATGGCCACCTACTGCGACTTAGTCTCTCTAGCGACGAGAAGTATCGCCTATGGACTCCTCTTAGAGACATGCCGCCTGCGATGGTCGATGCGACTCTGCTCGAGGAGGACGCCTGGTTTCGATGGCATTCCGGAGTAAATCCGGTGTCTCTTTTGCGGGCCTTCAGTTCTACTTACATACGACTGGGCAGGCGCATCGGTGGCTCTACTATCACGATGCAGCTTGCGCGGCAGCGCTTTGGCATCGACTCTCGTTCGCCTTGGGGAAAGCTAGCTCAGATAATGCGAGCGTTGCAGCTCGATCGCGACTACACCAAGGATCAGATCCTCGAGGCCTACCTCAACGTAGTTCCGTACGGCGGAAACATCGAAGGCGTGGGTGCCGCGAGTATCGTGTATTTCGGGAAGCCCGCTTCAGATCTTTCACTACCTGAAGCACTTACGCTCGCGGTGATTCCGCAAAATCCTGCAATGCGAAATCCGCTCGCCCAGCCTCGGCGAACTGCACTGGCGGAGGCACGCTTGCGCCTCGCGCACCAATGGCAATACACCTATCCGACGCAATCGCCTCGCGGGTTGAGCGACGTCCTGAATGTAACCGCGATGAGCCGCCGTGAACTTCCATTTCTGGCGCCGCAACTGGTTGATCGTGTGCTCACCTTAGGTCACGGAGAAGCTCGCACTATTACAACCCTCGACGGCTCTATTCAGAACCTGGTCGAGCGACAGCTTAAGACCTATCTCGAGCGAAATCGTAACCTTGGTATCACCAATGGCTGCGTTTTGTTGCTCGATTACCGCACAATGCAAGTGATGGCTTATGTCGGTTCGGCCGGCTACTTCAATGAAGGTATCGCTGGTCAGGTCAATGGGTTGCGAGGTAAGCGCTCGCCAGGTTCGGCCCTTAAACCATTCATCTATGCGTTAGCGATCGATCAGGGATTGATCCATCCGCAGACAATGCTCAAGGACACGGCGCTGCGCATCGCAGAGTACGATCCCGAGAATTTCGATCGCGACTTTCTCGGTCCGATCTCCGCTATTGATGCGTTGGTGCGGAGCCGTAACGTCCCGGCTATCGAGGTCGCGAATATGCTCCGCGCTCCAGGTTTTTACGGCTTTCTGAAGCAAGCAGGAATCCAGGATCTACGCGAGGAGTCCTTTTATGGGCTGGCGCTCGCGCTTGGTGGCATCGAGATTACAATGGAGGAGATGGTGGGACTCTATGCGACGCTTGCCAACGGCGGTGTGCTGAAGCCGATCGTTACCACCCTCGATCCTCCTGTGTCGTCTGGCGCCGGCGTCCGCATGTTGAGTCCCGAGGCGAGCTACATCACGCTCGATATGCTCCGAACAAATCCGCGCCCTTCGGGTGACTTCACTTACTCGCAAACGCCTTCCCAGCTTGCAATTCCGTGGAAGACCGGAACCTCCTATGGATTTCGCGATGCCTGGTCACTTGGGATAGTTGGCCAATATGTACTCGGCGTGTGGATCGGAAATTTCGATGGTACCCCGAACCCGAATTTTGTAGGTCGCGATGCTGCTGGTCCGCTCTTCTTTGAAATCGCCGACGCTCTTAGAACGCACGGGCCGCTCGATGAAGCGACCGAGCACGGTCCCTTAAACCTCAAGCGCGTGAAAGTGTGCGCGCTCTCCGGGCAACTACCCGGTCCTTATTGCACTCATTTCAAGGACACGTGGTTCATCCCGGGTAAGTCCCCAATTACGACCTGCCAGATTCATCGCGCGGTGATGATCGATGTGAAGACTGGGCTACGTGCGTGTCCCGGTTCGACCGCGCCGGCCGTGGCAGAGCTGTATGAGTTCTGGCCCTCGGATTTGCTGAAGCTCTTTCGTAATGGCGGCCTGCCGCGGCGAACTCCTCCACCCCTCGACGCGAACTGCGGAAACGTTGCGAACGGAGGTGCCGCCCCGCTCATCTCTTCCCCGGCACATGGACTCACTTACTCCGCCGATTCTAAGGGTACCGAAATTCCGTTTATCGCGGTCACCGATGCAGACAGCCGGCGCGTTTACTGGTTCGTCGATTCCGCTTCGGTCGGAACTTCCCGGTCAGGTGAGACCTTCTTCTGGCATGCGCATCCAGGAAATTTTCTGATTCAAGCCGTCGATGAACAGGGTAGGGCGGTTGCCGAAGATCTCACCGTAACGGCCAGCGAAGCAAACTAACCCTCCGCCGGTTCGCTCGCAATCGCTCGTGTAGTTTTGGTCTATCAGGCGATCCAAACGTCTGCTGCTTTTGCAAGTAATGGTGGAGGGGTGTAGTGATTGCGAGTCGGTTATTCACCTCGACTTCATAGCCGAGCGCAATCCGCCGATCACAAGGAGTTCTGAAGTGCCAAAAATAGATTTCAACAAGATACCGAAGTATTCACAATTGCCGATTAAGCCGGGTGCGCCCGCCCACTCAAACTGGGGCGTCTTTGGCGATGATGATGAAATAGGTTGCTTCAACTTTCTGACTCCCGAGGGAGTCATCGAGGCCGCTAAGCTGGTTCGAGAGGGTAAAGCCTTTCGGCTCGACAATAAGATTGGATATGCCAGCCCGCCGATCGGCGGCCGTGCACCGACGAAGCATACGATCAAGAGCTACGAAGAACATGGGCTGCTAGCTTTTGACGACATCCTCGACAACTACAATACGCAGGAAGGTACTCAGTGGGATGGGTTGCGGCATGTCGGCTTCACTTGGGAAGGGACCTTCTACAATGGTGTTACTACCCAAGAGGTAAAGACTACCTCGAAGATCGGCATTCATAACTGGAAGGAAAAGATTATCGGACGTGGCCTGCTGGTTGACGTTTACCGCTATTGCACCGAGGCGGGTCGCAAAATCAACCCACTAGAGGCTGAGAAATACACTCTCGATGAGCTTAAGGGTGCGATCAAGGCCCAGGGTTGTGAGTTGAAGCCGGGGACAATCTTACTGGTGCGCACGGGCTGGATGCAGGCCTACTACAATGCCCCGCAATCGGTCCGTGACAGCTTGGGTTCACTAACCGATGCTAAGGGTTGCGGTCTCGAGGGCGGTCTGCCGATAGCGGAATGGCTATGGGACAACCGTGTTGCCGCGCTAGGTACCGATGCCTTCGCTGCCGAAGCGTTTCCCTTCGATTTCCAGAGCAAGGAGTCGCTTCACATGCTGGCGCTGCCCTTGCTCGGCCTCTCACTCGGCGAACAGTTCAATCTCGAGCCGCTTGCCGAGGACTGTGCCAGGGACAAGCGCTATGAGTTCATGGTCGTTTCAGTGCCGCTCCACATGGTAGGCGGATTCGCATCGCCTCCCAATGCGGTTGCTATCAAATAGCGGTTAGCTCCAGTAAGCACCTCTTTCTTGAGTAACGGCTCCAGTTCCGCCTTGGCAAGGCTGAGTATTGAGGTCAGCACCGCCTCGCTACCGGCACTTGGCAACGGAACTGGAGCTATTCGCGTTACCGCCGATTTCGCGGATTGCTCTGCGACATGTCCTCTGGTGTAACGCCGCATCATCTTGAAATGTCTCGACTTTCAAGCAATTCGATGCCATATCAGAGTCTAAGTAAATGAGCATTCACTAACGAGGAACCTTATGGCGACGACTCCACAGCAAACGCCGGTCAGCACCGCAGGTGCGATCGAGCAATTTGACGCGATCATCATCGGCGCTGGTGTCACCGGCCTGTATGAACTCTATCGTCTGCGCGAACTCGGAATTTCAGTCCGCCTCTTCGACGATGGCAGCGGCGTCGGTGGCACCTGGTTCTGGAATCGCTATCCCGGCGCGCGCTTCGATTCCGAAAGCTACACTTACGGGTACTCCTTCTCCGAAGAACTCCTGCAGGAATGGGACTGGAAGGAGCATTTCTCCGGACAGCCCGAGAACGAGCGCTATCTCAATTATTTCGTCGATAAATTCAATCTGCGTCCTTACATCCAATTAAATTCGCGCGTCAAATCTGCGGTTTACGATGAGTCTGCGAATCGCTGGGACGTTTACTTTGAGGACGGCCGCCACGCCCGCTCGCAGTTCCTGATCGGCGCCGTCGGCATCCTGTCCGCTCACTATCTGCCCGAGATTCCCGGCTTCGAAACCTTCAAAGGCACTTCGTTTCATACGGGTCGCTGGCCCAAGGAAAAAGTGGATTTCACCGGCAAGCGCGTCGCTGTGATTGGCACTGGCGCGACTGCCGTTCAGCTAATCACGGAAATTGCTAAGGAATGCGGTCATCTGACCGTCTTTCAGCGGACCGCGAACTACTGCGCGCCTCTGCGAAATTCGGAGATCGATCCCGAGACCCAGGCGAAGATCAAAGCGAGCTACCCGGAGATCTTCAAGAAGTGCAGCGAATCCGCTGCGGCCTTCATCCACGATTTCGACCAGCGTTCAGTTTTTGATGTCTCCGAGGAAGAGCGACTCGCGCTATTCGAGAAGCTCTGGGAGGAACCCGGCTTTGGCAAATGGCTCGGCAATTTCCGCGACATCATGACCAATCCGGAGGCCAACGAAATCTATGCGGAGTTCGTCCGCAACAAGATTCGCGCGCGCATTAAGGATCCCGCAGTCGCCAAAAAGCTGGTGCCCACGGATTATCCGTTCGGCGCGAAACGTGTTCCCTTGGAAAGCGGTTATTACGAGCAGTTCAACCGGCCCAACGTTCTCCTGGTTGATATCAAGGAGACTCCGATCGAGCGCTTCACGCCCAAGGGCGTCAAGACCAGCGACAAAGAGTATGAGTTCGACGTCATTATAATGGCGACCGGATTCGATGCCGTTACCGGTGCTCTGACTCGAATCGATATCCGCGGCGAAGGCGGTCAGTCCTTCAAGGAAAAGTGGGCCGATGGTCCGCGTTCCTACCTTGGGCTCCTGACGGCGGGTTTTCCGAATTTCTTTATCGCCAATAGCGCCGCGTTTTGTAATTTCCCGCGATGTGCCGAGATGGTTGTTGAATGGATTGCAGATGCGATCGGCTATCTGCGCGATAAGGGCCTGAAGCGCATTGTGCCAACCCTTGAAGCCGAAGACGCGTGGGTGGATCACTCGAACTCGTTGGTCGAGGGTTCGATGATCATGAAGGGCAATTCCTGGTTTGTCGGCGCGAATATCCCGGGCAAGAAGCGCGCGTTCCTGCTCTATGCCAACACCGCTCCAAACTACCGGAAGAAGTGTGCGGAAGTTGCCGCGAGCGGCTACGAAGGCTTCAAGCTCGATTAATCAGCTACACATCGATTCGACGATCGCTCGTCGGTCGTCAATCCAATCTCCGCTCGAAGCGCTCGATAGCCATACGGCTGCCGGGCGCTTCGAGCCGGTAATTTTGGCGCCTCACCTAGCGTCGTCAAACGTGCCGCCGACCGCTTAGATCATGCTGCCGCAACATACCCCTAAACCGCCGGTAAGCTGAGCGGCGTACTTATACCCCCCGCAGAGCCAGCCGATCTGGCAGAAGGGGAAGAACTCCGTGGCAGCGACCGTCGAAAATATACTTCCGTCAAAAGGCGCAATTGACGAAAAACTCGCGCGAAAGACCGGTCCGGGCGGAATCATTGTCTTTGCACTGATTATCGCCGCCGGCCTGTTTTACGTTGCCGATCATCTGATCAGCGATCTTTCCGTCGAGAAGATGACGTCGATCCGACCTTACCTGATGCTCGGCGGCGCCTTGCTGATTGCGCTCGGCTTCGAGTTCGTCAACGGCTTCCACGATACTGCCAACGCCGTCGCAACCGTCATCTATACGCACTCGCTCGAGCCGCACGTCGCGGTCGCATGGTCGGGACTCTGCAATTTCACCGGAGTCCTTCTTTCCACCGGCGCTGTCGCCTTCGGGATTTTGTCGCTCCTGCCCGTCGAACTGATTCTCCAAGTCGGCAGTTCTGGCGGGTTCGCGATGGTCTTCGCGCTGCTGGTCGCCGCGATGATCTGGAATCTCGGCACCTGGTACCTCGGCCTTCCTGCTTCCAGTTCGCATACGCTCATTGGATCGATCATCGGCGTTGGTATCGCCAATCAGTTGATGGCCGTGAAGACCGGTACCAGCGGTGTCGATTGGGGTCAGGTCGCCAATATCGGCAAGTCGTTGCTGCTCTCCCCGATGGTGGGATTCGCCCTCGCTGCCGGGCTGCTGCTGATCGCCAAAGCCACCATCACCGACAAACGTCTCTACGAGGCTCCCCAAGGAACTGAGCCGCCGCCGTTCTGGATTCGTGGACTCCTCATCCTTACCTGCACCGCAGTCAGCTTCGCCCATGGCTCCAACGACGGCCAGAAAGGCATGGGCCTCATTATGCTGATTCTGATCGGCTTGGTGCCCACCGCCTACGCCCTCAACCGAGCCGTCCCCGCCAGCGCGACCGCCGACTTTGTCGCCGTGTCCCAGCAAACAGACCAGATATTGGATCAGTACGTCTCCAACGGAGCAGCTATCGCGGATCCTCGCGACGTCGTCCAGGAATATATCCGCACCAAGCATTACACGGAGGACACCACTCTCGCGCTTCGCCAGATCATCAATGACATCGCCAATGAAATGGGCATGTATAAGGCGATGGCTGAGGTGCCTCCTCAATACGCGCGCAACTTTCGTAACGATATGTATCTGACCAGCGAGGCCCTACGGCTGATGAAGAAGCAAAAGAATGTGGGTCCCGCCTTCACAGCTGATCAATGGACGGTCCTCGATAACTATAAAAAACACATCGACACCGCGACCAAGTTTATCCCGGGCTGGGTTAAGGTCGCCGTCGCGATGGCATTGGGTCTCGGCACGATGGTCGGATGGAAGCGCATCGTCGTAACCGTCGGTGAAAAGATCGGCAAGGATCATCTGACCTACGGCCAGGGCGCTGCCGCCGAAATCACCGCGGCATGCACAATCGCCGCCGCCGATTACTATGGCCTCCCCGTCAGCACGACGCACGTCCTATCATCAGGCGTTGCGGGGACCATGTTGGCCAACAAATCCGGCCTGCAACTCGAGACCGTCCGCAATATCGCTATGGCGTGGATTCTCACGCTCCCCGCTTCGATCGTGCTGTCAGCGTTCCTCTTCTGGCTGTTCCGCCATATCGGCTAGGTTTCGCGAGCGCGCTCAGGAGACATTAAATGGCGTTCCCCTTCAAACGAATCCTCGCCCCGGTTGACTTCGACGAGAGCTCGCTTAAAGCGCTCGAGACCGCTGGCAACATTGCGCGGCAGAATGACGGCACGGTTTACATTCTGCACATCGTCCCGGTGGACATCGACGTCAGCGGGATGCCGCAATATGTTGACCTCATCCATCGCCAGGAAAACATCGACCGCGAAAAACTCACGGTTATCGCCAAAGAGCACTTGGCGGAAGTGAAGTGGGAAATTCTCGACGAAATGGGCCCGCCCGCCACCGTTATCGCCGAGGTTGCCGCCAAGCTTCCCGCTGACCTCATCGTGTTGGTCACTCACGGCCGGCGCGGATTGGCGCGGCTGGTTGAAAGTAGCGTCGCGGAGAAAGTGTTGCGCAGTGCTCCATGTCCGGTCCTGGCGGTTCGCATCGAGTAGCGAGGGCGCTCGAGAGCTGCATCACGCGAATTGATCTTGCCCGTCTGCGCATTAGCGACTGCGACAATCTCGGTCCCTTCGATCGGGTCGCTGGACGAATCGCGACGCATCCTACCTGCGGCCATACCTCAAAAGTGCCGCCTACGCTCTGCACCAATACCTTAACTTGACCCCTATTTTGCTCACGGATAGATTGTGGTTCGTGAGGGTAGTCCGTCTGTTACGGAGTTGTCCGCCGCTCGGCGCGCTTACTATCCCGGACCCGCCGCCTGAAATCGATTTCAATCCTCAACTTGACGCTCCGCAGTGCTGCCTGTTTCAGCCGCGCGGCGCTAGAGTCGTACTCGATGGATCTGTATCTAGTTCTCCTGCTAATCGCGGGACTGCTGATCGTCGTTAGCCTCATCCAGCCTTTGGCTGTGCGGCTCGGCGTTTCTCCCTCGGTGATGCTGGCGGTCGTGGGCGTAATCATCGGCGTCGTTGCCGATCTCATACAACGCGGCTCGATTCCCGGCTTCGGTGCCGCAGCCAAGGTGATCGTGAACGTCCCGATCGCTCCGAAGGCGTTCCTTTCTATCTTCCTCCCGATGTTGTTGTTCGAAAGTGCGCTCAACATCGAAGTGAAGCGCATCGTCGAGGATGCCGCCGCGATCCTTCTCCTCGCCGTGGTCGCCGTAGTGATCTCGACCGTAGTTATCGGTGTTGCGCTTGCCCCAATAGCCGGCGTCTCGATTATCGCCTGCCTGATGCTCGGCTCGATCGTCGCCACCACCGACCCGGTTGCCGTCATTGGAATCTTTCGTGACGTTGGCGCGCCGTCACGGCTCAGCCGTCTCGTCGAGGGCGAGAGCCTGCTGAACGACGCCGCCGCGATCACGTTTTTCGGCCTGCTGCTGGAAATCATTAATGGAGGCCACGCCGCGAGCGTCGGCGCCGCGACGCTCACCTTCCTGCGCAATTTTGCGGGCGGCGTCGCGGTCGGCTACTTCGGCGCACGGCTGATCGTCGCGATGCTGCGATGGCTGCTCGACATGCGGCTCGCGCAAGTCACCCTCACGCTCGCTCTCCCGTACCTGGTCTATCTGATCAGCGAAGAAGAGATAGGAGTCTCTGGCGTCGTGGCGGCCGTCACGGCGGGTCTCGTGATGAGCGATGTCGGTCAGGCGAAAATGGCCCCCGGCGACTGGCGCTTCCTGCACGAGGTCTGGGAACAGCTCGCCTTCTGGGCCAGTTCTCTCATTTTCATTCTCGCCTCGTTGCGAGTGCCTCGGATGGTCGTCAGTGCGAGCTGGCACGACCTCATTCTACTGATCGTCGTCATCGTCGCTGCCTTCGCCGCGCGCGCACTGGTTCTCTTTGGCCTCCTGCCGATACTCAGCGCCCTGCACTTGAGCCAACGTATCAATGGCCGCTTCAAACTGGCGATCGTATGGGGAGGATTGCGTGGCGCAGTTACCCTGGTTCTCGCGCTGGCCGTCACCGAGAACCCCGCCATCAGTCACAGCGTCCAGCGCTTCATCGGCGTTCTCGCCACGGGCTTTGTTTTCTTCACATTGCTCGTCAACGGCACCACGCTGCGCCTACTGATCAAGGCCCTCGGCCTCGATCGATTGTCGCCGCTCGATCAGGCCCTGCGAAATCAGGTACTCGATCTATCACGTGAACGGGTGACGGCAGCCGTTCGCACGTTCTCGGACCAATACAAGTTCAACAAGGAAATAACCTCCAACGTCGCCGGCACTTTCGCTCCACGCGATCGCGCGAGCAACGACGCCCTTGCGGCCGATATGAGCGGTGACTTGCCGAACCGGTTTCTACTCGGCCTGATCGCGCTTGCTCACCATGAGCGCGAACTCGTCTTGCAACATTTTGCCGAACGCATGATCTCCGGGCGTATCATCGAAACCCTGCTGGCGGGTGCGGGCCGTCTGGTCGATCGCACTCGCGCCGGCGGCAAGGACCAGTACATGCAGTGTGCGCGCTACGTGGTGGACTTCTCGCCGCGCTTTCGCCTCGCTCACTATCTGCATCGCCGTACCGGTATCGATGGTCCGCTGGTGGATTGTCTCGCCGATCGCTTCGAGGCGCTCCTGCTCAACCGCATCATGCTCGAGGAAATGGCCCTCTATCTCGATGAGAAACTCGCGCCCCTGTTCGGTGAAGTTGTCACCGATATGCTCCGCGAGATTCTCACCAGCCGCCAGCATATGACGGCCACTTCGCTCGAGGCGCTACGCCAGCAGTATTCCGCCTATGCCGAAATGCTGGAACATCGCATCGTCCGTAAGATCTGGCTGCGGCGAGAGGAGATGGAGTATCAGACGCTATATGACGATGGGGTCATCGGACCCGAATTGTACGGCGCGATGCGGCGCGAATTGCAGGCGCGTCGCGCCGGGGTCGAGATGCGTCCCGAACTCGATCTTGGCCTTGATACTCGCGAATTGATCTCACGCGTGTCTTTGTTCGCGAAACTGGAAACCTCTCAGCTCGATTCGATCGCGCGGCTGCTCTTTCCCCGTTTCGCGATTCCCGACGAGGAAATCATCCGCGATGGGACCCACGCCGACGCGATGTATTTCATTTCATCAGGCGGAGTTGAGGTGCGTGTGGTCGGGAAGAAAATCCCGCTCGGCGCGGGCCAATTCTTCGGCGAGATGGCACTGGTCAGCGGTCATCGCCGTCAGGGCGATGTCGTCGCGACGAGCTATTGCCAGTTACTGGTGTTGCACAGCAATGATTTCAAACGCCTGCTCGTCAGCGACCGCGCGATCAAGGAACAGATCGATAACGTCGCCCGCGATCGCATCCTGATGAACCAGCAGTCCAGCGCCCCCGCCAAATAACCCGACTGAGCAGTCCAACCGTAGTTGCTCAAGACGCGGTCTGTTGATGTGGTGACTATGCTGCCGAGGACCTTTCTGGATCCCTCTCCTTATCCTAGGAGAGGGCAAGCGCTGCAAGCGCGCGGGAGAGGTCTCTTCCTACCTCAACCAACGCGACCCTCGCGATCTTGCCACCACCTAACTGTCTGATGTGCTTTTCCTGAGCCCTCTCCCAACGAAGGGAGAGGGCGAGCGAGTCTTTCGAACGAGGGTGTGGGACGCTATCAGCCTGGCGCATTTCCCGCGCGAGGCGCCCTTCACGAAAGCACGACCCCAGCTTACTTGAAGTTCGGCATCACGTACTTTGCAAACATCTCCAGCGACTTCATCGCCTCCTTATGAGGAAAGCCGCCGAAGTTGATCTCGAAAATCGCGTACGTCAGTCCAAAATCCTTCTCGGCCCTTTGCAATCGGCGCGTGCAGCGCTCGGGCGTGCCAAAAATAACGCAATCGCCCTGATCCAAATCCTCATAGCTGGCGTTGCCGAACAACTTCGATAAGCCGCCCTTGTACTCCTTATAGTCCGACGACTTCCACGCGACCTTCTGATCGAGACCTGCGAAGAATTTCCAATACCGCGTGAAATATTCCCGCCCTAACGCGTGAGCTTCTTCATCAGTATCCGCGACCGACAGATGATACGCGCCCATCACCTCGACTGTCTTCGGATCGTGTCCGGCCGCTTTTGACGCCGCCCAGTACAAATCAAGTTTGGACTTCAGGTCTTCATGCTTCGGATACGCAAAGGGCACCGTCATCGGATGGAACCCCTTTTGCCCCGCCCAGACAAAACTCTCGGGCGTCACCGCGCAAGCTGCCCATATTGGAGGATGCGGTTTCTGTACAGGCTTCGGCAGCGCGACGACTTCATTGATTTTGTAATACTTGCCCGCGTACGAAACGGTCTCCTGCGTCCATGCTTGCAGGATTATTTCCAGCGATTCGTGAAAGCGTCCTTGGCTCTCCGATTCATTGATATCGAACAAATCGTATTCCGATTTCAGCACTCCGCGACCGACCCCAAAATCGAGCCGCCCATCGCTGAGCACATCAACCATCGCATATTCTTCCGCAGTGCGAATCGGATTATTCAACGGCAACAAGGTCACGCCTGTGCCCAGCCGGATGCGCTTGGTTTTCTGCGCGACTGCAGCGGCAAAAACCGGCGGCGATGGAAACGCATAGCCACCCACGTAATGCTCGGCGAACAGGACGCTGTCGAAGCCCAGTTCTTCCTCGTACTGGATTTGCTCCATCATCTCGCCGTAGTAATGGCTCGCCGATTTATAGCGCTCGGGATAGTAATCGGAGATGTACAGTGCGCCGAACTTCATACGGTTTTCTCCCGCAATCAAGATGGAATCCGCTCGCCGCCATCTTCAATCAGAACCCTCACCATTGCAACGCCGCTCCCAATTCACACCCGCGCCAAGTCGCACAAGTTATTGCGCGCCGCTGGTTACCGGCGAACCGGCTTTGAGCTCTGGCGGAGGATCGATAATCACTAACTCGCCGCCATCGAGTCCGCTGCGAACCTCGACTCCATCCTGAAGCTCACGCCCTGTTGTGATTGCGACTCGATTCGCGATCCCGTCGCGCACTACCCAGACCGCGCTCGCCGACCCATTTGAGACGATCGCTTTCTTCGGAATCACCACCAGCGCTTGTGCTTGCTGGCCGCTAGCACCATCACCGCCCGATTGACCCTGCGGACTTGCATCAGCCGCCATGAACGTGACCTTCGCGCCCATCTCAGGCTTGATGATTCTTAAATCAGGATCTCGCAGTTTCACTTCAACCTTTACTGTTCCCTTCTGCCGATCCGCCTCCGGATAAATCTTGGCGACGACCGCCGGAAACGACTTGTCTGGATAGGCATCGGGCACCACCTCCGCCGCCTGACCCATCGTGACTTTCGCGATATCGCTTTCGTTGATATCGACTTCCGCCCGCATATCCGTGGTGTCGGCCAGTTGCACGATATCGGTGGCACCGCCGCCCGCCTGGATATTGCCGCCGTAATTAATCGTGTCGCCGAGCTCGCGATATTTGTTCAGTACGATCCCATCGATCGGCGAATTAATCACACACTGGCTGACGTTGAAGCGCGCGTAATCGATCGTCCCTTGCGTGCGCTTGAGTTCCGCTTGCGCCACGGCCAATGCGTTCTCCGCGATATCGAGTTGATCGCGCGACACTGCCTGGTTGCGAAACAGCTCGCGAGTACGCGACGCCTGCGCCGCCTTTAGTTTGACGTTCGCCGCCGCGAGCTCGCTATCCGCAATTGCTTGCCTAAGCTGCGCCTGGTAATCGCGATCGTCGATCCGCGCGAGCAATTCGCCGCGCTGCACGTGCTGGCCTTCTTCGATAGGTTCCTCGAC
>Ga0364916_10092_pt1 | contig 30172 bp, 5 predicted proteins | sample SorcelJu500001C4_2_FD_206964 | JGI IMG/M metagenome (GOLD analysis project Ga0364916, IMG submission 206964) | Enriched cells from Trout Bog Lake Hypolimnion, Wisconsin, USA - BchlTB.June20.5000.01.C4 | ecosystem: Environmental > Aquatic > Freshwater > Lake > Hypolimnion/Profundal zone | place...
TATATTCTTTCCAACTCAGAAAAGACAAAAAAGAATTATATCTTTATTGATGAGATTCAAGATATTGAAGAATTTGAAAAAGCCTTACGTTCTTTACTTTTAGATGAGAATAACGATATTTATGTGACAGGAAGTAATGCTAAAATGCTATCGGGCGAATTAGCCACCTATCTAAGTGGACGTTACATAGAATTCAATATCATGAGCTTATCTTATCCGGAATTTTTAGTGTTTCATCAAGTTGAAGACAACGATATGAACCTTACTAATTATTTGAAGTATGGGGGACTTCCTTATTTAATAAATTTACCTTTAAACAATCAGGTTTTTGAATATCTTAAAAGTATCTATTCTACCATAGTTTACAGAGATGTAGTGAGTCGTTATAATATCAGAAACACAGTCCTCTTGGAAAAACTGGTGACCTTTTTTGCGGATAATATAGGGAATATATTCTCTGCAAAGCGAATTAGCGATTTTCTTAAGTCTCAACATACCAATATATCTCCCAACCAGATACAACTTTACACAGAATATCTGGTGAATGCTTACCTTCTGCATCAGGTTAAACGCTACGAAATAAAAGGGCGTAGAATTTTTGAAATAGGAGAAAAATACTACTTCGAAAATCTAGGCATTCGTAACATCGTTATGGGATACAGACCGGAAGATTTAGGAAAAATACTTGAAAATGTTGTCTATAACCATCTTTTACACAGTGGTTGGGAGGTAATGGTTGGTGTATTCGAAACGAATGAAATTGACTTTGTTTGCCGGAAAAATGGAGAAACAATGTATGTACAGGTAGCACTTCGACTGGACGAACAAAAAACTATCGATAGGGAATTTGGCAATCTATTAAAGATCAAGGATAACTACCCGAAATTTGTCATAACAAATGATCAGTTTTACGGTAATACTTTTAATGGGATCAAACATATTTATATACGCGATTTCTTGATGTCAGAATCCATTACCTTCTAATTCAGGGATTACTCACAATATTTCATTAAGCTTTGCTTCATCGTCTTGAAATTGGAAAACCTCAAAGCGTACGGAGTACCTTTGAGCGTTTTCTTTATAGAGGCTTATAATCGTTTTTGCAAAGCCATTTGGACGTTTGTTTGATGTTACAGAATCAAGAAAACGATTTTGTGTCCGCCAGCTGGCGGACGACAAAAGGTTTTATCATGGATAAAAGATGAAAAACAGCACTTTCCTGTCGACAGTCTTCCAGTTAACACGCCCTCTCTTTTTTAACCCCTCTTCCTCCAATAAATCACAAAGAAAGCCAAGAGTGCATTTATACTCTTTAACTCAAAAGAGCTTTAGAATTAAAATAGTATAATACAAATAGAATCAGGTTTTTAGCCTCGAGTTCCTCCTTTTTGACTACCTTATCCTCCGCCGAAATCCCTACCGAATATCCTTCTTTAGTCAAATTATTTCAGCATTTTAATGCATTTTGACAATATGAAGGTTATGTAATTTTACCACTACAGAATTAAAGGAGTTTAAAGTAATCTAATAACATCCAACTATCCATTGATAAAAATTAAGAAAGACACCGATTGAACGGGATCAAAATGCACAATACAATCACCAGTCGTGCACCCTGTCCGGTACCGGAATGATTTGATTTTGATGAATATGTGACGTGTCAAAAAGACCCTCCGAATTACTTCCTATAGCCTATTATTCATGAACACTATGATGAAAAGCACTACTCAGAAAACCCCGAATACTCAGGTTGAGATAATATCCATTGAATTGGGTAGTAGCCAGAGTTCAGCCCTCTCTTCCACAGAAGTTTCCAACGACAGTAAATCTTATTTTGCTAAAGACAATGTTGCATTTAAGCTTTTAAAGAGCTTTATAATTGGGATGATGCTTTTGTTGACTGGAGTTGGGAGTGTGAGTGGACAAATTGCTTTGCGTGGAACTGCTACAACAGCTTCATCTACAACTACAACTTTGACAATTAACAAACCAACCGGAGTGGTCTCCGGTGATATAATGATTGTGGCAATTTCTAAATTAAATTCAACTAATACAATCACAGCTCCAACTGGCTGGACTTCAATAGATGGAAGAAGTTTAGCTGGTTCAACAGCCCGTTATGGGGCCGTTTTTTATAAAATCGCCGGAGCATCTGAGGGTGCAAATTATGCTTTTAGTCTCGGCACTGGAACAACAAATTCTTCTGGAGCTATTGTTGCATTTTCCGGAGTAAATAATACAACCCCTTTTGATGTGACTCCCGGAACAATATCTGTCCAGGGAAGTCAAACTGAGGTGGATGCGACTTCAATAACAACTGTAACCACTAGTGCTGCCGTAATTATGTTAGGAATGGCTGCAAATAGTAGTCCAACCTGGAGTGGTTGGACTACTACTTCTCCCGGAGCATTAACTCAAATAGCTAGTATTCAAAGTACAAATACTACCACTACTGGTATTGCATGGGCAATTAAACCTACTGCTGGCAGCACTGGAACAGGGAAAGCCACACTTAGTGGAAGTGAAAGGAATGGTGGTTTATTAATTGCTTTAAAACCAGCAATCAACACAATAACACTAACTTCTGCAGCAGGGACAAACGCACAAACCGTTTGCATCAATACACCTATCACGAATATAACCTATTCCACAACAGGTGCTACTGGTGCTACTTTCGCTAATTTGCCATCAGGAGTAAATGGCAGTTGGACAGGTGATGTGGTTACCATAAGTGGAATACCCACTGTAACAGGAACGTTTAACTATACTGTTACTTTAACTGGAGGATCCGGAACAGGAACTGCCACCGGAACTATAACTGTAAACCCGAATTTGCCAGTAAGTTTATCAATTTCTTCTTCGGCAAATTCAATTTGTGCTGGAACATCAGTGATCTTCACAGCTACCCCCACCAACGGAGGAACACTTCCAGCATACCAATGGAAGGTAAATGGGTCAAATGCCGGGACAAACAGTGCTACTTATGCTTATATACCATTGAATAATGATCTTGTTACTTGTGTGTTAACCTCCAATGCCTCACCATGTGCTTCAGGTTCGCCGGCCTCTTCCAACACAGTGACTATGATCGTAAACCCAATTCTGCCGGTAAGCATTTCAATTGTTCCATCGGCAAATTCAGTTTGTGCTGGTACTTCAGTCACTTTCACAGCAAGCCCAACCAACGGTGGTGCAACTCCAACTTATCAATGGAAAGTAAACGGGACAAATGCCGGGACAAACAGCGCTACTTATGCTTATATACCATTGAATAATGATCTTGTTACTTGTGTGTTAACCTCCAATGCTTCTCCATGCGCTACAGGTTCACCAGCAACTTCCAATACGGTGACTATGATAGTTAATCCAATCAACACCCTGTCACTGAGTTCAATTCCAGGAACAGACGCACAAACCCTCTGTATCAGTACGCCCATCACAAACATAACATATCATACTGCCGGTGCTACCGGTGCCACAGTTACAAGTTTGCCAACAGGAGTTACCGGCTCTTGGGCCAATAATGTTGTTACAATAAGTGGAACACCCACAGCATCAGGACCGTTTAGCTACACGGTTACTTCAACCGGAGGTTGCAGCACAGTTACTGCCACTGGTACAATCAACGTAACAGCTGCCAACACAATTTCACTGACATCGGCTATTGGGACAAATGCGCAAACCCTGTGTATCAACACGGCTTTAACGAACATAACCTATAGTACAACCGGTGCTACTGGTGCCATTGTCACGGGCTTACCTGCTGGAGTCACGGGCAGTTGGGCAGGGAATGTGGTCACCATTAGCGGAACTCCCACTGCATCAGGGACGGCTACTTATACGGTTACATTAACAGGAGGCTGCCCTACAACTGCAACCGGTACCATAATCGTAACCCCAAACAACACCCTGTCACTAACTTCAGCAGCAGGGACAGACGCACAAACCGGCTGTATCAACACACCCATCACGAATATAACGTACGGTACCACGGTTGCTACGGGCGCCACTATAACAGGTTTGCCGGCAGGATTAACGGGCAATTCGGCAGGAAATGTGGTAACCATAACCGGAACACCTACTGTATCCGGCACATTTACGTATACCGTTACCTTAACAGGAGGTTGCAGCATAGTTACAACCACCGGGACGATGACCGTAACCCCTGCCAACACCCAGGTGCTGAGTTCAGATCCAGGGACAATTGGACAAATTCTATGCATCAATACCCCCATCACGAATATAACCTATGCCACCACAGGTGCTACGGGAGCTACTTTTTCCGGCTTGCCGGCAGGAGTGACGGGTAATTGGGCAGGCAATGTGGCAACCATTAGCGGGACGCCTACTGCATCAGGGACATTTACGTACACGGTTACCTTGACAGGTGGTTGTGGCATGGTCACTGCCACCGGCACGATTACTGTACAAATTAACACGATATTACTGACTTCTGCTGTTGGGACTAATGCACAGGCCCTGTGTATCAACACACCGATCACGAATATAACCTATGCCACCACGGGTGCTACTGATGCCACAGTCACAGGTTTGCCGGCTGGGGTTACAGGCAGTTGGGCGGGAAATGTAGTGACTATTAGTGGAACACCCACCGTATCAGGAACATTTAATTACACGATTACTTTAACCGGTGGATGCAGCATTGTCACAGCCATCGGAACACTCACTGTAAACCCAAATAATACCCTGTTGTTGACTTCTTCAGTCGGGACAGATGCACAAACCCTCTGTATAAACACACCGATCACAACTATAACATATTCAACCGCGGGTGCTATGGGTGCCACAGTCACCGGTTTACCAACAGGAGTAACGGGCAGTTGGGTAAGTAATGTTGTGACAATAACCGGAACACCCACTGTATCAGGCACGGCTACTTATACAGTTACTTTAACCGGAGGTTGCAGCACGGTTACTACAACCGGGTCGATAACAGTAACACCTGCCAATACCATATCACTAACTTCTGCAGCAGGAACAAATGCACAAACACTCTGTGTAAATACAGCCATCACCAATATCACCTATGCTACTACAGGTGCTACGGGAGCTACTTTCTCAGGCTTACCGTCAGGAATAACGGGCAGTTGGGATAGTAATGTAGTCACCATCAGTGGAACACCCACTGCATCTGGGACGGTTACTTACACGGTTACATTAAACGGAGGTTGCAGTACAATTACGGCCATTGGGACGATAAATGTTCAAAATAATACGATATCTCTTACTTCTGCATCAGGAACAGACGCACAAACCGGTTGTATCAACACACCCATCACGAATATAACATATGGCACCACAATTGCTACGGGAGCTACAGTAACAGGTTTGCCGGCAGGATTAACGGGCAATTGGGCAGGAAATGTGGTAACCATAACCGGAACACCTACTGTATCCGGCACATTTACGTATACCGTTACCTTAACAGGAGGTTGCAGCATAGTTACAACCACCGGGACGATGACCGTAACCCCTGCCAACACCCAGGTGCTGAGTTCAGATCCAGGGACAATTGGACAAATTCTATGCATCAATACCCCCATCACGAATATAACCTATGCCACCACAGGTGCTACGGGAGCTACTTTTTCCGGCTTGCCGGCAGGAGTGACGGGTAATTGGGCAGGCAATGTGGCAACCATTAGCGGGACGCCTACTGCATCAGGGACATTTACGTACACGGTTACCTTGACAGGTGGTTGTGGCATGGTCACTGCCACCGGCACGATTACTGTACAAATTAACACGATATTACTGACTTCTGCTGTTGGGACTAATGCACAGGCCCTGTGTATCAACACACCGATCACGAATATAACCTATGCCACCACGGGTGCTACTGATGCCACAGTCACAGGTTTGCCGGCTGGGGTTACAGGCAGTTGGGCGGGAAATGTAGTGACTATTAGTGGAACACCCACCGTATCAGGAACATTTAATTACACGATTACTTTAACCGGTGGATGCAGCATTGTCACAGCCATCGGAACACTCACTGTAAACCCAAATAATACCCTGTTGTTGACTTCTTCAGTCGGGACAGATGCACAAACCCTCTGTATAAACACACCGATCACAACTATAACATATTCAACCGCGGGTGCTATGGGTGCCACAGTCACCGGTTTACCAACAGGAGTAACGGGCAGTTGGGTAAGTAATGTTGTGACAATAACCGGAACACCCACTGTATCAGGCACGGCTACTTATACAGTTACTTTAACCGGAGGTTGCAGCACGGTTACTACAACCGGGACGATAACAGTAACACCTGCCAATACCATATCACTAACTTCTGCAGCAGGAACAAATGCACAAACCCTCTGTGTAAACACAGCCATCACAAATATCACCTATGCTACTACGGGTGCTACGGGAGCTACTTTCGCAGGCTTGCCATCAGGAGTTGCGGGAAATTGGGCAGGTAATGTAGTGACCATTAGCGGATCACCCACAACATCAAGTACATTTAACTTCACGATTACTTTAACAGGTGGTTGTGGCATTGTGACCTCTACAGGTACGTTAACTGTAAACCCAACAACCAATATCAGTGGACAATCTACAGGGGGACAAACCCAATTTCAGGGTTCTGCCTTTACCCCCATCACTGTTACTGCATCGGGTGTCGGTCTATCTTATCAATGGTACAGCAATACCACTGCCAGCACTTCTGGTGGTACTCCCCTATCTGCTAATGGAGGTAGGACATCCAGCTATACTCCACAATCCACTTCGATTGGTACCCTCTATTACTATTGTATTGTAAACGGAACTTGTACCAATGTGACGAGTGTCATTTCAGGAGCATTTATTGTCAATGCAATACCACCGGCATTCAGCACTTCTACCGGATCTTTAACCGGATTAACTTATGCACACGGTACAATAACAGCAACAAATCCAAGTCAGTCATCATTTACTGTGAATGGGACAAACCTGACTGGGAATATCATTATTACGGCACCAACAGATTTTGAGATTTCAACTATTTCAGGGACTGGATTTACATCATCACAGACTATTACCCTGACACCATCAAGCGGTACTCTGTCTGCTACTTCTGTTTATGTCCGGTTAAAAGTCACTTCACCGGTTGGAGCTTATACAGCCGAAAATATAGTTTGCTCAACTTCTGGAGCTGCTTCGATAAATGTGGCAGCATCAGGAACGGTTACCGGTACTACCTATTATTCCATAGCAAGCGGTAACTGGATAGCAAATACTACCTGGTCCCTGACTCCCGCAGGTGGTGCTGTTGGTAGCGGTATTTATCCTTTAGCCGGAGATTTGGTTAATATCCAAGCGAATAATAATGTAACAGCTACAACTGATGCATCCTGTTCTTCCATAACATTCACCGGTAATGGCGGAACATTAACTGTAAATGCAATTTTTACAGTATCCGTTAGTGGTGCAATTACGTTGAATAGTGCAAATTCCGCTTATGCCACTACAATTACCGGAAATGGAAATCTAAACGCAGCTTCAATCGCAATAGGAACTAATATTACTCCAACTAGCAACAGTACTACTTCACTGACGACGAGTATTGCAAATATATTTATATTTGGAAATCTTTCACTATACAATAGCTCTTCTACTTTTCCTACCCGTACAAACAATGCAACGTATAATTTATCTTCCGGTACCGTTACTGTAAATGGATCTGTCACCAGTACGAATGAAGGTGGTAGTAATACTTCAACTCTAACGATGGCAACAGGTAGCCAAAACGGGATACTTATCCTTGGAGGAGCTACACCATTTAGTTTAACAGGATCAAATACCATCACACTTTCAGGAACAACAACGTTTGTTAATTATAATTACGCCGGAGCTCAAACAGTCTATCCGGTAACATACACAAATCTGACACTTTCCAATAGTGGAGCCAAAACAACTTCTGGTGTAAATGTGAATGGAGTACTTTCCATGGAAGGAACAGCGACTGCTTCTGTTGCACCTACTTATGGATCGGGAGCAACTTTACAATACAATACTTCGACCTCCCGAACTGCCGGACCTGAATGGGTAAGCCCATTTAATGCAGCCGGAGGCATTATTATTGCTAACACCGGGTTGATTACCATGAATTCAGATGAAGTTTTTGGTTTATCTGCTCCTTTCACCATTAATGCTGGGGCTAATTTTGGAACAGCAAACTATTCTCTGACATTTGGCGGAAACTTCGTCAATAATGGAACTTTTACCGCTGGCAGTTCTCCAATAATAATAGCTAATACCGCTACCACTCAAACTATTTCCGGTTTTACGACAACAGGAACTGTTTCCATGACAAAAACCGGTGGAACAGCAACCCTGCAAGGAAATGTGAACGGTGGGGCATTAACGATCAATGGAAATGGAGGAACCCTGAATCTAGGTACAGGATGGACACATACTTTTACTGGAAACTGGACCAGAACGAACGGGACGTTGAACGGTGGATCCAGCTTGTTAAGAATCGGAAGCAGCGTGAGTGGAACAGGTGGTACTTTCACCGCCGGCACAGGAATCGTGGAATGGTATGCGGGAGCACAATCGCTTGCAGGCGTAACCTATAATAATTTAACCCTCTCTGGAACAAGTTTAAAGACAATACCTGCTTATACAGTAAATGGTATTTTATCTATGGAAGGAACCGCAACAGTTTCTGCAGCTCCAACATATGGAACGAATGCCACCTTACAATATAATACCGCAACAGCCAGAACAGCCGGAGTGGAATGGCCAAGCCCCGTAGCAGGAACCGGAGGAATCATCATCAAGAATACCGGTACCATTACCATGAACTCAGCTGAATCTTTCAACGCTTCCGTACCTCTGAATATAACCGGTGGCGCAAGCTTTTCGACCGGTAATTATCAACTGACACTGGGAGGGGACTTTATTAATGCAGGTACTTTTACAGCTGGCAGTTCTCCGATCGTAATTACGGGAACAGCACCCACCCAAAACATTTCCGGATTTACAACATCAGGTACGGTTTCCATGACAAAAACATCAGGAATAGCCACGTTAACCGGAGCCGTAACAACCACATCCTCCTTAACCTTAAGTGGGTTGATCAATCTAGGTACAGGCTTATCTCATGAGGCCAACTCTTTGTACTTTGGTGCTGCCGGACAAGATTCGGGTATCTGGGGTAGCACGGGTTCAACGGCGATCTTCACGAATTCAACCTATTTTGGCACGACTTCAACCGGTCTATTACATGTTGATACCTATAAATGCGCTTTAGGTACATGGACCGGGAATGTAAGCACTGATTGGTTCGATCCTCACAACTGGTGTTCCGGAACAATACCTGGTCCAGCCACAAATGTGACTATTCCATCCGGGGGAAATCAACCAACAATTGGTACCAGTTTCATCGCTACTTGCAACGATATCACCATTGCTGCAGGGGCAACCCTGACGATTTCTGCCTCCGGTACATTAACCGTCAGTGGAAACTGGGCAAATAGCGGAAGCTTAGTAACTAATAACTTAAGCACAGTGACGTATAACGGGACGAACCAAAGCGTGGGTGCCGGAACGTATTATAACCTGGTATTGAGTAATTCAGGAACCAAGACATTGAATGGTGTTACGACAACGAATGGTGATCTGACCGTGAACAATGGTGTCACATTAAACATGTCGACTTTCCTATTGACACTTAACGGTAATCTTGTCAATACAGGGACAGTTACCGGAACTACAGGCGGTGTGACTATTACAGGAACAGCCACAACTCAAAATATAGGTGCCTTTACCACTACGGGTACTGTAACCATGTCAAAAACTGCAGGGACCGCAACCTTCACCGGGAATGTCAACGGAGCTGGATTAACCATGAGCGGATTAGGCGGAACCTTGGATCTGGGTGCAGGTTTTACCCATACCTTTAACGGAACATGGACAAGAACCAATGGAACACTGTTGGGAAATACAAGTATACTTAGAATCGGAGGTAGTGTGAGCGGAGTCACAGGTACGTTCACACCGCAGTCGGGAACCGTGGAATGGTACGCATCAGCAGCGCAAACGCTTGCCGGAGTAAGCTATAATAATTTAACCCTTTCGGGAAGCAGTGCAAAAACACTATCTGCCTTAACAACTTCCATCACTGGGAATCTTACACTTGTTGGTTCAGCTTCCACAACCGGAGTCGTTGGCTTAACTATAGGAGGCGATGTGATTATTGGTTCTGGAACATCCTTTAGCGGAGGTGCGTTCACTCATAACGTGGCCGGGAACTGGACCAATAATGGTACATTCACACCATCCACCTCGACGATTATCCTCAATGGAAATAATCCAACAAATATCACTGGATCTTCCACCACAGGCTTTAGCACTTTACAAATTAATAAAGCAGCTGCAGCAACTATGGTCACCAGCTCATCCAAGGCATTTACAGTGGCTAGTTCATTAACCGTTACTCAGGGGAATCTGATCCTACAAGCCACAGATGCCAACTATGCCATATCTATGGATTTAAATGTCCTGCCAAATGGCACCTTGACTCACAGTGTAAACTGGGATGCTAATCCTGCATATTTATTAAGCGTTGGAGGCAGTATTGCTATTGATGGGAAGTTTGTTTACACCGTTCGCTCAAACGTACAGATGACCGGGGCAGCCACTACGATCAGGACCGGATCTTCCTCACTAAGTATTCTGACGTTAGCAAACACAAGTGGCTCCATTACAGCCAATGGAACTGTCAACGTCGATGACAATTTCTGGGCTTCGTTTAATACCGGTGGTAATTTTACAACCGGACCTAATACGATCACTGCAAAAAGTGGTATCATGAATGCAGGTGGAGCCATTAACATTAATCTTGGTGGCATACTCAATGTTACAGGTGGTTTACTGGTTGGTACCAGCAACCTGAACGGAGCAGTTAATCTTAGCTTAGGTACGTTGAATGCTGATTTCATGACCATAGGGAATGGAACACGTACCGGTATAATCACACAATCGGGTGGAATAGCCAACATCGGGAACTTGTTCATTAATCCATCTTGTTCATACACTTGTACAAATTCTCCAGTCATAAATATTAGCGGTAACTGGACCAACAACGGAACTTTTGCACCTGCCACAGGAACTGTCACGATGACCGGAGGAGGCCAATCAATATCAGGCTCCGCAACACAAAGCTTCAATAACCTGACTATTGGTGGCACGGGTACTACCATGGGCACAGCCGTCACCACCACAACTACCGGTTCCTTAACAATAAATAGCGGTAGTACATTCACACTGGGTGCATTGTTGACTTTAAACGGGAACATGGTCAATAATGGTACGATAAACGGAACAGGAGCAGTTAATATCGCCGGAGGAGTGGCTCAAAGTATCGGTGGTTTTACAACATCAGGACTGGTATCTTCGATCAAGTCAGGCGGGACTGCAAACCTTATGGGCACAGTGACAGCTGGTTCATTCACTGTTAACAATACAACAGGCGGAATGCTGAATCTGGGTATCGGATTTACTCATACAGCCACTACCCTGACTCTCGGATCAACCGGGCAACCATCCGGTTTGTATGGAGGAACAACCTCCGGAGCCACTTATATGATTCCTACTTATTTTTCAGCCGCTACGGGACTCTTAAACATCCTGAATTCATCCTGTACCTCAGGGTCGTGGATAGGAAATGTCAGTGTCGACTGGAATACCGGTGCAAACTGGTGTGATGGTACCGTACCTACATCAATTACCGATGTCACGATTAATCCTACCACGAACCAACCACAGATAGGGGCGGCAGCACAATGTCATAATATTACCCTCAATGGAACTGCAACACTGACCATTACCGGCACCAATACGCTCACTGTGGGTGGTGACTGGACGAGCAATTCAACTTTTGCCATTGGCGGCGGGACAGTAACCATGATCGGAACCTCAAATAACATTTTAGGCGGCGGTATGACCACCTTTAATAACCTGACTCTTGGAACCGGGGCGGTTTATAATTTAAGTTCAGCCATTGCATTGACCGGCGATCTGGTCAATCAGGGATCATTAAGCGGAACCGGTGCGATTACGTTGACAGGAACAGCTACTCAGAACATAGGGGCCTTTACCACAAGCGGGACAGTGTCCATGCAAAAAACCGGTGGAACGGCATTACTTACGGGAAATATCAACGGTGGTGCCTTAACCATCAATGGAACGGGTGGAACCCTGAACATGGGAACCGGGTTAACACATATATTCACCGGGACCTGGACCCGGACAGCCGGGACATTGGATGGAGGTACAAATACAACAATGAAACTTGGCAGCGGTTTTACAGGAATAGGCGGAACTTTCATTGCCGATGCAGGAACCGTGGAGTGGAACGGGGGGATTCAAACAATTGCCGGACTCAACTATAATAATTTAACCCTTTCGGGTACAGGTACAAAAACAATATCGGCAGCAACTACAGCTGGTGGAGACGTGACAGTGAATAGCGGTATAACTCTCCAACTGGCAAATTACCTGTTAACCCTAAACGGGAACCTATTCAATAACGGGACAGTCACCGGAGGAACCGGTGGTGTTACCATCTCAGGAGCAGGTACTCAAAGTATTGGAGCGTTCACAACAACCGGTACAGTCACTCTGTCAGGAACAGGCATACAAAGCATTGGTGCCTTCACCAGCGGTCCGGTCACCATGACAAAAACAGGGGGAACAGCCACGTTCACAGTAGGGGAAAGTGGTACGACATTAACCATCAATGGAGCGGGTGGAACCCTAAATCTGGGTACCGGGTTATCGCATACTTTTACCGGTGTAGTTACCTTGACTGCAGGCACGTTGAACGGCGGGTCAAGCACTTTGAATGAAAATGCCACCAGTACTTCTGCCTGGAATGGTACAGGGTCATTATTTATTGCCGGTACGGGAACTGTAAATTTTGGAGGAGCAGCGCAAACAATTGCTACATCCACCACTTTTAACAACCTGACATTGAGTGGATCTGGGACAAAGATATTAGGTGCAGGGGCAACTACAATTGTTGCTGGAAACCTGAATATTGGCAATGGGATAACCTTTGCTACCGGAGCCATTCCTTTGACGGTTACAGGAACAACCACGTTGGGTGGAGGCACCAGTGGAACCCTGACAATCAGTTCTAATGCCGGAGCCAAACTTTTCACCGGACTGGTAACGATCAATGCCGGGGCTGCCTGGAACAATACAGGCAATTGCCCCGTAGAATTCAGGGGCGGTATAAACTCCACTCCTGTATTTACCGCAGTCAATGCGGGTAACGGAGTTCAGTCGTTCACAACGAACACCCAAACATTAACCGGGACATTTACCATTCCAAATATGACGGTAACCGGGGTAACATTAACCAATAACACCTCGCTAAACGTCACGACAGCCCTAAGCGGAACCGGTGGCTTAACCCAGGCTGCAAGTGCTTTATTAACTATCGGGGGGACATCGTCTATCACCACATTAAATGCAACAAACCTGTACAATACGGTGATTTACAACGGTGCAGCTCAAACGGTGCATTCGAATGACTATTACCATCTGACCCTCTCGGGTAGTGGGGCCGTAACATTACCCGCTGTTGCAACTAATATTTTAGGGATATTGACCTTTAGCGGAGCGGCAGCATCGACTTACACTGCTTTGGCAGGGTTGGCGGTTGGCGGTGATGTTGTGCTTACTTCAGGAACCTTCATAGGAGGAACGTTTACTCATACCCTGGCCGGGAACTGGACCAACAATGGCGGTACTTTTACTGCAGGAAGCGGAACGATCATCATGACGGGTGCAACAAAGATCCTTGGAGGAACTGCGTCCACTACCTTCAATAACCTGACGCTGGGAAACGGAGCCGGCCAGTCATATTCACTGGGTTATGGAGAAACCGTAAATGGGATCCTGAACCTTCAAAACAATACTAAGCTCACCCTGGGAGCCTCTAACTTAACCCTGGGACTGGCAGCCACCTGTACAGGTACGTTTAGCAACACCTGCATGATTGTCACCAACGATGGGGGAAAACTGCAACAAAACGTGAGTGCCATTGGTTCTGTTACATTCCCGGTAGGAGACGTAACGAATGGTGCGGATTATTCACCCATCACCATAAACTTTACATCCGGAGTCTATGCCGCCGGAGCCACTGTTTCGGTGAAAGTCACGAATGCAAAACAGCCTAATAACATTAGCATCAATAATTACCTGAACCGGTACTGGAGCGTCTCCCAAACCGGCATTACCACCTTTACCGCTAACGTATCAGGGAATTATGTGCCTGCCGATATCATAGGAACGGAAAGTAATGAGGTTGCAGGCGTTTACCTGGGTTCTAACATCTGGTTACGGTATGCATCGCTTGCTGCCAATACATTAACGGCCAATGGGGTTGCAGCATTCGGTGATTTTACCGGATTAAACACGATAACTACCCTGACAACTTCAACCAATGCCTTAACCGGGTTCAGTTATCCGGTAGGGTTTGGACCGTCCACGCAGAATATCTTTTTCACAGTCAGTGGCGATGCCTTAACATCGAATATCAAGGTACTGCCCACCGAATCATTTGACATCTCCCTGACTTCGGGGGCGTTGTTTGCCCCTCAGACCCTGATAACGTTGCCTGTAAATTATGGCATGGTCGTGTTGGACACGATCTATGTGCGCATGAAAGCCGGTTTTAGTCTTGGAGCTGTAACACCTGCCACTGCCATCACCTGTTCTACCGACAATGTGGCCTCCGAAACAGTGTCCTGTAGCGGGGTGGTGACCAACTTACCATTGATCACAGTATCTCCGGCTACCTTGAACGGATTTACATATACAGTCGGTGGAACATCCGCGGCGATTTCATTTTCCGTAAGTGGAACTAACCTGAATTCACCGGTCATTATAACGGCACCGACTGATTACAAAATATGCTTAACAACGGGTGGTGTTTATGTTTCGTCCTTATCCCTGACACCGACAGGAGGAAGTATCTCAGCCACCAATATTTTTGTGAAGATGAATCCGGGTTTGTCCATGGGGATATTCAATGAAACTATCAGTCTGACTTCTACAAATGCTGTCAGTCAAATTGTTACCTGTAACGGTTCGGTAACCCTGCCTACTATTAACCTTTCCACCTCTATGTTGGGAGGATTCATTTATAATTCGGGTTCGGCACCTTCAAATTATCAAACGTTCACAGTGAATGGCACGAACCTGACTTCCAGCATTGTACTGACAGCACCTGCAAATTATGGAATTTGCCTGACATCAGGAGGAACCTACACTACAACGATTTCATTAACTCAAACCGGTGGAACGGTGCCTTTAACTACTATTTACCTCCATTTGAATGGAAGCTTAGTAGTCAACACTTATAATGGTATCCTTACTGCCACATCGACCAGTTCACCATCATCAGCCATTCCACAGAATGTCACCTGCAGTGGACAGGTATTTGCTAGCGGCACACCGGGCATATTTAGTTCGGTTACCTCACTGAATGGGTTTGTGTATCTATTAGGAAGTACGACTAGCGTAGGACAATCATTTACAGTGAGTGGAACATCACTCACAAATGGGTTAACTATTACTCCAACTTCTACTCCAGGTTTAAATTATGAAATATGTTTGACTTCGAATGGAACCTTCGTTTCCACTCCGCTTACTATTTCCGGTACATCGGTTAATGCTCAACCTGTTTATGTTCGACTTAAAACCGGTCTTGGACTAGGCACCGTTCCGGGGAATATCGCCCTGGCATCAGGCAGTACAACCGTGAACGTCAGCATCGGTAATAGTAAAGTAATTGCAGTACCAACTATTGCCGCTGGTCCTGCAAATGCCTCCCTGGAATGCAATGGTGCAAACGTTATACTCACCAGCTCCGGGTCTGGTTACAACAACCAATACTGGACCGGTCCGAACGGATTATATTCTGGATATTCTGTTGCAGCAAACGACACCTTGGGAATTATAGCGAATGTCAACGATCCCAAAAATGGTACTTATACAGTGACAGGAACCGCTTTGAGCGGAACCAATCTGTTGGCCAATCCGGGGTTCGAAAACGGGAATATAGGCTTTAGCTCCAGTTATCAATATATAGCACCATCCCAAAATGCATTATCTACCGGTGGTACGAACGGTGCTACCGGTGGTGAAGGTCTGTATACGGTTACAAATTCAAGTTATCCATTACCAAGTTCAGTTCATCCATCGTTTAGTCCTTGTGCCGATCACACCCCTACTCCGGGTGCGTATCAAATGGTGATCAATGGAGCGAATAGTAATGGAATCATCGCCTGGTCTGAATCAGTGAACGTCGTTCCAAGTACAAATTATCAGTTTAACTATTGGGTACAAACGGTTTCAGTGGCAGGAAACCCTGCCCAGCTGCAATTATATATGAACGGAGTACAGGTAGGTCCCGTTTATGTATCCAAAAATGCCACATGTGACTGGATTCAGTTTATTTATAATGTCAATTCGGGATCAAGCACGGTTCTTCAACTGGCATTGATTAACTGGAACGCTGTAACAGGAGGAAATGATTTTGCCCTGGATGATATGGATTTTGAACAAGCCTTCCCGGTAACCTCATCCGTGAATGTGATAGCAAATCCTTCAATGACTCCGTATGTAACCATCATGGCCACTTCGAATCCGCTTTATTCAGGATCATCCGTCACCTTTATAGCAACACCAACCAACGGAGGTGCGACTCCAACGTACCAATGGTGGGTAGACGGGAAAAAAGTAGGTAACAACAGTTTTATATACAGCTATATACCTGCGGGCAATGACAGTATCAGATGTGTCATGACCTCAAATTATCCTTGTATTAATGGAAACCCTATTGTCTCTTCCAATACTTTGAATGCCATTTACCGGGCCAACTTCTGGATTGGAACCAATGGTACCGATTGGAATAATACAGCGAACTGGACAGCGAACTATGTTCCTTCAGCAGGGGCCGATGTGGAATTTGCTACCGTCGCAAACAATGGTCAAGCGGCACTCAATGACCTGGTGTTGGATAAAAACCGTACCATTGGAAGTCTGATTAATTCCTCCGGGAAGCAATTGTTCATCCCTGCAGGGAAAGGGCTTATCGTCAATAATACCATCACGACCGATAACGATGTCAATCGTATCTATATCCAATCGACTAATGGGACGGATGGGTTGCCCAATGGTTCGCTCACGTTCCATAATACCAGTGGTTTCCCGGTAAATGCATCGGTTGAAATGTATTCAATAGCCTCCTGGGATAAGAGTCAAGCAGTGGGTAGCCAGTATAAATGGCAGTATTTTGGAATACCGCTACGGTCGGTAGTGGCCAATCCGACCTTCTACGGGTCGTATGTCCGCAAATGGGTTGAAACGGGCGATTCCACTACCAACCACTGGATCCAGTTGGGGAATGAATCTGTACTGACTTCGTTTTTGGGGTATGAAATCTGCCAGCAATGGCCTGAGAAGATCCTTTTCCAGGGTCAGTTAGAGAATGGTGACTTTAGTTCGGGACAGATGGGAGTTACCTCAACGGCACTCTATCCGGGACAACATATCTACGCCAACCCGTATACGGCAGCCATAGACATCACCCAACTGAATTTCGGAACTGATACGGAAGCCACTGTCTATTTATACAATACCGGTTCTTACAACGACTGGACAGTCTTAGGGAACACCGGACCGGGAAATTCTCCGGGTCAATACACGGCCGTACCGAAAATCCCATCTGGAAACAATGGTCTTCCAAGTCAGGTTCCTTCTATGGGCGCCATGCTGGTTAAGGCAATGAATGGCACAAGCCAGGCAACGTTCGGAATATCCTACAATTCAGTGATCGAGAATAATTCAGTACAACAACGGGTAAAGGCTTCAAATGACATCACCTCATCCGACAAAGTATGTACCGTGATTGATGTTACCGGCACCAGCTATTCAGACCGTATGTGGTTATTTACCCAACCCGGTTGTACGCATCATTTCGATAACGGATGGGATGGGGCAAAAATGCTGGGTTCTGCCATGACCCCTCAGCTGTTTGCCATGGAAACCGACGGTAATTACCAGGTGGATGCAGTGGATGATGTGAATGGCACCAACCTTGGTTTCCAGGCCGGGGTGGATGTGAATTATACGCTGACCTTTACGCATACCAATATAAAAAACAGGTATGCCGGGATCTATCTGATGGATAAAATGGAAAATAAGACCATCGATATCACTGAAAGCGGTTCGACCTATTCGTTCCAGGCAGAGTCGACTTCCAAGCCGGTCAACCGGTTTACCATCATCACCCGTCCATATGAACAGACTTCCACCGATAATAATTCGCAACTGAAGATATTCAGTACTAAAGGAACCGTGCTGGTACAAGATCTCAGCAGCCTGAACGGGGAAGTGATGATTTATGACCTGGCAGGGCATTACCTGAAGACTGCCACGCTGGAACCATACGGAGGTATAACTACAGTAACAGGCTTTATTCCGGGGGTATACATTGCTAAAGCCGCAACAAGTAAAGAAGAAGTAACCAAAAGACTCATCGTTCAATAATACGAAAATGAATAACAGGCAGAAAAATATACTGGTTTGGTTGATTACCTGGGCTTGTTTGCTCCTGGTCATTCTTTATTCCCCGATCGGAAGCCCTTATTTATATAGTCCAACAACCTACTTTATACCCAGTCAGGGGGTACAGTTTGAAAAAGGGGGAATACAGAATGTCCACAATCTCGGCAGGGCGGGAAACAATGATCAGGAATCGTCTGCTCTCGATTTCAACACTCCCGAGCTCGGTAAAATAGCTGCCTATCCGGTGTCAGGAGCACAGAATTCGTTCAATAAATCCGTGGGATCAACCTCCCAGGGCTATGGTCAACTGGCTTCAGACCAAAAGAATGGTAATTCAGCTGGGTCTAACATCGGATCTGGCGGGTTTTACTCTTTCAACAGTAAATCATCCACTAAGAGTGACAATGCCCCTAATAGTACCGGTTTTATGGCCTTGACTACCAGTCTTAATGGATCGTCTACGAATACTCCCTTTCAGGGTGTCAACGGTTACATTGCCAATACCGGAGCTACTGACCCGGGAAATAATGCTCCGTTTGACGACCCCATACCCGTCGGGGATGGCTGGGGGGTATTTATCCTGTTGGGGGTGTGCTATGCCTTAGTAAGGAGGAATCATAAAGAAATTAATAACCACTGAACAATCCGGATCTCAATAGATGATTATTATCATATCAGCAGTTAAGTAATTCCATTATTCAACTATTGTGTCCATAGTGGTTCGTTTTTTAATTCGGTAATGTAAAGCACTGAAAAATATAATTGAGTACTATAAACCTCTGTATTATGAAAAATCAAGTTAGAATATACCTTTTTGTTGCCCTGATCCTCTATGGGATGGATGCCCTGGGACAAAACAGTTCCTTTGGATATAAGCAAGCAACAAAACCCGAAGGAGAAGGATTGACGTTTGGGAATGTCTTTGGCTTTGGGAATATTAACGGGTTATTACCGGGAGCTATCTACGTTTCCGTTTCAACAGGCCCCTCCTTTATTTACGGCGATGTCTGCGGCCCTACCTCCAAAGATATTTCATTCGGTAAAAATAATATGTTCGACATCGGTGTATCGCGGGTCTTTCGCGGCAATTTCGGATATGAAATTTCGTACATGTATGGAAAATATGATGGCTCGGATGCCGGTACTTATTTAGCGTACAGGGGGTATTGTTATTCCACGAACATCTCCGAAGTGGCGCTTACCGGGGAATGGTATCTCTTTGGAGGACCCTATGCCCAATATAAAATTCATTCATTCTATTTATTGGGCGGTTTCGGGCTCGTGTTCAGCAATTGTAATTCGTATGGGAAAGAGCCCTTACCGGGTAGGATCTACCAGCATTCAGCCGGATCACCCTCCATACCGTTTGGAGCCTGTTACCTCATTAACCTGAACAGTAACATTCAGATTGGCGTAGAGGTTGCCGAGCATTATGTGTTTAACGACTACCTCGATGGCGTGAAACCCGTTACAGATGGCAATAAATCCAATGACGTCCTGGGGCATTTCGCTTTAAAACTGAGGATCCATCTCTATCAGGATAATAACTATGAATAACGAGTTGGAAATTCGTTTGTAACATTTTGATAATACAAGGTCGGAATCCATGTCTTTAATAAATACGTAAAAATTACCAGATTCAGCCTCACGATAGTGAATTATCACTCCGGTAGGCTCCCTCCATCCAACCCTGTCCCTCCTTTATGACTGTATTGAATCTCCAGTGAAACTCCTGTAAGAGTCTTTAAGAATAGGTTACAAAATAGACTCCTAAAACAAAGAGGATACATAGATAAGCTATATCTATATAGATATAGCTTATCTATGTGTTTATTATGTATTATATATGTATTATGTATGTATTATCTAAAGACTCTCACTGGAGTTTCTCAGAAGGTACACAGTAGGTACTCCATAGCCAGGAAGTGAAATCCAAAGAAGAAGCATGCTGCCACCAGGTTCCATTAAACTTTGCCAGCTGGCATTAAGTCCCCTTCTTTTTGATGTGTATAGTCCTGAAATTTGTTTGCACCCCGATTCTTTCCCTAAAATTCCCTTACAGTTTATTCCTGATGACTCCTCTCCCCACTAATGTGCATTTGAAATCTTTTCCTTATGAATCAATGTATTAACTGTCGAACATGTAATTGTCTGGCCCCAAACCTCAAAGTAGGAAGTAGCTGTGAGCGTTTTGATGAAAACAAAGAAAACGCTTTTGTGTCCTTCGGACGACAAAAGGTTTGAAAAAACGAAAAAGGTGGTGTATCCAGAAGTTGATGCAATTGCAAGGTTCATCACCCACCGCCACCACCCTTCTTTTCCCGGATTAAGAGTCTTTTTAGGCACAAATGCAATCAAAATGGAAAAGCTGAGGTCCCAGCCGAATGGTAACGATGGACAACCAGCTTTCTTACCGACCCCTAGAGTCTTTACTTTTTGTTCAATTTAACGCAGAACCTCTATAATACTAAAAAACTTTAAAGACAATACAGCAGCCTTTTGCAGGCTGAACTCATCCTTTTGGCCCACCTTTTTTACTCCAAAGGCCCTAGACAATATCGTTCTTTTACCCCTGCAATTCAGCCTTTTAATGCATTTTAACTATAACGTTATTTTATAATTTTAGCTCGTGAAATTAAAGGAGGTTAAATGAGAATTCATTTTTTGTACACATCCAAATAGCCTTATTTGTTTTGGAAACTTTAAATATAAAAGAAAATGATAAATTTCAATACTCAGCAGAAGAGTCCTAAGATTCGTGATTATTCTTTTTCCAATGAACTTGAATTTAATATCTCAACCATTAATTCAAAATTTGTCAAGTTGATAATTTGTGTAATTCTGATGTTAGTGGTCAGTTTAGGTGAAGTTAAGGGGGCGATAATAACAGTTTCAACTAATACAAATTGGAGCGCACTTATCGGAGGATCTGGTACAGGTGGTTCTCCAAATAGCACTGATGCAATTATTATTAATAGTACTAATAATACCGTGATTTTAACAGTAGACGTTTCAAATGCATTATGTTCTTCGATAGCATTTACTTCCCTTGGAAATTTAGGAACTCTTAATGTTACTTCAGGTCAAACTCTTAATGTTAGCGGCGCAGTTACCTTGAACAATGCTGATGTAGATGTATCTGCCAATATTTCCGGTAATGGGACATTAGTTTGTGGATCAGTTAATGTTGGTAATACTACTCCATCAAAAGATGTAACGCCTACTCACACACTAACATGTCAAATAAATACTTTTCAAATAAATGGAAATTTGACTATCAATAGTTACACTGCAAATGGTCAAAATCATTCAAATGGTACTTTCAGCCAAACCGGCGGAACAATTACCATAAACGGTAGTATAGTAACAACAAATCAAGGTAGCAGTACTTGCACATATACCCTTGGAAGTTCATCAACTCTCCTTCTTGGTGGGGCAACTCCATTTTCATTAACTGGAACTGGAAACAACACAATCACTTTAACTGGAACAGGATCTACAGTGAACTATGATGGAGGAGTTGCACAAACAGTATATGGAACTACCTATAATAATTTAACCCTTTCCGGAAGTAACACAAAAACTCTAACTGTCACATCTCCAACTATTAATGGCACATTAACTGTTAAAGGTGGAACGATATTTAACTTATCTACTTTTGGAGCTACAACATCATCAATAAGTGTTGTATTGGAGAATGGATCTACTGCATCCACTATTTCTGGATCTGGACAATTGACTCTCGGAGGTGATGTGACGGTCAATTATATTGGAGGCAGTGGTAATGGAGCTTTGATCTCTTGTCCTGTTGCTTTGGGAACAGCAACCAGAAATTTCACTGTTGCCGATGAAACAACTGCTGTTACAGACTTAACTATCAGTGGTATTATTAGTGGCGGTACTGGTGGTTCGGTAACAAAAAATGGTTTAGGGACTTTATTACTTTCTGGTTTAAATACCTATCCAGGTGCTACATCAATAACTGCGGGTACCTTAAAACTTGGAATATCATCGGCTCTCACAGCAGGTGGACCTCTTGGAACAGGAGCCGGTGGGACAACTGTTTCTTCAGGAGCAGTTCTTGATGCTAATGGTTATTCTTTAACAGGAACATATACTGAAGCAATAACATTAAACGGAACCGGATTAGCGGCATTACCAGCAGGAGCATTAACGAATACTTCATCTACCGCTTCATCTATAATTTGTCCGATTACTTTAGGGTCAGCATCCACCGTTACTACATCAGGTACTACAGGAACGCTCACTTGCAGTGGAACTGTAGGGACGGGAGCATTTGCATTAACTTTAGATGGAGTAACGGGAAGTTCGGGTATTATGTCCGGGATCATATCGACCCCAACATCCGTTATTAAAAATGGAGGTGGCACCTGGACACTCTCAGGAACGAACACCTATACGGGTGCAACAATGGTAAATGGCGGAACACTGAAAGCAGGTGCTGGAACACAGGCTTTTGGTCTAACATCTGCCGTAACTCTTGCCAATACAGCAGGAGTCGTATTAGACATTACCGGTTTTGCAAATACAATCGGTTCGTTGACTGGTGGGGGAAATTCAGGCGGTAATGTAACACTCGGAGCATCAACCTTAACAATAGGAAGCGACAATACGAGCCCGGCTTCGTATGCTGGTGTGATAAGCGGAACTGGAGCAATAACAAAAAGCGGCACTGGAGCGTTAACTTTTTCAGGGGCTAACACTTATGCTGGTGCAACAAACATCACTACAGGTACATTAAAGCTTGGTGTATCATCCACAATTGCTACAGCTGGGCCTCTTGGAACAACGGCATCCGGGACAATTGTTTCTTTAGGAGCAGTTCTTGATCTTAACGGGTACTCAATGACTCTAGCAGATAATGAAGCAATTACATTAAACGGAACCGGATTAGCGGCATTGCCAGCAGGAGCATTAACGAATAAAACCTCCACTGCTTCGTCAATAATTTGCCCGATTATTTTAGGGTCAGCAGCAACCATTACAACAGCAAGTACTACAGGAACGCTCACTTGCAGTGGAACTGTAACAGGCGCGTTTGCTTTAACCTTAGATGGAGCAATCGGGAGTTCCGGGACCATGTCCGGGATCATATCGACCCCAACATCCGTTATTAAAAATGGATCAGGTACTTGGACACTTTCAGGGACAAATACTTTTACAGGTGGATTAACAATAAATGCAGGAATAATTCAGTTAGGTTTGGCGAGTTGTTTGAAGAGTACGTTGCCTGTTATCCTGAATGGTGGTACTTTGGGAACGGGTGTCACGGCAGGTTTTACAAATACAGTCGGCACACTTACATTAACCGACAACTCAAAAATTGCATTGGGCACCGGATCACACACCCTAACCTTTGCTAACAGCAGCTCATTAAATTGGACCATCGGGAAAACTGTTACCATAACCGGTTGGACCGGAAGTTATAATGGAACGTCAGGTACTTCAGGAAAAATATACATAGGAACAAGTACAACAGGATTAACAACAGCTCAGTTAGCTCAAATTCAGTTTTTTGACGGCACTAACAATTTCCCGGTCATCCTGCTTTCAACGGGCGAGGTAGTTCCAACTCAAACAACAAGTCCATCAAACTATTTCCAATCGGTATCAAATGGAAACTGGTCTCTTCCGGGTAACTGGCAAAGTTCACCAGACGGATTAACCTGGTCAATTGCCACCATGTCGCCCACCAATGCCGCTGCAAGGATTACCATTCAAAGCCCAAATACAATAACAGTAGATGGGAGCCTAACAGCGAATAACCTTGTGATTGCAAGTGGAGGTACACTCTCTGGTAGTACAAATAATTTATCGGTGACCGGTTACTGGACCAATAATGGAGGTTCATTTACACCTCTAACAGGAACGGTGACTTTTATGGGTGCTGCTTTAATTAATGGAACGGCTACTACACAGACATTCAACAATCTCATAGTAAACATGACTTCCGGGACTTTGAGTGTTGGTGGAAGTACAACAATACTTGTTGTCGGGGGTAACTTTACTGAAACTCTGGGAAGCTTCACGGCACCGGCAACAATGAATGTATCGGGCAATTGGAATATTAGTGGTGGTATATTTACTCATAATAATGGAACGGTCACTTTTAATGGTACCAGTGCCCAAACAATTAATAGCGGTGGCAGTCCATTCAATAATTTAAATATTACGAATACAATTGGGACTTGTACAGCTTTGACGAACGCAATCACAATTGCTGGAACGTTAACCACAAATGCAAACACTACGTTGGACATGGGAACCAATGCGCTTGGGGTAACAACCGTAAACAACTCGGGTACTATAAAAACTCAAAACACTTCAAACACACCATTACCTTCCGGTTTAACCTGGGGAGGAATGGTCAATTATAATACTGCTACCGGGGGTCAATCGATTATGGCGGGTACGTATAACACCCTGACCCTTGGGAATACGAGTGGATCACAAACCGCCGCCGGGAATATAACAGCATTCACTTTGAACAACAATACCAATGCTTCTGATGTATTGGACATGGCAACCAATACACTCGGAGTAACCACTGTGAACAATACAGGCACCATCAAAACTAAAAATACCAGTGCTCAACCTTTGCCCTCAGGTCAGAACTGGGGTGGTACGGTTGATTATAATTCAGGAACGGGAGGCCAAACTATAATGGGGGGTACCTATTCCAACCTGACTCTTGGGAACAACAGTGGAACACAAACCGCCGCAGGGGATATTTCAACAACCAGTTTGAACAACACCAATTCGAGTGACATATTGGACATGACAACATTCATGCTTAAAGGGATTACAACTACAGTGACCAATTTAGGGATAATTAAGACTCAAAATATATCACCTACACCATTTCCCACGAATGTTAACTGGGGTGTTGCAGGTACTATAAATTATAATGCTTCTACTGGAGGGCAATCTATAATGGGAGGTTACTATAACTTCTTGTCCTTTGACAATACTAGTGGAACTCAAACTGCCGTAGGGAATATAACAGTAAATACTTTGAACAATAAAAACGTATTTGATATGTCAACCTTTGCGCTCGTAGTTACAACTGTTAAAAATACAGGTATTATAAATACTCAAAATATAACATCCACACCTTTATCAACAGGAATAACCTGGGGTGGTACTGTAAATTATAATGCATTAACTGGAGGTCAATCGGTAGTAAATGGAATCTATAGTAACCTGACCTTAAGTAATACAAGCCATACTGATTATGCCATTGGATTATTAACTGTAAATGGTAATTTGACAACTACATCGGGAGGTACATTGGATATGCAAACAAACCCATTAATAGGTACACTTGGTATTGTTACTAATGGAGGAACTATTAATACGCAAAACGGGTCAACTACACCATTACCAGCCAGCAGAAATTGGGGAGGTACGGTAAATTATTATGCTGCGGCAGGTCAAACGGTAATAACAGGTATTTATAATAATTTAACCCTTTCGGGTAGTGGAGCAAAAACAATAACTGGAACTACCGTTAATGGTATTCTTTCCATGGAAGGAACAGCTACTTCTACTGGCACTACAACTTATGGAACCGCCTCATCAATCCAATATAAAGGAACAGCTGCCCAAACAACAGGAACTGAATTCCCTACAACCTTTACAACTACTGGAGGAGTCATCATTAATAATACATTCGGAGTGATATTGAATGAAGCAAAAACGATTAATGCTTCAGTAACCATTCAAAATGGGAAACTAACTTTGGGCACTTTCACAAGTTCGGCTTATAGACTATTCTTTGGACAGACAGAACAATCCCATGGTTCTTGGGGCAGCACAAGTTCATCAGCTACCTTTAGAAATGATACCTATTTTGGTCCAACTTCTGGAATTCTAAATGTTTCGGCAACATCCTGTATTGCGGGAACCTGGACAGGAGCAACCAGTACCGATTGGAATACTGCATCCAACTGGTGTGATGGTAATGTACCAACAGCAGCAACCTCTGTATTCATCAATTCCGGTGGAAACCAACCTATTATAGGTGCAAATGCATCCTGTAATAATATCACGATAAATTCAGGTGCCTCTCTAACGATAAATGGTTCATATACATTAGCGGTGAGTGGTGTTTGGTCAAATAGTGGTTCATTTATAGCGAATTCAGGCACCGTCGATTATCATGGCACAGCACAAACTATTGGAGCTGAGGCATATTATCATTTAACCTTGTCGGGCAGTGGAGCAATGACATTACAACCTGGAACGACTATCGGAGGAAACTTAACGCTTACCGGAACGGCCACCACTGCTACAGTAGCAGGTTTAACCATTGGAGGAAATCTGACCATCGGTGATGGCACCACCTTTATCACTGCCGGATATCCATTCACTGTTACCGGCACAACGACTGTTGGGGGTGGTTCAAGCGGCAGCCTGGTCATTAATTCAGCTACCGGAACTAAACTTTTTGCAGGAGCCGTGATAATTGCTAATGGCGCTTCATGGAATAATACTAGTAATTCACCCGTTGAATATCGTGGAAGTATTACATCAACTCCAATATTTACAGCAGGCACCGGAATTCAATCCTTTACAACAAATGCCCAAGCATTAAACGGGACGTTCAACATCCCAAACTTAAGTGTTACCGGAGTTACGCTAACCAATAAAAATACCCTGACCGTTTCCTCTTCACTCATTGGGACAGGTGGACTTACGCAAGGAGCGAGTGCCACCCTATCAATTGGAGGAACATCAGGAATCACTACGTTAACTGCCACAAATTCAAATAACACGGTGTATTATACCGGGACGGGTCAAACGATCAGTCCGACCACTTATGTGAATCTAACCTTAAGTAATACCAGTGGGACGCAGACAACAGGCGGAAATATAGTGACAACTACCTTGTATAACATCAGCGGTGGTACTTTAGATATGATCGGATATTCGTTATCCGGAACGATAAACAATACCGGTTCAACAATAAGGTTTAATGGTGCTTCCAATGGTCTTGCCATTGGAACGGGGACGGTGGAATACTACGGCACTACACAAACGGTTGCAAACGGTAATTATGGCATTTTAAATATAACGGCTACAGGAACAAAAACAGCTGGAGGCAATATTACTGCAACAACCCTTGATAATGGGGGAGCTTCGAATGTAGCTGTCATCTTAGATATGGCAGGAAACACATTGACCACAACTACAATCGATAACACCGGAGCGACGATTAAATTCTCGGGTACAAACAATGGCCAGGCTATTCCAACGGGTACAGTTGAATATACTGCACCCACAGGCAGTCAGATTGTCGCTGCAGGAACTTACAACATATTAACCCTTGATAATATAAGCGGCCTGAATACGACTGGTGGTAATATTATAGCCTCCACCCTGAACACTACGTCCGGCGGTACGCTGAATATGGGTACGAATAGTTTGACAGTAACAACACCCAATAACAATGGAATTATCAGAACACAAAATACTTCCTTAGTTCCATTATCAAGTGGTTTGACTTGGGGTGGCACAGTGACTTATGATGCTACATTAGGAAGTCAAACAGCTGTCGCCGGTTCTTTTAACAATTTGTCCATTGCTAATCCTGCGGGTGTTTATTTGGCACCCGGTTCAACAATTAATGTAAATACGTTATTGATAAATAGTGGTAAACTGGAAATTGGAACAGGGACAGCCATGAATGTTCAAAGCTCTATTACGAATAGCGTAGGTGCTTCGGGACTGGTGATTAAGGCGGGGAGTAACGTCCCAAATGGCACCTTGATTTTCTCGGGAACGCCTCCGTTTGCCACAGTTGAAATGTATTCAAAAGCCTGCTGGAATCTGAATAACGGTATCGGTGACAAATATCAATGGCAATACTTTGGGATTCCGGTACAACCGGTTACCGCCAGCCCAACCTTCGATGGGGCGTACGTGCGTGCATGGAACGAAGCAGAGCCTGATGTGACCAAACACTGGGTTCAGCAAACGAATGGTTCAGTTCTTAGTCCATTTACAGGTTATGAAATATGTCAGTCGGGTGCCACCACGTATCAAATTCGGGGACAACTGGTAAATAGTGATTTTACAACATACGCTACAACTGTACTGCCTTATGATGCCGGTGCAGCCTACCCCGGTCAACATATATTTGCGAATCCCTACACGGCTGCGATCGATATTAACAAGTTGACCTTTGGTATCGGTACAGAAGCAACCGTTTATCTATACAATACCGGAACATACAATCAATGGCAAACCCAAAATGGTAGCACACAAGGAAGTTCACCCGGTCAATATACTTCCGTACCACAGAATCTGGCAGGAGGTATCAGTACTCCAACAATTCCTTCCATGCAGGGTTTTTTGGTAAAAGCTATGGCTGATATTAACGGGAATGCCTCACCAGGAGCGTTTTTTAGCATGACTTATGCTTCGGTAACAACACCAAATACTTCGCCTCAACGGGCACCGGCGGCACTAAAAACAGATTCGTCTAAGTATTTATCCACCAGGATTGATGTAACAGGAGCCAATTCTGCCGACCGCTTATGGATCTTCACAGAGCCTGCTTGTACACATCACTTCGACAACGGCTGGGATGGACACAAATTAATGGGTTCCTCCCTGACTCCCCAGTTATATGCACTTGAAACCGATGGGATTTATCAGGTGGACGCGGTCGATGATATGAATAATACGGATCTGGGATTTCAGGCCGGGCAAGATGTTAACTATACGCTGACTTTCACCCACACCAATATAGAAAGCAGGTATGCCGGTGTCTATCTGATGGATAAAGTGGAAAACAAAACCATCGACATAACGGAAAGTGGTTCAGCCTATTCGTTTGTGGCAGCATCAACTTCACAGACTGTCAACCGGTTTACCATCATTACCCGTCCACTCGATCAGAATGCAAGCGAAACAGACTCACAACTTAAGATATTCGGTACCAAAGGGACTGTACTGGTACAAAATTTCAGCAGCCTGAACGGGGAAGTAATGATTTATGATCTGGCAGGTCATTGTCTGAAGACTGCCACTCTGGCTCCATACGGAGGTTTAACAACTGTAACAGGCTTTATGCCGGGGGTATATATTGCTAAAGCCATAACCAGTAAAGAGGGTGAAACTAAAAGACTCATCGTACAATAATCCATCATGGAAAACCAGAAGAAAAACATATTGATATGGTTCATAATATGGGCTTGTTTGCTTCTTGTCATTCTTTATTCCCCGGTTGGAAGCCCCTATTTATACAATACCGAAACATACTTTACACCCAATCTGGGAGTACCGTTTGAAAAAGGTGGAATACAGAATGTCAGAACTCTAAACAGGGCCGGAAATAGCTATCAGGAATCGTCCGGACCCGATTTCAATACGCCCGAATTAGGTAAAATAGCCTCCTATCCGGAAGCTGCTTCTAATAATTCGTCTGCGTCACTACCATCGCAAGGCTATAGTCAACTGGTTTCAGGTCAAAAGACTGATAATTCTGAAGGCCTCAATATCGGGTCAGTTGGGTTGTACTCTTTCAATGGTAAATCATCAAACAATA
>Ga0364916_10103_pt1 | contig 26761 bp, 21 predicted proteins | sample SorcelJu500001C4_2_FD_206964 | JGI IMG/M metagenome (GOLD analysis project Ga0364916, IMG submission 206964) | Enriched cells from Trout Bog Lake Hypolimnion, Wisconsin, USA - BchlTB.June20.5000.01.C4 | ecosystem: Environmental > Aquatic > Freshwater > Lake > Hypolimnion/Profundal zone | place...
TTCAGAGAGTGCTTTCGGCAGCAATTCTTCTTGAACCTCGGCGCCGGCCAAGAGAGTGAGGCCGTTTTTGTCCTGAGCCGCCAAGGTCGTATAGCGGGCAACATCGACCTTGGCCGAATCCACCTGGGTTTGAGCCTGCTGCAGATCCAGATCGGATGAGGCGCCTGCATCAAACCGGCGCTGCATTAATTCGAAGGTGGTCTGCTGGGTCTTCAGGGTCTCCTGCGCCAGATTCAACCGTTCGCGGTCAGCAGCCAGGGTAAGATAGGTTGTGGCAACCTCCGCTATCAGGCTGATCTGCACGGTGCGCCGCGCCTGTTCGGTTGCCAGATATTGATCGAGGGCCTGATCCTTCAGGCTCTGCACCCGGCCGAAAAGATCGAGCTCATAGGAGCTGACGCCGACACCGACGCTGTACTGATCATTGGGCGCCTCCATGTTGTTGCGGACTGCGGCTGCATCAATCTCAGGGAAAAGAGCTGCCCGCTGAATACGGTACTGGGCCTGCAGTTTTTCGATGTTGAAGGCCGCAACTCGCAGATCCCGGTTATTCTCGAGTGCCAGCGCGATCACCTTTTGCAGGGCTCCATCCAGATAAAAATCCTGCCAGGCTGTATCGGCAGCCAATGGTTTTCCCAATGTTCTGTCGGTTTCTGTCTTATACGATGGTCCGTTTGGCCAGCTGTCGGAAACGGGGGCGGCAGGCCTCATGTATGCAGGGGCCATGGAACAACCAGCCAGGCCGAGACATGCGCCAAGAGAGAGACTGATGGCAAGGGTCATTCTTTTCATTATATTCATGATATCATACCTCCGAAACATGATCGGACGCTGACGATAAGACGGTCGATCGTTGCGACTTCTTTCCGAAAATCCGTGAGATCAGGACGAAGAAAAAGGGGATAAAAAGCAGGTCGATGAAGGTTGCCGAGAGCAATCCGCCGGTGACGGCGGTGCCGATGGCGTTCTGGGCCCCGGCTCCGGCTCCCTTTGTCAGCGCCAGCGGCAGGGTTCCGAAGAAGAAGGCAAGCGAGGTCATGATGACAGGGCGGAGCCGTATTTTTACCGCAGCCAGCGTTGCCTCGACAAGTTCATGGCCTTCAAGCATCTGGGCCTTGATGAACTGAATGATCAGGATGGCGTTCTTGGTGGAAAGCCCCACCGTGGTCAACAGCCCGATCTGGAGATAGACATCGTTGGGCAGCATCCGCAGGGTCACCGCCGTCACTGCCCCAACCAGCCCCAGCGGCAGCATCAACAGGTTGACAAAGGGGATGGTCCAGCTCTCATACAAGGCAGCCACACTCAGAAAGACGACCAGAAGCGAGATGGCATAGAGAGCCGGGGCCTGGGCGCCGGCATTCTTTTCCTCGTAGGAAAGACCCGTCCATTCATAGCCGATTCCGACCGGCAGCCCGGAGGCCATCTTTTCCACTTCGTCCATCGCTTCCCCGGTGCTTACGCCCGGCGCGGCCTGCCCCAGAATCTCGACGGCGGGAATGCCGTTGTACCGTTCCAAACGGGGTGAGCTATACTGCCAGTGTGCAGTGACAAAGGACGAAAACGGGACCATGTCGCCGTTTTTATTGCTGACATACCAGTTGCCGATATCCTCCGGGAGCATCCGATACCGGGGATCCGCTTGAAGATAGACCTTTTTGATCCGGCCATTCTGGATGAAGTCGTTGACATACGAACTTCCCCAGGCCGTGGAGATAATGTTATTGATGTCCGCCGCCGACACACCCTGAGCACCAGCCCGTACATCATCGATATCCAGCTTGAACTCAGGCGAATCATCCTGGCCATTAGGACGTACAGCCACCAGTTTCTGATTTTTCATGGCCATGCCCAGCAGCTGGTTACGAGCCTCCATCAGCTTTTCATGCCCTAAACCGCCGCGATCCTCCAGTTCAAAATCAAAGCCGTTTGACACCCCCAGTTCCATAACCGCAGGCGGCGAAAAAGCAAAGGCCAAACCGTCACGGATGTGCGAAAACTCTTTCATTGCCCTGGCAGCAATGGCCGGCGCCTTCAGATCCGCCGTCTTGCGCAACTTCCAGTCCTTGAGTTTCACAAACGCGAGCCCCATGTTCTGGCCGCGACCGGCGAAGCTGAACCCGGCAACGGTGATCACCCCCTCCACGGTCTTGGCTTCCTGTTTGAGAAAATGCTGCTCAAGCTGTTTAATAACCTTTATGGTCCGCTCTTGAGAGGACCCGGCCGGCAGTTGCACCTGGCAGATAAGGAATCCCTGATCCTCATCCGGCAGGAATGATGTCGGAAGACGCAGGAAAAAGAAGACCATCGCGGCAACAACGGTGCCGTATACCACCAGATAGCGTACCGGCCTGCTGAAGGAGCGGCCGACTATGCCTTCATATTTTGATCTAGACCAGTCAAAGCACTTATTAAACCATCGGAAAAAAACAAAAAACAATCCAGACTCACCCGCTGAATGACCTTTTTGGACCGGCTTGAGCAGGGTGGCGCAAAGGGCCGGGGTCAAAATCATGGCCACCATCACCGAGAGGATCATTGCCGAAATGATGGTGACGGAGAACTGACGATAGATGACGCCTGTTGAGCCACCGAAAAAGGCCATGGGCAGGAACACCGCCGTCAGTACGGTGGCGATTCCCCAGAGGGCACCGGTGATCTGCCCCATGGATTTGATGGTGGCAGCACGGGGCGGCAGCCCTTCCTCGGTCATGATCCGTTCAACGTTCTCCACCACCACAATGGCATCGTCCACCAACAGGCCGATGACAATCACCAAGGCAAACATAGTCAGCGTATTGATGGAAAACCCGGCCACGGCCAGCACCCCCATGGTCCCCAGCAAGACCACCGGAACGGCAATGGTGGGGATCAAGGTAGCCCGGATATTCTGAAGGAAGAGGAACATGACGATGAAGACCAGGCAGACCGCCTCGATCAGGGTCCGGACCACCTCCTCGATGGATATTTTGACAAAAGGCGTGGTGTCATAGGGATAGACCACCTGCATGCCGGGAGGGAAGTATTTTGACAATTCCTTCATCTTGGCCTTCACCCGCTCGCCTGTTTCCAGGGCGTTGGCGCCGGCCGCCAGCCGGATCGCCATACCACCCAGAGACTTTCCATTATAGTACGACTGAAGATCGTAGTTCTCAGTGCCGATCTTGCTTTCGGCCACATCCTTGAGCCTCACCGTTGAACCGTCGCTGTTGGTGCGCAGAATAATGGCGTCGAACTGCTCCGGGGTCTGCAGCAGGGTGCGCGCCGTGATGGTGGCATTCAACTGCTGCCCTTTGACTGCGGGAAGCCCGCCGAATTGACCGGCTGATACCTGGGCATTCTGGGCCTGCAGCGCTGCAATCACATCATTGGTGGTCAGGTGGAAGTCGTTCAGCTTCGCCGGATTCAGCCAGATCCGCATCGCATTCTGCGTGCCGAACAGCATAAGCTCACCCACTCCATCAAGGCGGCTGATGATATCCTGAAGGTTGGAGACCATATAATCGGTCAGGCCATTACGGTCCAGGCTCCCGTCTTCCGATACAAGTCCTACGATCAACAGGAAATTTCTGGTGGATTTCACCACCGCTATGCCTTGCTGCTGCACGATAGGGGGCAGGAGCGGAACGGCCAGCTGCAGCTTGTTCTGCACCTGAACCTGGGCTATGTTCGGGTCGGTTCCCGCCTTGAAGGTGAGCGTGATGGATACAGCGCCGGAGGAGTCGCTCGTGGACGACATATAAATCAGATTGTCAATACCGTTCAGCTTTTGCTCGATTACCTGCGTGACCGTATCCTCGACGGTCTGAGCCGAGGCGCCAGGATAGGTGGCGTTGATGGCGATCTGAGGCGGTGCAATTGCCGGATACTGGGACACCGGCAGTGTTTTTATCGACAGAAGGCCCGCCAGCATGACCATAATGGCGATCACGTAGGCAAAGATCGGACGATTGATGAAAAAACGGGGCATGTTCGACTCCTTAGGGTTTCTTGACAGCGGGTTGCTGGCTGCCTGGGTCGGCTGCCTTCTCCTCAAAGGGCACCACCTTCACAGTGACGCCTGGGCGGACTCGCTGAATTCCTTCGACGATTACACGTTCTCCGGCCTTGATTCCGGCCGTAACCAGCCAGGCATCGCCTACTGTCCTTTCCGTCTTCAAAATACGCTTTTCCACCACATCATTTTCACCCGCAATCAGGGCAACGGCATTGCCGGTCGCATCGCGGGTGACCCCCCGCTGGGGTACGAGCAATGCCTGTTCCCTAACCCCTTCCTGGACAATGCCGCGAACAAACATCCCCGGCAGCAGCAGCTGATCCGGATTGGGAAACAGGGCCCTCAAGGTGATGGAACCGGTACCCTGATCCACCGTGACCTCGCTGAATTTCAATATCCCCTCCAACGGATAGGAACTCCCGTCTTCCAAGAGCAGATTCACCTTGGCCTGATCAGCCTTTTTCGTGTTGATCTCACCGCTTGCAAGATCGCGCTTCAAGCGGAGCAGATCCGCGCTGGATTGGGTTACATCCACATAAACGGGATCGAGTTGTTGGATAGTAGCTAACGCCGATGCCTGACTGGCCGTTACCAATGCCCCGGGAGTCACGGATGAGCGGCCTATTCTCCCGGAAATCGGAGCTATGACCTTGGTGTAGGCCAGATTGATGCGAGCAGTGTCCACTGCGGCTTTGGCGGCCTCAACATCGGCTTCGGCCTGCTTGAGTGCCGCCTGGGCGTCGTCGTTGTCCTGTCGGCTGACAGCATTGATGGTCACAAGGTCCTTGTACCGCTCAGCTTTCAGCCGGAGAGTAACACGATTGGCTTCCGCTTTGGCCAGTGCGGCGGCGGCACTGGCATAGGCTGCCTGGTAGGTTGCCGGATCGATCTGATAGAGCGCTTCCCCGGCTTTAACATCGCCACCCTCGTTGAACATCCGTTTTTGTATGATTCCTCCCACCTGCGGCCGTACTTCGGCCACCATATGCGGCGATATCCGGCCGGACAGTTCCATGGTCAGAGCAACCGGTTCGGAACGCATGACCGCCACTCCAACCTCCGGGGCGTTTTTGGCAGGCGTCGCGCCACTGGTTGAGCTGTTTTGTTTGCAGCCGGACATTACGAGCATACCTGCCAGAACGCCTGCCATGGCGATCTGTTTGATTTTGTCAGTGGTTTTCATCACACTATCCCCTGATAGGATTAAACAGCATATTTACGAAAATTCTCAACAGCAGGAAGCGAGGCATGCCCTGCTCCTATCAATACGCTGGCAGCAAGCTCTGCGCGCCCACCCCTGCATTCCCCTTTTGTTGAGAGAGAAATGTTCCTTAGAAACTGTGCACTATTACTGCATATCTTTATTTAATTCCACTGTCATTTATTGAACAACAAATGCATTTTTTTACCCCCATCCTCTGTATTCAGTCAACTCTATTGCCATGCTATCCGCTGTCAATCTGTTTTTCAGCGGGAGCATCAAACTCTGCAGGAGATGCCTGCAAGGAGAAGGTATCCATAAAATGACAAAATTCTGTTCAAATAAAATGAAACGCCTCTTCATTTTAACTGTCCAATACAATACAATACAACAAACCGGCCACAGACGAGAATCCGGTGGATAAAGGTCTCAACTTTTTACCCAGGGAGAGAGGGACAATGGCAAAGCTGAGCATTTCAAAAAAAATGAATGGTATTGTTGGCGTGCTGGTCTTTATCGTCTTGGCTGCCGCCTTGGTTTCCCTGTACTTCCAAATGTCATTGATTGATAATTATCAAAGGATTGACAGGCAGGAGGGAGCGAAAACACTGGCGGCAAAAGATGCTCGAATCCATCTTGGGCATGCAGTCCAGGGACTCAAGGATTATCTGATCAGGAATGATGAAAAGTATATCGGAGAATACAATGATGCCCTGAAAAAATTGAAAGATGATACCAAAAGATATGCCGATCTCGCCTCTGGACAGGAAGAAAAGAAGCTGGCGGAGGATGTGGCTGAAGGGACTGCTGTGTATGAAAATGCCTTCATAAAAGTCACTGCATCCCGGAAAGCGAATCCTGAGATATCGATTGCCGCACTTGATGCCTTGATCAAAGGCATGGACAGGCCGATTTCCTCGGCGATTAATCAGCTTGGGGAAGATTCGATGAAGAAGAGTGAAAAGGCAAAAATCGAAGTCGACAAGGCCTCTCTTTCCACCACGAAAATACAGTGCATTGTAGTTATTGCAATTGGATTGCTGTGTGCGATTATAAGCTTTGCAGTCAGCAGCGGGATCAAGAAAAATGTTATTAAAATATCAGGTTTTGTCGCTGAAATGGCCAAAGGTGATTTCGTTTCCTCGATAACTGTAGACAGTGGAGACGAACTCGGACAGATTGCCCAGCAGCTCACCATGATGAAACGGCAGGTGGCAAATATATTGAGGGAAATTCTCAACAGTAATGAGATGCTTGTCGAATCGTCCACTGAACTTTCCGCAATATCCAGGCAGATGTCGGCAGGAGCCGGAGAAACATCCGCCCGGTCTCATACGGTAGCTACCGCTGCTCAGGAAATGAGCGCCAATATGTCTTCAGTAGCGGCTGCAACGGAACAAGCCTCCACCAATGTGGGTATTGTTGCGTCGGCCACAGAAGAAATGACTGCAACCATCAACGAAATCTCGCAGAATACCGAGAAAACCCGTTCCATCAGTGAAGAGGCTGTTACGAAGTCGAAGAGTGCCTCACGTAAAATAGATGATCTTGGAAAGGCTGCGCGTGAAGTCGGTAAGGTTACCGAGACCATTACGGAGATTTCCGAACAAACCAATCTTCTTGCTTTGAATGCAACCATCGAGGCCGCGCGGGCCGGTGAAGCTGGAAAGGGATTTGCGGTTGTTGCCAATGAGATTAAAGAATTGGCCAAGCAGACGGCAAATGCAACACAGGAAATAAAACAAAAGATTGAAAGTATCCAGGATACTACTGCCGGAACGGTTCAGGAAATAGAAGGAATATCGAAAATCATCTTCGAGGTCAATGATATGATAGCAATCATTGCAACCGCGGTCGAAGAACAATCAGTCACCACCAAGGAAATATCCAGCAATGTCAATCAGGCCGCCTTGGGAATTGATGAAGTTACCGGAAATGTTGCTCAAAGTTCGGCGGTAGCAGAAGAGATTGCTGGTGATATTGCGCGAGTCAACCAATCAGCGACGGAGATATCCACAATTAGTGCAAGTGTTGATTCAAATGTGGAAAAGCTGAACACCTTGGTGGTGAAATTGAAGGACATCGTTGCAAAATTCAGGGTCTGATGGCCAGAAATACATCTTCACCTTAACAGCACGGGTGCAAACCGCCTTCAATCACGGAACGGAATGTGCACAATTGAAATCACTGCCGGGAGATTACCATGCTGAGCCAATTGAGTATAAAACATCGTATGTATGTTATCATTGTTTCAATCTGTCTCCTTTTTATTGTAATGGTTCTTTTTGCTTTGAGGATAGGATCCGCCTCAAGAGATATGGGAATTGCCCGAGCTGACAAGGTAATGCTGGATGACCAAAAGGCAAAAATTCAGGTTGCAAGTCATGCGATGGCCCTTGCAATAGGCCATGCCCTTGAAGGTATCCCCGATAAAACGGCTCAAGTTGAAATGATCCGCAAGATGAATGATAATATTACCTATGAACAGGATAAGTCAGGTTATTTCCTGGTCTATGAAGGGACGGTCAATGTATCGCTCCCTCCCAAAAAAGAGCTCCAGGGGAAGGATCTCAGCGATGTTAAAGATAAGAATGGAGTGAACATTGTCAGGGATTTAAGAGACAGGGCAAAAGAAGGCGGCGGCTTTGTCCAGTATATCTGGCCAAAACCCGGAGCCGGGGATGTGTTGAAACTGAGCTATTCCGAAATGATTCCGGGAACCGACATGTGGCTCGGTACCGGTGTCTATCTCGATAATATCGACACATATATTAAAGAGACAAGCCAGGCGATTACCGCTGAGACAAGAAAGAATGTTGTCTATATGCTGACTGTCGCCAGTGCCATTTTTTTAGGCATAATCACCCTCTGCATGGTCATTGTCTTGGGTATTTCCAGGTCTTTGAGAGCCATGATCGATAATTTCAGGAATATCGCCGAAGGGGAAGGCGATCTCACAAAACGAATCACAATCAATACAAAAGATGAGATCGCAGATCTGGCACGATGGCTCAATATCTTCATTGAAAAGCTTCAAAAGATAATTTCCATCATTGCTCAGAATACTGCCTCCGTGGAACATGCCTCTCAAAATCTCTCTGGAATTGCCGGAAAACTTGATGAAAATGCCGGCCAGACCTCCGAACGGTCCATCAAAGTGGCAACAGCCGCCGAAGAGATGAGTATAAATCTCAGCAACGTGGCGGCGGCCATGGAAGAATCCACAACGAGTACCACTATGGTCGCAAGTGCCGCAGAAGAGATGACAGCGACCATTACCGAAATTGCTCAAAATGCAGAAAACGCCCGCACTATCTCTGAAAAAGCTGTGAAACAGGCAGAGATGACAACGGAACGAATGGCAGAGCTCGGTGTTTCTGCCAATGCCATCAGCAAGGTGACGGAGACTATTACCGAGATCTCCGAACAGACGAATCTGCTCGCCCTTAACGCCACCATTGAGGCAGCAAGGGCAGGAGACGCTGGAAAAGGCTTTGCAGTTGTCGCCAACGAGATCAAAGAACTGGCCAAACAGACCGCCATGGCCACATTGGATATCAAAAAACAGATCGACGATGTTCAGCGAACAACGACAATCAATATGCATGAGATCAAAGGAATCACCGAAATCATCCATCGCAACAATGAAATTGTCGCCACCATTTCAACGGCAGTTGACCAGCAGTCTTCCGCCACCAAGGAAATTGCGAACAATATCAATCAAGCAGCACAAGGGTTGAGCGAGGTAAACGAGAATATCAGCCAAATAACAGTGGTTGCAGGAACGATTACCAAGGATATTTCGATGGTCAGCACGGCAGCCGACGAGATAACGGAAAACAGCACCGGGGTCAATACAAGCAGTGCTGATCTTTTGCGAATGGCGAAAGAGCTCAAAAAGGTTGTTGATAGTTTCAAGATATAGACTTGTTCTCAACCTGGTTCCATGGAAACGTACAGGACAGAGGGAATGCCGGTCCGGTTTTCCGGCAATGCACTGTGCCGGAGTCTTTCGTGCCGCGATCTTCACCCCTTCATCCGTCAGGGGAAATAAATTTTGTTGGAGTCTTCCCCTTAACCATGATATCTTTTGTCCGGGTTTGCTCTGGTCTCTGCTGTTTCTTTTTCTCAACACAAGAGACCGGGATACTGTATGACGTTCAACTATTTCACTCTATTACTTTGAAAATATTCGGGCAGGAGAACATATCATGAATAAGTTATGCGCGTTTTTCGTTTATGCGGTTATTGCCGTCAGCTTAGCCGGGTGTAACAAGGCCACGATCAATCCCAACTACACTTCAGCAAATCCTGATTTGATGCGTATAGGCGGCGCTGCACCGGAGAACACGGATCCGGAGATTGTTAATATGGGATCCTACTGTCTGCGCGTTGTTGATAAGTGGAAAACCGATGGCAAGACACCGGATGGCCAGACAATCTGGTCCAAAGACACGTTTCGTTCGGTTATCCCTTGCCGGTAGATCAATGGCATGGGAATAATGCCGGCCTCGATCTCTTGCAATGTATCAAATCCCTGCAGGGAGAGAAGGCCATTGAACTGAAGACATATTTTGGGGCAGTACGGTACTCTCTGATGACAGCATCGACCTTTTTCCCTCCCGCCGCTTTTGCAATCCACCTCGGAACCACACCGTTGCGATATCATCTGTCCCAATGTTGCCAGAGATACAATACACGAATCGAATTCTCAACGGTATTTTCTCGATAAACGATGTAAATAAATGACATGGTCTGGAGAGGGATCTTTTTTCCGGAGAGTTTCAGTCCGGAAATTCACTCAATCTGCTTCAGACGGCAAAGAGCCGGTTTTTTCTGCAATTATAAGAGGATATTAAAATGACAAAATATTTTTTCAGACCTTTCCTGTATGCGGCAGCCATCATCTTTTGTTTTGCGGCGCATTCTGTGGCGCAGGAACAGCGACGGATCGTTCTCAATGACGAACAATTCAAAGAATCGTTCCTTGATACGGTCACTGTTTCAGGCGGCATTCGTGCCGGTTTCATGTATCAGAGTCCCATGGACCATGTTGATATCCATGAACTCTTTGTGAATCTACAGCATGATATAGAAGATCAGGATGCCATGTTGTGTGTAAACATGGTAAGCCGCGACGGTCGATATTCAGCATCGTGGCAGTATGCCCTTGGGAAACAATCTGCCGGTTCAATCGCTGTCTCTTTGCCGTCAAAATATCAGGAGCAGGTATCGAGTTATTCGCCAGATGCATTGGTTGTACTGGCCGGCATAGCCAAAAAGGATTGTGCGTCCGGGGAAATGAAATATGTCCCGACCAGTTGGGGAGAAGTTGCCAAATCCGATTATATCCTTTATGTAAATTCAGGGAATACAGATACGATTATCGGCATACCGGGACAAACGGCAAGGATCCAGTGCTCAAAGATTATTGCCGACAGCACTATTGCGTATGATACACGCTGCATAATTGCAAAAGATATCCTTGAAGAACCGAAAAGTATCTTCCTGGTGAGACAAAACTTCGGCAACAGGCTTCCAAATGTAGAGTTTCCTGTGAGATGACCGGTGAAAATTACGAGGATATTAACACGGTGTTTTACGGTAATAGGAAATGTATTTCTCACAGCCGCGGTATCCGAACCTGAAAAGGATCACTTCCGCAATTTATCAAAAAAACACCCTCGTTTTTTGCATTGTATAGCAATAATGTTCTGCATCTACGTTTTATTCTTAATGTTTCTCATAACCAAAGCCGTCATTAATTCGTTAACCACCGGCTCTTTTATTATTTCTGCAAGAACAGAACGAATTGAATATCAACCTGACAGCATTGATCCCCCAAGAATAGCCTTTCATAATGCGACATTCTATTGGGATGAGGCCAGCAATGGGAAGTTTGATCCTTCGGCTTCGACCTCACCACAATCAAAATCATTGCCTCCGGAGAGCAGCGGCTCCCTGCAGATTCAAGGAAAGTCAAAGATTGTTTTCTCAAGGATAGGGAAAGGACCGCTGCACATTCAAATTCAGAGCAAGAACCCCACCATTGTCTATGATGAAAATGACCAGAGACAATTTTCTCTTCCAGCTGTTGTTGATTTGGTGCTGAACGATCCTGATCAATTAATACGTCAAGGTATATCCTGGAAATACAACATTGACGGACCCTTGATAATAGGGCGGGTACCGGCATATGGCCTGCAGCTGCAAAGTGGACTCCTCCTTGAAGGTGAGATCCAGATGATTGCGAAACAGGTATTGTCGGGAAACCAATATAAAGTGGAACCGTATACGCTGCAGTTAGGTGACGAAATACAATGCGTGCCCGAAGAACCAAAGACAAGTGGTTTGGTGACCTTCGACGGTGACCGGGGAATGCTGGTCGTCGCAATTGTCGAGGCTCAATCAGCGACAATAAAAAAATTCAGAGATACGAGTTTCAAAATTCAAAACAACCTGTGGTCTAAACTCGGCAAAGACCAGGAACTGGTGCTCACCTGGGCGATAATGCTCATTGTTCCGGGTCTTTTAGTATTTTTTACCCGGTTAATGTATCACCATCTGCAAATGAAATCCCACGAGGAATCGTAAGAGAGAAGAAGCAACTGCAATGCTTATTTTTCCCAGCAAAATATTTTCAATGTCGAATACATTATAATTTTGAATCAAAAGAGATATTTCATGCGTCGATATTTTCATCTCTGTCCGGTCTTGTTCTTTCTCGGTCTCAGCCTTGCGCAGACCTCCTTTTCGTCGGATGCCTATATAAAAGTCGATGATAACGGACTGGGGCAAGGAATACTGCGTCAGCGAGGCTTTGAATGTCTGCTGATAACCCCTGCCCATGTTGTGGAAAACGCCTTTAAGATCGACGTGACAGTTGCCGACAAAACACAATATGCAGCAGAGATTGTTGAATTATTTCCTGGTGATATCAGCGTTCTCAGGATCAAGAACGCTGAATCCGCCATCTGCCGGAATGGGAGCTGGTCCAATACGGGTACTGTAAACGCCCTGCTGGAAAAGGTTAATCAGGGCGAACTGCGCACAATGCTTGCTGACGGAAGTATCCGCATAACTCCCGTTGATATTGTCGGCTATGATCCATACCGATACATTCATGTCCGTCCGATACATGCATCGGATGCAATTTTGAAGGGTGAGAGCGGGAGCCTCCTGTATATTTCCGGTCAACTTTCCGGCATGCTTCTTTCCGTCAAAGATGATACGGGCATTGTTCTCCGTCAGGATGCACTGGCCAATACCCTTACCTTGTTTTTTAAAGATACCGATCAGGCAGGGAAACAGGGTGCACAGCAGCTGAACAGAAAAACAACGGCACCGCCTCCCGCTCAGGAAAAAGTCCCGGCCGTGAAACCGGCATTTTCCGGAACCATTGCCGAAAGTGCCGTTGAGGAACATTCCGTCACGTTGGAGGAAAACAGTCCTGTCCGTCTGACGTTTTCCCCCACAGGAGATATGCAGAAATACAGTCTCGAAATCTGGGATTCAACGAGAAAGATCGTATATCGGAATCCGGGCAAAATCTATTCCGGGACGGAATCCGTCAGTGTTCCCTTTACACCGCCAAAAAATGATATCTACACGCTGCACATTATAGGGGTTGAAGGCCAAGGGAAGTATGCCGTCGAGGTGCAAACGATAGCCCGTGATTCTCAATTGCGCAGTCCGGAAAATATACTCCGGATTGGCGAGAAGGCAGAGGAAGGTATACTTGCCACGGGTGCCGTCGCCGAGTACCGGACCAGTCTGGAGGAGAACAGCCCCGTCCGTCTCCAATTTCCTGCCACCGGGGATACCGGGCAATACACTGTCGAAATCCGGGATTCAACGGGAAAAGCAGTATATCGCAATCCAGGAAAAATCTATTCCGGGACGGAATCCGTCCATCTTCCCTTTACGCCGCCGAGAAATGATACCTATACCCTGCATATTCTCGGGACAGAAGGAGAAGGACGGTATGCCGTCAGGATAACCTCAATTGCGTTGAATTCTCAATTGCGCAGTGAGGCAAATGTTATACAGGTCGGCGGCAATACTGTCGAAGGCGTACTTGCCCAAGGGGCTGTCGCGGAGTACCGGCTTGAGTTGGAGGCATATACCCCGATCCGTCTGAACTTTTCGGCAACGGGGGATCAGGGAAAGTACAATGTTGAAATTTTTGATTCGTCTGGAAATGTGGTATACCGAGACCCCTTCAAACGCTATAGCGGCACTGAGACTGCAATCCTTCCCTTCACTGTATCCAAAAAAGACACCTATGTCGTACGCCTCACAGGAATGGAAGGTGAATGCAGATATTCGCTGAATATTGTACGGGCAGGGGGAAGATCATAATGTTTCCCCCAAGGTGAGAACAGGAGAGGGCTTAGACCTTCAACGATATACCCGATCCAGTTAAACCGGGTATATGCCATTATTTCAACTCTTTTTCAACAGGGCAGTGTAAAGCCTCCTCCATAAAAAGGGTAGAAAAACATTTATTACACGAAATGCACGATGCCTTTCTCCTATCGCCCCTCGCCCATCTCGCAACAAGATCCGGTTCCCTGATAAGCGGTCGTGAAAGCGCCGCATAATCGGCAAGGCACGAATGTACAACGTCCTCTGCACTCTTAAATGACAGGAAACCTCCTACGAGAATAAGCGGAATCTTTATTTCTTTTTTGAATGCTTCAGCCGCTTTCCTATAGTAGACTTCCCGCTTTTCCGATTTTGAAGTCCCAACCCTCGAAGGAATGAGCTTGCCGGATTCAAAGGTTCCGCCACTGATCTCAATTGCGTCCATTCCGCGATCTTCAAGCATATGGGCAACCTTGATCATCTCATCCACAGTCAGACCGTTGGTAAGGAAATCCTCAGAGTTAATCTTGACCATCACCGGAAATGCCTTTCCAACCCTGCTCCTGATTTCTTCATAGACTTCAAGAAGAAACAACGCTCGATTGTCAAGGGTTCCGCCATAGTTATCATCTCTCTTGTTATAAGAGGGCGATAAAAACTGGCTCAGCAGATACCCATGAGCAGAGTGAATCTGAATGGCATCAAATCCGGCCTTGACAGATCGTACTGCCGCATCGCCAAAGGCCTGCACCGTTCTCCTGATATCGGCAACCGTCATAGCGGAGGCCTTTTTCTCGCCCTCAATAAAGAGATCTGAAGGTCCGAGTGCGGCAAATTCATTTTTTCCTTTGCCCCGATTTCCAGCATGGGCAAGTTGTATGGCAACAAGCCCTCCATTTTCGTGAACAACCGAAGAAACCCGCTTCAAGCCGTCAATCATTGCATCGGAATACACGCCCATCTGCCGAGCCCCGGCCTGCCCTTCCCGTGAGACATGCGCATGTCCGGTAATCACGAGCCCGACCTCGCCACGGGCCAGTTCGGCCATACAATCCAATAACTGATTTTTCACCGTTCCATCAAGCTCAGCCATTGCTTCATGGGTTGCTGACCGCACAAAGCGGTTTTTTAATTTCATCCCATTTATCTCTGTTGATTCAAATAGTCTTGGCATTTTTTCCTTCCCTTGATTGAGGTACGTTTGAAGGGTACCTCGAAAAATTAGAATTTTCGTTCGAGATCAAAGCATGTGAAAAATTTTACCGCAGGTATTACAGGATATCGGAGTCTCCGCTTACCTCCGAGGATAAAATTTTGAGCATAACGCCGAGATCGGGCGAAAAGGCAATTTTTCAAGGTGACCTGAAATTTGAAGATCAGACTTCTTCCTCTCTTGGCAATCTTCTCCTGCACGATCAGGCTATTCAGACGGGTACACCATTCGCTCCCTCGATGCCTGCATCTCTTGACAAATATGGCTGTCCCCGCCAAGCCCGAATGGAAGCCGCAGCTGATAAGGGGTGCCGCTCCTGGCGATAAGACCAGAAACAGTAACCCCAAGCAGCCGGACCTTCCGTCGGCCAGCCTCGGTATCATGGAGCAGCCGGGGCAGAAAGGAAAGGATATCCGCAGTGGTGAACAGAGGTGTTTTAAAGGTAGCTGAGCGAGTAATGGTCAGAAAGTCCTGATAACGCACCTTGAGTGTCAATGTATACCCGCCGAAATTATGTTTATCAAGGCTTGCCGCTACAGATACAGCCAACTGACGCAGGATATCGTCAATCAGTTCTACGTCAAGGATGTCCTCAGCCATGGTTGTTTCGCTGCCGATCGACTTGCGGACTCGGCTGCTTACGACCGGCCTGGGATCAATGCCCCGGCAGATGCTGTAAAAATATTCTCCGGATTTGCCGAAGTGAGAGGTGAGCTCTTCCCGGGAAAAGCGTAGAAGGTCTTCTCCCTTTTTCACGCCGATCTTCAGCATTTTAGCCTCTGTCGCCTTACCAACTCCATAGAATTTTCCGATCGGCAGGGTAGCCAGAAATGAAATTGCCTCCGAAGGACGGATGATCGTGATGCCGTTCGGCTTGTTCATAGCGGAAGCCACCTTGGCCAAAAATTTGTTGCAGGAGACACCGGCGGAAGCGGTTAAACCGGTGATGTCGAAAATCTGCTTGCGGATCCTCTGAGCCAGGAGTGAAGCCAATGGTTCCAGGAAATGGTTATCGGTAAGATCGAGAAATGCCTCGTCCAAAGAAAGCGGTTCCACCAGGTCGGTGTAGTCATGGAAAATGGCCATTACCTGGTTTGATATTTCTTTGTAGCGACTGATTCTTGGTGGAGTGAAAACCGCATGGGGACAGAGCCTTGCGGCCCGTGCGCTGGGCATGGCGGAATGGATGCCGAACCTGCGGGCTTCATACGAGCAGGCAGCCACGACACCACGGCTGTCTGGCCTGCCTCCGACGATAACCGGCTTGCCTTGGAGGTCGGGGTTGTCGCGCTGTTCAACGGAAGCAAAAAAAGCGTCCATGTCGATATGTACGATTTTCCTCTTACTGTTCATGCAGATCGCGTGGTAGAATGAGTTGCTCTTTTGCCTTTGCAAGGATTGCGATTGCTTCTTTAAGACGTGTTTCTGGCTACTGGCTATGGACAGATTTTTCGTTTCCCCTCAAATTTAAAATCCCATCGAAAAAACTTCTTGCCGTTCGGCATGACAAGTAGGTATAGTCCGGCACCCGGTAGTTTATATGGGTTTTCTTTTGGTTTAGCATTACACAATGTGATATCAGCAAGTTACGCCTTACTGATATCTCCTTCCTTTAGAGGGGAACTCAAAAAGGAAGGGGGCCTTGCGTATCTTCTTCCATATCCAACACGACCTGACATTACTAAACGACAATACGTAATACAATTTTTTCACGTACGAGTCCCTTAAAAAGGGAGAAAGGAGAAAACCCCAGAATTACGGGGATCAGACGGGACAAAACAGGATGTTGCCGGATGATGTATGGCGGAGTGCATGGGAATCGAATTTATTCCTTAATGAATTAGTATTTCACTATTTTTCATTGAGCCATTTCAGTCAATACCGAATTTAATACCGTGTTTTCTGGTCTACTGTTTCAGACTTCCGAACGTTGATGTTACCGCAATAGAAACTATCCCTCTCTTTCTTTCACGCAATAATTTAAGTCAGGATAGGATAACTAATTGTAACTTCACGCTCATTCGATAAATATACGGATTCCCAAAAGAGGTACCGCTTCACCAAGTTTAATTTCTTGATTAGTCCATTCCTGTTTATAAGACTGCACGGAACTCTCTCTGCGCCTTTTCATTGTTATTTGTCCTAAGACGTCCGTTTTGATACTCTGAAGCTTCAATGCGTATTCCCATCAGTACCCACTATTCCTGAAAGGATTGTCCTTTGTTTCTAACAACTTTTTTATAACAATAGCCCTAATTTATTAATTTCAATTTCTGAAAGGTTCTGGGGCAATAGTATCTATGCCCTCTTGCTTACCTGCCTTGGGTTGTTCGGTTGACATATCATTCATCTCCTTACCCTTAGCTTCCAGAAAGATTAGGTAGTCGCAAAATTTCATATTCCTTTCCATAGCTTCCTGAAGAATTCGAATATCGGAAATCTTCCAGGCAGTGCAGCGCTTGGATAACTTGATTGACGGCGGAAAGCGGCCAGATTTGACGCCTTCCCACCATGTTGTTTTTGAAAAAGGGATAATCGACGGGATTCCAGCTTTTTTATCGCCAATGATGTCTTTCAAACGATAATAACCCGTCACAGGAGTAGACTGCCTCTGAACTGGTAGATTGTTATCATTCTTACGCAGCAGAGGTAGTTCAGCAAGTTCGCCATTGGTGTTTGAAGCAGATTGTTTTTTCTTCGGTTTCTTCGGGGTTTTTGGATTTGTGGCTTTGGATTTCAACCTACTATTATCATTAATATCTTCGGGAAGAGGAGGCTGGTTTCTTACTGTATTGGAAACCTCTGGGTCAGTGGGAGAAGAGGAAACTGCTACAGCGTCATCTTTCATCAGTTGCTGCTCAGTAGGGCCAACATCAATATTTTTGCTTGGTGTTACATTCCTTACATCCGATTGACTCACGACTTCTGGTTCTTTGGATTTACTGGCTGTTAGGATTTCCAATTCTTGCCCGGACAACTTTTTGAGTTTTCCTTCAAACACATCAATTTCTTCCCTGTGAAGAAAAAGATCGGTCCTTTCAATAGTAACGAATTGTGGGGCTGATTCAGGCAGACGAATGCTTTGTGGGTTTAATGCAGATATAACACTGCTATCCATATATTGATATATCCGGTCCTCGGGACTTACAGGAACAAAAGTTCCTTCTTCGTAATCACTAGTTTTAAAATCAAATTTGGAGCAAGAAATACTGGGTTTGCCAGGTAAAAAATCGTTAAGTTCATCCCCGATAAAAAACGGCATTCTCGATGAAATATTCGGTATAGGCTTGAGACAATACAGATTAAATTCCTTCTCAATTGCCAACTGAATCAACTCATCTTCTTTGTAGTCCCATTTCTCCGCCATCTCAGCCAATGGAACAAACTTTGCTCTTGGTCTCATCGCCATGCGTACACATCCTTTAATATTACCATATGAAATTTACACTTGCAGGCTGGCTATATAAGGATGAATGCCATTTCCTTGTGTAATTCCGTACCTAACTTTACATATGTCATAAAGTACAGAAAAAGCATATCACGGTCGATGAGGCATGTCCAAGAGAGAGTTTCCGGCCCCCTTGTGCATTCACCGGTAAACATCCAATTCAATCTCATTGCGACTATAGTGGAGCAATTCATCGTCAGGGAGGAAGCAAAAAAGGTAAGGACCGGCTGGTATGACTTCGAATGAGAACAGATTGAATCATGAGTTTGTGTGGTTCATTAAAGGGAGTAACCTTCTGAACACTCCAACCGTTTTCAGCATTGTGGAAAGTAATCCTTTCCACGATACCGGAGAGTCGGATTAGATTGTCAGCGGGTCTGTCCTGGTGGGATTGTTTCATGGCTTCCGATTATACAACAGAATGCTCTTCTCTGAGAAGGATGTTTCAGGAATTATAGAAGAAGCGTATCACCATTTAATCTGAAATAGAATTTATTGATCAGGTTATAGAGAGTTATCAACCCAAAGTCGGAACCTTCAAAGCCGGGGAGAGGTATATGGTCGTATCGAAAGAAGGTATTAAGCGCGAAGCTGTATAGAGCATAGGGGAAGCTTTAAAAGCACCTGATATAGGCGCGAAATCGCGCCTATATCAGGGCTGCATATTGTGTTTTCAATTTCAGTATCACATCTGGAATGTTTTTTAACTGATACATTTCAGGGATATATTGGATCAGACCTTCCTCAGGATAAGGTCAACTTGAAGTGTCGGGCATTCACTTTACACTGCCAAGATATCTCTTGCGCTGGTGACACAGAGCTATTGCCGGTATCTCAGAAACCTCCAAGCCCAATAAAGGTCATATATGACCACCTGAGCAAATATGACCCTTGCTACAGAGTTGATACTGACCGACCTGCCCTTTCATAATTGTTAATCTTGCTAAGATACCAGAATGATGGATGGATTGGCGCCAAGCAGTTTAGTATGGCACAATGATTGCTATATATCTGGTAGTGCAGAAATGCACAACTTCTCGTTGGAAGCCATCAGGCCCACTTTCCTTTCAGAGTTTACAAAAAATCTTTGCAAGGGCTCTGACCATCCCGATACCAACAAGAAGTACATCTTGGAAGGGATTCAAGGGACTCTCGGCTCTCAAAAGAGTCTGTTCTAGACAAAATATTAAAGGAGACGGAATTGATATCACAGGAGTTATAATTTTTCTCGTCATCGGTGCAGTTTCAGGATGGCTGGCCGGGATAGTTACAAAAATCGGAGGTTTTGGTCTCCTCGGTAACATTCATATCGGTATAGCTGGTAGGGTTGTGAGAGGGTTCATTTTTAAGCTGGTTATCATCGTCGCCGGAAGTCTGGTCGGCTTGATGGTGACAGCTATCGTAGGAGCAGTAGGACTACTATATGTGATCGGACTTTTCAAGAGCTCCAATGAGTCATCAATGTAATGAATAATGGAGGAGTATTATGAGCACGAAAGAAGCCTACAAACAGAGGATAGATGCTGAACTGTATCTTGTACAGGAAAAATTAGCCAGGTTCAAGACCCAAGGAATGACTTTCAGTGCCGACACTCGAATCAAACATGCCAAGCACGTAGCTGAACTGGAACAGAAAATTGACGCAACGAAAACCAAATTGAAGGAATTGAATGAGGCCGACGAGTACGTCTGGAAGCAACTCAAGGACGGTGTGGAGAATATGTGGAGCACGTTACAATCAACACTTGAAAATACCATTTTCGATCCAGTCAAGGCCGAGTCAAAAGCCGAAGCCACATCTACACTACAATCTCCAAGGGTACTAGGCCGATGAGCCGGCTGCCAAAGACAATTCCACCTCAGGAAAACAACAGGAGATGAGACTCGATATGAAAATCGTGGAAGCCCAAAAGATGGCCAAAGAACTCGGCATCAATATCCAAAGTTTAAAAAAGGCAGACCTTATAAGAAAAATTCAGACCCAGGAAGGTAATACTCCTTGTTTCCAAGTGAACACCGATCCTTGCGATCAAATGGACTGTTGCTGGCGAAGGGATTGTATGATTTGGAACGAAGAGTTGACCGTTAAAGAATCATAAAGCTGTATGTTAGAGGTTAGTGCTTTCAGGCTGCCTTAATCTTTCGTTCCTCCAATAAGACCCGCAGGGGTATATATGACCACATGGTCAAATACAACCCTTGTTCCATCGGTTGTCAATGATTCTCTGCGCATTCCTTTTGGATAAATTATGCTTCTATAGCGCAATGTTGGATGACTTGATTCATGTTTTTATTACCTGGCGCAATAATTGCTCTAATAAAAGTAGAGCATTATTGTTCATTGTCGCATTATGAATTTTTCACAATTAGCATCCAGAGGAAACTTTAGATGGATATCGCCTGGGTGATATTGGATAGAAAACGGTGTTTATGGAAAACTCATAGAAATGAGTGCAGGAAACCGCAACAAAATGGAATAAATAATGAGAAAAATCAGTTCATTTGAGACATTGATCTTCTTCGTAATTCTTGTGATTGGCGGAGTCCTGTCCATTGTCTATTCCAGAGTCATGGATAACTTTTTTAGCGTATATATTGGCCTATTCATTTCATTTGGCGTTGCCGTCTCGTTTCTCTTACAATCCGGGTGTCCCTGAGGGTTGTGATTGATTGAACTGATTTCAATAATCAAGTCCCCGACTGGATATACGGGATAAAGGAAAAGTAGACCATGGACTACGAAAAAGAAGCACTCAGATATCATCGTGAGCCACGCCCCGGAAAGACTGAGGTCATTCCCACCAAGCCGTTCCTCACTCAGAAAGATCTGAGCCTTGCCTATACGCCTGGGGTGGCTGTACCTTGTCTTGAGATCGAAAAAGATCCCCATAAATCGTATGAATATACGAATCGTGCAAATCTTATTGCAGTTATAACCAACGGTACCGCAGTGCTCAGTCTGGGGGCTATCGGTGCCTTAGCCAGTAAGCCGGTGATGGAAGGTAAGGCTGTTCTGTTTAAACGATTTGCAAATATTGATGTCTTTGATCTTGAAGTTGATACGACTGATTCGGATGAATTCATCCGCACGGTCAAGCTGCTGGAGCCGACTTTCGGCGGTATCAACCTGGAGGATATAAAAGCACCTCAGTGCTTTTATATCGAAGAGCAGCTGAAAAAGCAGATGTCAATCCCGGTTTTTCATGACGACCAGCATGGTACAGCGATCATTTCGACGGCGGCCATGATCAACGCAGCTTTTTTGACGGGGCGGAACCTAAAGAATATGCTGGTCGTCATCAACGGAGCAGGAGCAGCGGCTATTGCCTGCGCCCGATTGTATGTCCTGCTTGGGGTGGCGAGAGAACACGTTATGATGGTTGATACTAGAGGTGTCATTTACAAAGGCCGACCTACAGGGATGAATCCGTACAAGGAAGAATTTGCCAATGATACAGAATGTCGGACCCTGGCGGATGCGGTGAGGGGAGCCGACATGCTGGTAGGACTCTCGGCTAAAGGCGCCTTTACAGCAGAACTGTTGATGCAGATGAACCCGTCACCGATCATTTTTGCGCTGGCCAATCCGGATCCGGAGATTGGCTATGCGGAGGCAAAGTCAGCACGGCCTGATGCAATTGTCGCAAGCGGTCGCTCCGATTTTCCGAACCAGGTCAATAATGTCCTCGGTTTTCCGTATATCTTTCGCGGGGCACTGGATGTCAGAGCCACCACGATCAATGAGGCCATGAAGGCTGCAGCCGTGCGTGCCTTGTCCGAGCTTGCAAGGGAAGATGTTCCAGATGAAGTAATCCGGGCCTATGGTGGTAAGCCGATCCGTTTTGGAACCGATTATATCATTCCAAAACCCTTTGACACTCGTGTCCTTTTGAAGGTGGTACCTGCGGTGGCTGAGGCTGCAGTCGAAAGCGGTGTGGCCAGAATTGCTCTTCCTGAGCGGGCCATCTATGTGAATCAACTGGAGACAACTCTCGGTCCGGAACGGGAACTCATTCGCAAGATCATCATGCGCGCCCAGCAGGATCCCAAACGTATTGTTTTGCCAGAAGGCAATCTGCCGGTGGTCATCCGTGCTGCCTATCATACCCTCCATGACGGAATTGCTCGGCCAGTGTTGCTGGGGAATCAGACAGAAATCGCAGCCATCGCCGACAGATTGCAGATCCCGCTCACGGGCATTGAGGTCATTGACCCGGAGCGTAATCCGTATCTGGACATATTTGCCGACAAGCTTCTCACAATACGCCAGCGCAAGGGCTGGCCTATGGATGAGGTGCGGCGGCAACTACGGAATCCGTATATTTTTGGAGCCATGTTGGTGCATGAAGGGGTGGTGGATGGTCAGGTCCATGGGATTGCTGATTCCTATCCAAATTCCATACGCCCCGTACTCCAAGTCATTGATCGGAGGCCGGGAGTATCCAAGGTTTCCGGCCTCTATTTGATGATTTCAAAGAACCGAACCCTGCTCTTTGCCGATACCACGGTCAACATCCAGCCCAGTGCGGAAGACCTAGCTGAGATAGCGATTCTTGCAGCGGAAGTAGCTGTCTTTTTCGATATGCAGCCGCGATTAGCTATGCTCTCGTTTTCAAATTTCGGAAGTGTCCACCATCCTGAGGCAGAAAAGGTGACCACGGCGATGAATATTGTCAGACGCCGCAGACCGGAATTGCTCATAGATGGCGAGATGCAGGCGGATACTGCCGTTGTCGATACAATTTTGAACGAACGGTTCCCCTTCAACCGATTAGGAAAGTCGGCAAATATCATGATCTTTCCTGATCTGACTTCGGGAAACATCTCCTATAAGCTGCTAGATCGGATTGGCGGTGCCAAAGCCATCGGTCCTCTGCTGATGGGTCTCACCAGGCCTTTCAATGTGGTTCAACGCAATAGCGATATGGAAAACATAGCAACCATAATTGCCATTACAGTAGCCCAGGCCCAGCACCAAAAGGACTTGGGAAGCATGGAAAGATAAGTATGTTTTAATGCGATACCATCACAAGGGGAGACCTTCCCTTTACTATTATTGTGAGTATGTCAAACATGACTATCGAGAACAGGGTGCGCCTTATCAATACCAAACTGAATGAGCGTATAGCATTACTGGAAGAAAGGGTACTGGACCTAAGCAGGACCAATGAGGGACTGCAAGATTCAGAAAAGCGCTACCGACGGCTCTTCGAATCAGCCAAGGACGGTATCCTTATTCTCGATGCCGAAACGGGAAAGGTGGTTGATGCCAATCCCTATCTGTTGCAGTTACTCGGGTATTCATATGACACATTATATGGAAAATATATCTGGGAAATCGGAGTGTTTAAAGACATTGCAGCGTCCAAAGATGCTTTCAAAATCCTCAAGCAGAACGAATACATCCGCTACCAGGATTTACCGCTCGAAACCCGCTATGGACAGCCAATCGCTGTGGAGTTTGTCAGCAATGTTTATCTAGTGGACCAGCGGAAGGTGATCCAATGCAACATCCGCGATATCACAGCGCGCAAGCATGCCGACGCCGAGCGCAAGCGATTGTTGGCTGCTATCGAACAATCCCCGGAGGCTATTGTGATGACCGATTCACAGGGCGTTATTCAATTCGTTAACCCTGCCTTCGAGCACACGACGGGTTACAGTCAAAAGGAGGCAGTTGGCCAGAATCCGCGTATTCTCAAAAGCGGTGAGCAGGACGAACACTTTTACCGAAATCTCTGGGACACCATCTCCAGCGGCAGAACCTGGACGGGCCGAATCGTAAACAAGCGAAAGGACGGGACTCTCTACACCGAGGAAACAACGATTTCACCAGTTTGCGATTCCACGGGCCAGATCGTTAATTATGTGGGGGTCAAACGGGACATCAGCGAACATCTCCGACTGTCAGCCCAGTTTCAGCAGGCCCAGAAGATGGAAGCGGTAGGTATACTGGCAGGTGGTGTTGCGCACGATTTCAATAATATGCTCAGTGTGATTCTCGGATATACAGAACTGTCCCTCAGCAAAATGGACCCGAATCAGCCTCTGTATGCCGACCTCAAGGAAATTCACAAGGCAGCAGAACGTTCGACGGATATTACCCGGCAGTTATTGGCCTTTGCCCGCAAGCAGACAATCAATCCAGTTGTGCTCGACCTGAACCAGAACGTGGAGAGCATGCTCAAAATGCTCCGGCGTCTCATCGGTGAGGACATTAATTTAGTCTGGCTGTCCAAGACAGGCCAGTGTTTGGTAGATATGGACCCCACTCAGATCGATCAAATCCTAGCGAATCTTTGCGTTAATTCTAGGGATGCGATTGCTGGTGTCGGCAAGATGACTATCGAAACGGGAAGCGAGGTTATCGATGAGTCCTATTGTGCAGATCATTATGGGTTTATAGAAGGAGACTATATACTGCTGACCGTCAGCGACGATGGCTGCGGTATGGATAAGAAGACTGTCGACCAGATTTTCGAACCGTTTTTCACGAGCAAGGGTTTAGGCCACGGAACCGGCCTGGGGCTCTCTACGGTTTATGGTATCGTCAAGCAGAATAACGGATTCATCAATGTCTACAGCGAACCGGGAAAAGGTACGACCTTCCGAGTCTACCTACCCAGATATGCGGACCTAGCCGTTGATATCCTCCCCGAAAAGGCGGTTGAAATTCCTCATGGTGGCGGTGAGACAGTGCTAGTGGTGGAGGACGAACCGGTACTCCTGAAAATGGCAAAAGCGATGCTGGAAAAATTAGGCTATCGAGTGTTGACCGCAGGCACACCTGGCGATGCTATTGGGTTGGCCCTGAGTCCCGTGAACCATATAGATCTGGTCATCACCGATGTTATCCTGCCGGAGATGAACGGCCGGGAACTGGCGGCGCAATTGGAACACTTGAATCCCGGAATACATATTCTGTTCATGTCCGGCTATACAGCCGACGTTATCGCCCACCGTGGCGTGTTGGATGATGGCGTAAACTTTATCCAGAAGCCTTATTCGATGAAGGATCTGGCCGTCAAGGTTCGGAACGGACTGCATGGAAATGAATAATATCCAAGGAACTTTTACCTAACCGACTTTCAAGCCATTGTCTTTTGCCAACCAACTGTTGCTTGACGATATAAGATGAGATGTCTTTATATGTCATGCCCAGCCATAAAGAGCTATTTCCTTTTGTTCAAATCTCGTTGTTCGGGCTGGTTGATTCTTTTTGACCAATTGCTGCGAAGATGAACGGTCCCTGTCGTGTGGTGGGCCGCAGTTTAAAACTGAATACAAGATTTGATCCTTTTTGACCTTTACCATAGTGCCATTTACAGTAATAGCCTAGCCGATATATGTCTTATTGTCGCCCACGATGTATGCCTCAGTAAGCTTTTTGATTAATGGGGCGAAAAACCCTTCAAAAAACCCTTTATTTGCCTAGAGCATTTTGCTCGCTCGGTTACGTATATAAAAAGTTGCATTGGCAGAAGCTGTTTTAATGTACTCCAATAAATACACCCGGTTGGCTTTGCTAGCCGGGCATTTCGATGTTGCTTTTTAAAACTTGAGAACGTAGATTGTTTTTCACTCCTTCTTTAACTGCTGTTTATTTCCTTTCCCTTCCAAAATAAAAGCTTCATGGATATGACCAGATGGCCAAATACGACCAATAATCAACAACCGTTGATAATCAGCTTGTATGATTAATCCCTTGATAATATCCGAATATCAATAAGATAAGTCGAAACACCCCAAGTGTTTGAAACCTGGAACAGCAATTGCAATAATGAAATATAGCAACACCAAGGAGGATCGATGGAAAAATATCATCAACGACGGCTTAATAACCAAGGTATTGTTTTTGAAAACTCCGCCAAAAATGAACGTAGGAAACACCCTCGTTACAAGACGAATAAACAAAATATCGCCTATTAGTGAGGTTGCCCTGGTGGAGGAAATAGATATCAGCAAGTCTGGTATTACCAATCAGTTAAAAACCTTAAAAAAAGAAGGAACGCAAAAATGAAAAAAATAACGTTTTTATTACTAGTCGCTTTTGTTTTTGGAATAGCAAACTTTTCCGCAGCTGCTCAAAAAGAAAACTATTCGAGTACCATTAACATTTTTCGTAAATCACCTGCTGTGTCAGAATTCTTCAATCATTCATACGGATATGCAGTTTTTCCGACCATCGGTAAAGCCGGGTATGTAATCGGAGGCTCTTATGGAACAGGGCAAGTCTACCATCGTGGAAAAGTTACTGGAAAAACATCAGTAATTGAGGGATCTATTGGATTCCAGGCAGGCGGTGAAGCCTTTAGTGAGATCATCTTTTTCAAAAACAAAAAGGCATATGAGAAATTCACCAGCGGCAATTTCGAATTCGACGCCACTGCTCAGGCTGTCGCTATAACGGCTGGTGCCGAAGCGCAAGCCGGAACCGGAGGCGTCAATGCCGGTGCTAGCGGGAGTTCAGACACCAATGCCCAGGCCAAAACCGAATATGTCAGAGATATGGCAACCTTTGTACATGTTGAAGGC
>Ga0364916_10105_pt1 | contig 25398 bp, 26 predicted proteins | sample SorcelJu500001C4_2_FD_206964 | JGI IMG/M metagenome (GOLD analysis project Ga0364916, IMG submission 206964) | Enriched cells from Trout Bog Lake Hypolimnion, Wisconsin, USA - BchlTB.June20.5000.01.C4 | ecosystem: Environmental > Aquatic > Freshwater > Lake > Hypolimnion/Profundal zone | place...
AATCCTTACGCTTTAGATGCAGGGTAATCCCGCAGATTTATCTTTCCCTCAAACCACTTACACTCAGTTCAGAAAATTTGAATTAGTTAACTGTGTTTTTTAGAAATAGAGAGCTCTTATGTCATATAAAGAATTTCACAAATCTTCAATTGAGAATCCAACTGACTTTTGGTCGGAACAAGCTAAGCTCATTGATTGGCACAAGCCATTTAGCGAAGTACTAGATTACTCAAATCCTCCATTCGCAAAATGGTTTAAGGGTGGCCTCACCAATCTTTGCTACAACGCCGTTGATCGACATCTTCCAACGCGAGGTGATCAGATGGCTTTAGTAGCAGTTTCTACAGAAACAGATCAAGAGAGAACCTATACCTACAAAGAGCTATATACAGAAGTAAACCGAATGGCAGCCATCCTAAAAGCTAATGGGGTCCAAAAAGGCGATAGGGTTTTAATTTACATGCCGATGATTGCTGAAGCCGCCTTTGCAATGCTTGCCTGTGCACGCCTTGGCGCTATTCATTCCGTCGTTTTTGGAGGCTTTGCCTCTCATAGCTTGGCCACTCGCATTGATGATGCAGAACCCGTAGTGATTATTACCGCAGAAGCCGGAATGCGTGCTGGTAAAACTGTGCCTTATAAGCCACTATTAGATGAAGCTATTGAGCTTGCAAAATACAAGCCAAAGAAAGTGCTAATTGTGAATCGGGGGCTAACTCCGTTCACTAGTGTTCCAGGTAGAGATCTTGATTACGCTACAGAGTATCAACAACATCTTCATAGCGAGGTTCCAGTAGAGTGGGTCGACTCTACCCACCCGTCCTATATTTTGTACACATCCGGAACAACTGGAAAGCCAAAAGGAATTCAACGGGATACTGGTGGCTATGCGGTAGCTCTTGCCGCCTCCATGAAATATATTTTTTGCGGCAACCCTGGTGAGACTATGTTTACCGCCTCTGATGTGGGTTGGGCAGTGGGTCATAGTTATACGGTTTATGGGCCTTTGATTAATGGCATGTCCTCAATTTTGTACGAAGGAACGCCGCTACGTCCAGATCCGGGTATTTGGTGGCGTCTTGTAGAGCAATACAAAGTAACGGTCATGTTTACAGCCCCGACCGCGATTCGCGTTCTCAAAAAACAAGATCCCCAATATCTGAGTAAATACGACCTATCTTCATTGCGTCTGTTGTTTTTGGCTGGAGAGCCTCTGGATGAACCAACTGCCAGCTGGATCCATGATGGCATTAAGAAACCAATCGTGGACAACTATTGGCAGACAGAAACAGGCTGGCCCATGATGGCCATTCAACGAGGCGTGGAAGTCATGCCTCATAAATTTGGCTCGCCAGGTGTACCAGTCTTTGGCTATAACCTAAAGCTGCTTGATGAAAATACTGGTGAAGAATTAGGTCCAGATAAAAAAGGTGTTGTCGTCATTGAGGGCCCTCTACCCCCAGGATGTATGCAAACTGTATGGGGCGATGACAAGCGCTTTGTAAGCACTTACTGGGAAACCGTTCCCGGGAAATTAACCTACTCCACCTTTGACTGGGGTATCAAGGATAAAGACGGTTACTTCTTTATCTTGGGTCGTACCGATGATGTCATTAATGTGGCAGGCCATCGCCTTGGTACCCGAGAAATTGAAGAGTGCTTATCCAGTCACCCCAATGTTGCCGAGGTTGCTGTAGTTGGAGTCGAAGATCAACTCAAAGGACAAGTTCCAATTGGCTTTGTGATCACAAAGGATGGCTCTAGCGCGCCTGAAATTGAAGCTGAGCTAATGAAAATCGTAGATTCCAAACTCGGCGCGTTAGCACGTCCAGCAAAAATCTACTTAGTGAATTTATTACCTAAGACACGCTCAGGAAAAATTGTGAGGCGCGCTCTTCAAGCCATTTCTGAAGGTCGTGATCCAGGAGATATCAGCACTATGGAAGATAAATCCGTGCTTGATCAAATTCAAGAGGTCATTGATCGAAGAAAATAAAACATAGGGATTGATAAAAATAAATGGCCTAGGAGTAACTTCCTAGGCCATTTATTTTTTAGAAAAACCAAATCTAAAGTATTTTTTACTAAACAATACCCGTTGCGTAATACACGGAAATCACTACAAATACAGCCGTAGTTTTCAAGATGGTGATAGCAAAAATATCTTTATAAGATTGCTTGTGCGTTAAACCCGTAACAGCCAATAAAGTAATCACAGCACCATTATGTGGCAGGGTATCCATGCCACCTGATGCCATAGATGCAACCCTCGCAAAAACCTCTAAAGGAATGCCAGCAGCATGGGCTGCAGCAATAAACTGTTGTGACATTGCAGCCAACGCAATACTCAATCCGCCAGATGCTGAACCTGTAATACCAGCGAGAGTAGTAACGGTGACCGCTTCATTCACCAAAGGATTCGGAATAGAACCTAAACCTTTGGCAACATAAAGGAACCCCGGTAAAGCCGCAATCACCGCGCCAAACCCATACTCAGATGCTGTATTCAGCGAAGCAAGTAGCGCGCCACCAACGGCGGTTTTGCTCCCCTCAGCAAACTTTGTCATTACTGGACGAAATGCGAATACAAGCACTGTCAAGATTCCCAATAGCAATGCAGCCTCTACTGACCAGATAGCCAAGACCTTATTCAGATCTGTTGAAATCTGTAAGCCACTACCAGGGACGGTAGATACGATGCTACTAGCTTCATACCAACTTGGAATAGTGCGAGTCAAAATTAAATTCGCCAAACCCACTACAAACAAAGGCAAGATTGCTATTACTGGATTTGGTAAGGTACTGCTCTCAATAGGCTCAGGCTCGTTCACGAGATTGTTGCCATAGCCTTCACCAGATTTTTCTGCGCGCCGACGTAAAAACTCTAAGTAGAACATTCCAACTACAAAAACAAATAAGGCGCCGATAACACCCAACCAAGGTGCGGCCCAAGTGGTTGTACCAAAGAAGGTTGTGGGAATGATGTTTTGAATTTGCGGTGTTCCAGGCAGTGCATCCATCGTAAATGTAAATGCCCCCAAAGCAATGGTGCCGGCAAGCAAGCGCTTTGGAATATTACTGGCACGGAAAAGCTCCGCCGCAAATGGGTATACGGCAAATACCACCACAAAGAGAGATACACCACCATAAGTCAGAAGTGCGCATACCAAAACTATGGAGAGCATAGCCCGTGATTTACCGATAATTTTAATAACCGATGCGACAATTGATTTGGAAAATCCCGATAATTCGATGACTTTTCCAAAGACCGCTCCCAATAAAAATACTGGGAAGTAAAGCCTAATGAAATCCACCATCTTCACCATAAAGACGCTAGTGAACATAGGCGCCACTAAAGCAGGATCAGTAAAAAATACTGCCCCTAGAGCAGCTACGGGTGCAAAAAGAATAACGCTATAGCCCTTATAGGCCACGGCCATTAAGAAGCATAATGCGCCAACCACTATTACTAGATCCATGTTATTTCCTAATATTGAAATCCTGATCCTGCTAATAAGGATATTTATTGATAACTGCAGGCAATAGGGGGATATGGGAAAAACTAAACCCCCGATCCCTGATCAAGAGTTTAGTGTATCTAGTACGCGATCTAGCATTATCAAAACCCTTTAGTTAAAAGGGCCTACAAATGCACGCTAGATCTAATTACATCTTTCCAGTTTCCAAAAAACGTCGATGCCATAAAAAAGCTTCGTTTAGTAGATGGGGAGTATGTTTTCCAGGGGAATCGCGCAAGGCTCTCTCATAGTAATCCAGTAATGCTGGCTTGAATTGGGGATGTGCGCAGTTCTCTATAACAACCTTCGCCCTTTTCTTCGGAGAAAGGCCACGTAAATCAGCTAATCCCTGCTCCGTAACGATCACTTGCACATCATGCTCTGTGTGATCTACATGCGACACCATAGGCACAATGCTAGAAATAGCGCCGCCCTTAGCGGTAGAGGGAGTCATAAAAATAGATAGGTATGCATTGCGGGCAAAATCTCCGGAACCACCAATACCATTCATGATTTGGGTTCCCATGACGTGAGTGGAGTTCACATTCCCATAGATATCTGCCTCGATAAGGCCATTCATTGCAATAATCCCAAGGCGACGAATCACCTCCGGATGATTACTGATCTCTTGAGTTCTTAAAATAATGCTTTTCCGATATCTCGCTAAATCGCCATTTAATTTATCCAAGGCATCGGGGCTAAGAGATAAAGCGGTAGCGGAGGCATAGGTCATCTTGCCAGAATTCAACATCTCCAGCATTCCATCCTGCAAAACTTCTGTATAGGCTGTTAAGTTTTCAAACTTGCCTTGATTTAAACCAGCCATTACTGCATTAGGAATATTGCCCACCCCAGACTGTATTGGAAGTAAATTTTCTGGAAGGCGCCCTTTTTTAACTTCATGCTCCAAAAAATCGAGGATGTGATTTGCAATTTTTTGAGAATCCGCGTCAGGAGGATTGAAGGGGGAGTTTCGATCTTGACCAGCAGTCTCAACTACTGCGACAACTTTTTTAGGATCTACTTTGAAATAAGGAACGCCAATACGATCACTTGATTTAATAATTGGAATTGGTAGACGATTTGGCGGCAAGTGCGTTCCATAGTAAACATCATGCATTCCTTCAAGTAATGGATTTTGCATACTGTTTACTTCCAAGATCACCTTATCAGCCATATCCAACCAGGTTTTATTATTTCCTATGGATGATGATGGAATGAGGTGCCCTTCTTCAGTAATCCCCGTAACTTCAACGACTGCAGTGTCTAGCTTTCCTAAAAATCCCGACCATACAAATTGCGCCACATGGGATAAATGGATATCGATATATTCCATTTGACCAGCGTTAATGCGAGCTCTACATGTAGGGTCAGATTGGTATGGCAGACGCATTTCAATACCATCCACCTTAGCAAGTGCACCATCCAACTCTGGTGCAGTAGAGGCACCAGTCCATACGCTAATCCGAAATCGCTCACCACGATCATTTGACTCAGTAATATGTTTTGCTAAGGCCAATGGAACTTCTTTTGGATAACCAGCACCAGTGAACCCACTCATACCGACAGTCTCACCCGGGAGGATTAACTTTGCCGCTTCATCTGCCGACATGATTTTGCTGCGAAAGCTAGCATTTAAAACTCTTGAATGACTAAACATGTATTACAAATCCTTATTTTCAATAAATGCGAATATCAAACTCAAATAGCTAAAAGAAAAACTTAATACCTCTTATTACCTCTCATGACAATTTTTAAGAAAGACAATAATTGACGGGCTCTAACACAGGTGGACTATGTTGATCATGTACTGACTCGCGTAAATTAATTTCTATTGCCCTGCAAATTCCATTTAGCGGCAAGTCATTACTTTCCATGCCAAACGGCTCTTCAATTTCGTCACCCAAGGCATCTAGACCAAAAAAGGTATAAGCAACAATAGCCACTACGAATGGGGTCATAAATCCAATTGAGTCGACCAATCCAAAGGGCAAGAGAAAACAATAGATGTAAGCGGTTCTGTGTAACAAAAGCGTATAAGAAAACGGAATCGGCGTAGTCTTGATACGCTCACAGGCGGCGGCGGCTGAACTCATATCAGAGATCGTTGAATCAATCGCTACAGCGATATTGCTATCAACTTTTTTATCTCGCAGGAGCTGACCTAAGTCCATACCCATCTTCAGTAGTAAAAAATCAGGTTTATTAGAAAAACCCCGAAGCTCTTGAAATTCATTGGGCAGCAAAAGCTCGCTCACCTCTTCATCGGGACTGGTATCTCGAAGATAGTGTCTTAAGGCATGAGCAAATGCGATAGACCGATAAATCATGCGAATGCGAATATCGATTAGTCCATTTTTTGCATCAGCAACCATATCTGATTGAACCAAGCTCTGGCACTGACGAGATAGGATCTTACCCTTACAAACGATTTCGCCCCAGAGCCTTCTGCCCTCCCAAAATCGGGCGTAAGCGGTATTGTTTCGAAAACCCAAAAATATCGCTAAAGGTAATCCAATTAAGGTAAATGGGATCGTTGTTAAGGTAATTTTTAATTTAAATAAATCACCATGACTTAAAGTAACAATCGTTGCGATTAATGTATTCACAATTAATGCAGGTAGAATCCTTGGCAATACAGACCCGCGCAGCAATAAAAACATCTTTATTCCAGAAGGTCTATCTCGAACAATCATTAAAGCCTCTAAGTTTCTATTTACTAATATATTAGTATATTAATTACTAATATATTAGTAAGTCAAGTACTTGTCCGAAGAATCCATTAGACTTAAGATAACTCGCACGGAGTCCTAGATGAAACCAAGAATTAGCCATAAAAACACCCCTCAGCTGTTCTTAAGAGCACGCGAAAACCTGATGGCCCATTTCCGGCCAATTCTCAGCCATTTTCAACTGACCGACCAGCAGTGGAGAATTTTGAGAGCCTTAGACGAGCATGAACAATTAGAGCCAAGAGAGCTTTGTGAGCTCTGTCAAATTTTAAGCCCGAGCATGACTGGAGTTTTAGCGCGTATGGATGAAGCCAAACTCATTCAACGACAAAGAACACCCGAGGATCAACGACGAGTGGTAGTCAAGCTTGCAAAAAAAGGCAACCAACTAATTGATGAAATCGCACCACTCATTGATTTGCAATATAAAAATATCGAGAAAGTTATTGGTAAAGAAGCATTGGAAAAATTAGCCAAAACTCTAGAGTCTTTTCTTAGCAATGAGAGCGCATTAATTGAGCACATTGATCTCTCAGAGCACCCCTATGGCAGTCAGCAGACCAAAAATTGAAACAAAAAAAATTAATTGCAAATAATCACTAGCGAGATCCCTAACATTACCGTGACAAGATAATATTTCATAGAGGAGCACTCAAGACTAGCTGAATGTTTTTAAGAAAAAATTATTTAATGTCACGAGAAAATTTAAGCGGTGAATACCGAGAAATCCAAGAATAACTTAAATAGAAATACCAACCCGAAGGCTGGCATTCAAATCATTACTAAAAAATTATTTCTTAGCTGCTGTCACAACAGCTTTCATTTGATCAAAGTACACTACTTTGATTTGGTCATGCAAGGCAATTTGACTGAACAATTTCTTGTTCTTTACATGGATAACATGAATCTCTCCATCCATTCCCTTAACTGAGATATTGCGTTTCGCTTTATCAATTTCCATCACATCAGTAATGACTGTGGTGCTATTCGAAATAGTACCCGCTGGCTTATCTCCTGCAGGTGCTGTTGTTACTGTAGTAGTTTGTTTTTCGCTACGAATATTTCCTTTGGAGTTTAGCAACTCAACTGCCACTCCAATTTCAAAACTTACATTCAATTGATCGCCAACTTTAATTTGCTTAAAGTTCTTTACGCCTGGGCCTGCGACAAACTGGGTCTCGCCTTGGTCATTTTTTAAAGTAGCTGTACGGTTAGCAGCGTCAATTTTAGTTACGACACCTTCCATGATTGAATACTTCTCAGCCACAACAATCGCGTCTTCAACCAAAGGTTTGGTACTTTGGGCAAAAGCCGCTGAATTCAAGAGCAAAATTGCTGAGGTAACTGAAAATAATAATGAACGTTTAAATGACATGTTTTCTTCCTTATGTATTAATGAAATAACAATATGCTTAAGCTTGAATAATTGAGATTTTTACTGAAATTAAGAATATCTCGAAACATACTAAAACATTCAGTGAAAATAGTCCTAATTTCTAAGATTAGCCAGAACTTTTTTATTGAGAATATAAAAAATTAATGGGCAGACTTACTTGCACCAAACGGGGGCTTGGATAGCCAAATAAGTGGCATCAAAATAATCAAGATTAAAGTGGCCATCAGCATTAATTGGTTGGTCGACAACATATAGGCCTGAGAGGTAATCAGGCTATCTATATAGCCATTTTTTTGCATTTCTGTCATACCCAGTTGGGTTGCCTGATTGGAGAACTGAACATAAGCGGGATTACCCAGCTGTACACTCTGAACGAGGTTTTCGTGATGACGAATCGCATTATCTTGCCAGAGCGTTGTGGAAACGGCCGTCCCTACACTTGCACCCACATTCCTTAAAAAATTAGAAATCCCGGTACCTGATGCAATTTGATGTCCCTTTAACTGTGACATAGAAATAGCCGACATTGGCATAAAAAATCCTGCAATTCCTACGCCCATAATGATGCGAGCCATCATCAGAGTTTTTTCGTCAACGCCTGTTGTAAACCCGGCGGCCATCCAGCAGCCAATTGCCATAGCAAGAAAGCCAATACTCGCAATAATGCGCGCATCTACACGATGAATATTGGCTCCAAAAAGTGGTCCACAAAATAAAGCTAATATTCCAGTGATAGCCATTACTTTGCCAGCATTAAATGCTGTGTAGCCAAGCTGAGTTTGGAGCCACAAAGGGCCAATCACAATATAAATATAAAAAGCAAACGACCCTAGCCCCAAACAAATTGCAGACATTCGGAAATTGATTAATTTAAATATACGCAGATCAACAATCGGATGTTCTTCTCCAAGCTCCCATAAGATAAAAGCAACCCAAGACACACTAGAAATAACCGCCAAACATGAAATAAATGGTGAGGATAGCCAATCCAATTCACTACCCTTATCTAATGCCACTTGCATTGAAGAAACGGCGGAGATTAATAAAGCTATGCCAAGCAAATCAATCTTTTCTTTTGATCGAGTCGGTTTTGGAGCGCCAAAGAGCCAATACACCAACACGGTACTCAAAACGCCAAAAGGCAGGTTGATATAAAAGGCCCAACGCCAGACCAAATTATCAGTTAACCATCCACCAATCAATGGGCCCAATACAGGCGCGACTACTGTGGTGGTCGCCCAAATTCCTAGTGCCATACCACGCTTAGCCGGCGGGAAGGACTTCATCAACAAGGCTTGAGACAGCGGGATCATAGAAGCCCCTACTATTCCCTGCAAAATTCGTGCAAGAACCAAGACTTCAAAACTGGTAGCCAAGCCACACAACATAGACGCTATGACAAATAAGATTGTGGCAAACAAAAACTGCCTTACTTCACCAATTCGTTTAGACAGAAATCCTGTTAGCGGCAGAAAAATTGCTTCACTAACCGCATAAGATGTAATCACCCAAGTTCCCTGGGTTGGGCTTACTGCAAAATCCCCAGCAATCGTTGGTAATGCCACATTGGCAATCGACATATCGAGCACGTTCATAAATGAACCTAGTGCTAGCGCTAAGGTTCCTAGCGCAAGTTTGTACCCATATAAGGGTTTGAGCTCCTGATTACCCGACATATTCTGCTTGAGTTATTTGAGCTTATTGAACTTGCTTTAACAAAGACTGAATGTGACTTTCAGCTTGATCGAATTGTTTCTGATAAATTCCCGTATTCATTACAGGTCCACTTTGCATGGCCTGTAAAGGAAGCCCCTCTAAATTCGCTGTATCGACCTTAACGTCCATAGAGAGCCCAATATGCAGTGGATACTTTTGAAGCTCATCTGAATCCAAAGCAATACGAACGGGTAAGCGCTGCACAACTTTCACCCAGTTACCAGTAGCATTTTGTGCGGGCAATAACGCAAGGGTAGAACCAGTTCCGGGAGCTAGGCCAACTACTTTGCCATGGAACTCCATCTGGTGTCCGTATATGTCTGATTTGAGTTTGACCGACTGACCAACTCGAATATTTCTGAGTTGATCTTCCTTAAAATTAGCATCAACCCAAATTTCGCCATCATCAACAATCAAAGCAAGCGGAGTTCCAGGGGCTACTCTCTGACCCACCTGAATGTAACGCTTTGCAAGTATCGCGTTTACCGGGCTTTGGATTTCAGCCCTTAGTAGATTTACATAAGCCTGTCTTGCATTGGCCACTGCCTTTAATAGCGCAAGTTGAGAATGCTCTAATTCTTCCTTGGAAACAGCAGCGTCACCACGAAGTGCATTGCGCTTTTGATAATCCGCATTAGCATTCCGTAAATCAATATCAGCCTTCTCCGAAGCAATCTTCACTTCTGTTGGATCAATTTTAAAAAGAACTTGACCTTCTTTTACCGATTGAGTCTCAGAAACATTCACGGTAGATACCGCCCCATCAACCAGAGCCACAATTTGCACTTGAGAGCCGGCAACATAAGCGTCATCAGTAGACTCTGTATTTCGGCTAAAAATGAGCCAGTAGGCTAAAGAAATGATGGAGACCGCAATCAACCCTATCAGAAAAATTCTGAAGGCCTTAGGACGATTAAATTTTTTATTTTCGGATGAGGTATCCATAAATGAATTCTTTATTTCAATGATTAATGGGGTTGACTTTTAGTCTGCAGATATGAACCGCCTAAAGCCTGAACTAAAACGACGTTTGCCGTTAGCATCTTTGCTTTCGCATCCGCATAGTTTTGACCTTGCTGAAGATAAAATTCCTCCATTGCAAGTACAGCCTCTTTAGAGCTAATACCCACATCACTTCTACGCTTGGTTATTTCGTAATTTGATTTAGCACTTTGGTAAGTCGAGGTATAGCTCTTGTAATTGGCTTGTGAACTTTTTATCGAACCCATACCATCAGCAACTTCTCTGAGAGCTTGGACAAGCTGCTCTTGATAGCTAGCAACAGCTTGATTTCTGCTGGCTTCCTTGCCCGTAATATTTGCTGCAATTGCCCCGCCATCAAAAATAGGCAAGCTTATTGCCGGCCCTAGGCTAAATTGCTGACTTTTGCTGGCAAATAATTGCGACAAACCAAACGATTGAACCCCTATAAATCCGGCCAAATTAATATCCGGCAAATATTCTAGTTTTGCACCATCCAGCTGAAGCTTTGCAACGTCAATTTGACTTAATAAAGCCTGTAAGTCTGGCCTACGTTCGAGTAAGTTCGATGGAATGATTTCAGGAAGGTTAAGGGCATCGCCTTTGATTTCTGGTGCCTTGAGCGCTTCCCCCCAAGATGGGCCCTCTTGAACCAAGGCGCTAAGTTGATGCTGGATCATCTTGACACTCAGATTTGCTTGGCTCAAATTGACCTGCGCACTTTCATACTCGACTTTTCGCTGATTCACTATCGTTGCATCTACAAGCCCAACCCTTTGTTTCTCTTGGGCGATTTGATATAGACCTTTTTTAGCGCCTACATCCCGAGAATATAGAGTCTGAGCCTGCACCATACGATCGTAATCAAAGTACACGCGCACAATGGTGGTGGATAACAAGAGCTCTGAAGCTTTGTGATTGGCTTGCGCTGCTAACACTTGGTTTTTAGCTGCATCAAAATACTTCTTTTGCTTTCCCCAAATATCCAAAGACCAATTCAAAGAAGCATTCACCAAGCCATAGCCCGTATAGACCGGCATACCTGGAACAAAAATGTAATTTTGAGATAGTTGCTGACGATCTACCTGACCCCCAATGCCAATTTGAGGCAAGAAGCTGGCTTTTTCTGTATCGAGCATTGCCTGAGCAGCAACAATTCTTGCGCCAGAAATCTCTAGGCTTGGAGAATGATTCATTCCCAAACTCACCAACCTATCTAATTGAGGGTCCCCAAATGCGGTCCACCACTGATCTTGAATTTGACTAGCCTTCTGATCTAGCTGCGGCTCAAGCGCCTCTAAAGGTTTGATTTCCTGTTCAGGCAGGCTATCTCTTGGAAACAGGGCGCATGAAGATAGCGATAAACCAACCAAAGCAAAAGTAAAAATTTTGGCCATATTCATCATATAACTCAAGATGCCTCCTGCAGAGAGGTCAAGTTATTCTTTTCTATTCTGGATAGGAAGTCCTTGAACTGCTCAAACTCTTTAGGACTAAAGCCAGCTAAAGATTGGTTTAATAAATCACATAAACGAAATGGAATTAATTTTGCCAATTTTTTTCCTGCTAGAGTTAAAGATAAATGAATCACCCGCCCATCTTTTTTAGATGGCATTTTTTTAATCAAATCCATAGATTCCAGCTTGTGAATCATTCTGACGGTGGCGGCTGCATTGCTTCCCAATAGGTGAGATATTGAGGAAATCGTCGCCCCTTCTGTATGGGCAACCATCATCAAAACACTCATTTGAGATGCTGTAATACCAAGATCGGCCAGCCGCGCATCTGCCAAGCGCTGATAGATCGACTTATTCCGCACCATGAGATAAACCACGCTACCCTGCAGACGATAGCTCTCTGGGGTGTAGAACTTGGATAAAGGTGAGGATAGGGGTTTCATAGAATTAGTTGACTAGTCAACTAATTCTATAGGATTCCGAGAAACTTTGTCAGCAAGCAAATAAAAATTTAATAAGCGATCTAATTTATCTCTATTGGGCCTGCATGGGCCATCCTTTTACCCCAAGAAAATGGGTCACAAGGATCTATTTTTACAATTGATCTTCTTCAATGACGGCCCATGTACTATCACCCAGCTTTTTCACTGCCATCGAATAAGTCCAATAAATTGGAATACCGCAACTCCAATCTTTGGGTCCGTTCTGAATCAACACATTGACAGTATTACGCTCGTCATAATAAAGATGGTAAGTTTTCCCGTGAATAGGGTTAAAGGCGAACTTAGCACTATGAACCATTTCGGCTGCATCGAGCCTAGCTTGTAAGGCTCTAGCTTGCCTCATTAAAACTTCTGCCTGCTCCATAATGCGGTCATATTCCAGCTTTGCATTTTGGCGGGCAACATTAACGGCCTTATCCTTCTCCTCTACAACCTTTATGGGAGCAAATGCAGGAGCGCCAACTTCCATGGGGTATTCAATACCAGCATGCCTAGCTGGATCTGTATCTTCTATTCTCATAAAGTCTCCTGATATTTTCTAATATTTGCATAGCCTAAGGCTTATAAAAGCTCAAAGTAACTTCGCCAAGCTCAATCCCAAACTTACTCATCTTGGCTTTATTCAGCATGACCTTAGGCGTTATCAGATACATCCAATCATCAAATTGCACTTGATAAACCGCACCATCCACAGGAAGTGCTAGCGTATAGGCCCAATTTAAGGCATTGCCGGCTGATTCTCCTTTTGCCTCACCGATAACATCGTCAGCTTTGCCACTATATTTTCCAGGAGAAATTTCTGTCAAAGTCCAAATCCGTTTTTGTTTAGTACCGTCTGAATAATCAAAACTCTCATCCAGAGTACCCACCTTTTGCCCATCAATAACTTTCCAATTAGCATTAATTAAAACGGTAAAGCGCTTTTTGACTACCCCGCTTCGATCCGTAAAAATGCCATAAGCATTAATCGTCCCCGAAAAGTATTCACTTAGATCTAAAACAGGCTTTTGATCAGAATATTGCAATACCGTTGGCGCTGAACAAGCCCCCAAAGAAATGGCTATAAAAATACCTAAGGCGATATTGCGAATGCTTTTATTCATTTAAGATGATCCCTCTGTAGAAGTATTTTTAGATTTAGCCAACTTATAAAAAATGATCATTGCAAGTCTGTTGAACTTTTTGAGCTCACTAACCAGAGTGCGCTAGGCCCTAGCAACCTAGAAATCAAATGTCTATTTTTTGCAAATAATCGATACCCAATCTTGAGCATCGGCTGTAATGTATTTCGCGAGAATATCCAGGCCAAAAACGGCAATCTCGCCCTTCTGTAGGCCTCTGAAAAAACTGGTACGCCATTAATAAGTGTGCCGTCTGAAAATTGCCCATACATGGCAGCCAAAGCCTGTTCACATGAAATACCTATTGCGAGTGGGTCATAGCTCTTGGAATGAATATCCACAAAATCAATCAAGCCGGCCTCATTCCTGCCAGATAAAAAATGAATTTCTGCCTGACACAGGGGGCACGAGCCATCATAAAACAGGGTCAGTTTTTGCATATCTTCAGTCATGCAACAAGTTTAAGACTTTATCGATAAACTGTTTGAAAGCCAAAATAACTTAAAAGTCCTAATGACACTAATACCTAAATCCTTTCGCGCACTAGTGATCGGCTCCTCAGGAACAATTGGGGCAGCTTTCATGGAGCTTTTACAAAATAACCCTTCTTGCTCAATGGTGATTGGGATACATCGCCATTCCGAATACCCAATTGACTATCAAGACCCATCATCTATTGAATCTTCAGCTAAATCCCTTTCCTTACAAGCGCCCTTTCACCTCATCATCAATACGATTGGCGTATTGCATTCACTTGAATGGATGCCGGAAAAGAAATTAGATGACCTAAATGCCGAGCAACTGGGTGAACTCATGAAAATCAATGCCATTGGACCGGCCCTAACAATTCGTTATTTTTCAAAACTATTAGACCCTCAAAATAGCATCATGGTTAATCTTTCAGCAAAAGTAGGTAGCATTGAAGATAACCGTCTTGGTGGCTGGTATAGCTATCGAGCTTCAAAAGCCGCTTTGAACATGCTCATTAAAACTGCCGCCATAGAACTTCGTAGAACAAAACCCAATACCGCTTTAATTGCCCTGCATCCAGGAACTGTCAATTCAAGACTATCGCAACCCTTTCGTGGCCAGCAAATTGGCAGGCCAGCACTAGAGGCTGCCAGTGATATGCTTAATGTCATCATGCGTCTGAGTAAAGAAGATTCCGGGTCTTTCCTTGCTTATTCAGGAGAAAAGCTACCTTGGTAGCCCACCCCCCTTAAGAGTTAACAAATTACCTGAAAAATACTGTCTAGAGTAACTACAGTTATCTATGTGAGGCATAGAAGCATCCGCCTTTTTTTGACTAGGAATTTCCATCTTCAACCTTCAGGTAAGATGGCCCCCAATGAATAAAATCCTCAAAATATCTCATCTCTGCAAAACCTACCAATCTGGGTTTGAAGCCCTCAAAGACATTAATCTAGAAATCTTCAAGGGTGAAATCTTTGCCCTACTAGGTCAAAATGGAGCAGGCAAAACTACTTTGATCAGCATTATTTGCGGAATCGTCAACCCAACTTCAGGCGAGGTATTGGTTGATGGGGAAGACATCATTCACCATTATCGAGAGGCCCGCTCTTTAATTGGTTTAGTTCCTCAGGAACTTTCTACTGATGCATTTGAAACTGTGTGGAATACCGTGAGCTTTAGCCGAGGCCTCTACGGAAAAGCCCCAAATCCTGAATTTATTGAAAAGACTCTAAAAGAGTTATCTCTTTGGGATAAGCGAAATAACAAGATCATGACGCTCTCTGGCGGAATGAAACGAAGAGTCATGATTGCCAAAGCGCTATCTCATGAACCAAAAATATTATTTTTGGATGAGCCCACAGCTGGAGTTGATGTGAGCCTGCGTAGAGACATGTGGAATGTCGTTAAAGACCTAAAAGCTAGCGGCACTACCATCATCCTTACAACTCACTACATTGAAGAAGCTGAAGAAATGGCTGATCGCATTGGCATCATCACAAAAGGGGAGCTAATTCTCGTCGATGAAAAATTAGCCCTTATGAAAAAACTTGGGAAAAAAGAGTTAATCCTTCAACTCTCACTTCCACTCCAATGCATGCCTCCTGCGCTTGATATTCCCGGGCTAACGCTTTCTCCAGATAAATTTGAATTAACGTATACCTTTGACTCAAACAGCGAGCAAATTAGTATTGCAGATCTTTTGCAAAAACTTACTGAGCAGGGCATCACTTTTAAAGATCTTCACACTAAACAAAGCTCATTAGAAGAAATCTTTGTGAGCCTAGTCAGTTCAGGAGTAAATACAAATGAAGCTTAATTACTATGGTATTCGAGCCATCTTTAGATTTGAAATGGCTAGAACTCGCCGCACATTGATGCAAAGCATTGTTGCGCCAGTCATCTCCACCTCTTTGTATTTTATTGTTTTTGGGTCGGCTATTGGATCCCGCATTACAGAGATGGAAGGTATTTCATATGGCGCATTTATTGTGCCAGGACTTATCATGCTTTCCCTGCTTACCCAAAGCATCTCCAATGCTTCGTTTGGGATTTATTTTCCAAAATTTAGCGGCACAATTTATGAACTACTATCTGCACCAATTTCCCCTCTTGAAATCATCATCAGTTATGTTGGCGCTGCCGCTACTAAATCCATCATTCTAGGTTTGATTATTCTGATAACGGCAACTTTTTTCGTACCATTACAAATAGATCATCCCATTTGGATGTTGATCTATTTATTACTTACTTCGGTTACTTTTAGTTTGATTGGTTTTATTATTGGCATTTGGGCCGATGGCTTTGAAAAGCTGCAGGTCGCACCACTCTTGATTATCACTCCGCTGACCTTCTTGGGTGGTAGCTTTTATTCCATTTCGGTTCTCCCTCCATTCTGGCAAAAAGTTGCCCTACTCAATCCCGTTGTGTACCTGATTAGCGGATTTCGCTGGAGTTTTTACAGCATTGAAGATGTTAACCTATGGCTTAGCCTAGGGATGACTTTGATATTTCTGAGTATTTCAATTGCTACAGTAATGTGGATCTTTAAGACTGGTTATCGCCTCAAGAAATAAAATATTTAAGCAACTCTAAAAATAAAACCCTCATCTTTTCTGATGAGGGTTTTTTACATTTGATGCCTAAGGGTCTATTGAAAGGTATAGCTACTATAGACAGGCGATAAAGACTGTACTCAGTGTTTTATTTTTCAGACTTAAAACCACTATCCAAAAAGTCTTGTACACCAGCAAACATCAGCATGCGATTTTTTTCCATGATGAGAGTGTGGGTACCTTCACTAATCTGCAACATAATTTTATATGGTGCATTTTCCAGTTTAGTAAAGTACTCATAAAGCATATAACTTGGTAGATCGGCATCCCACTCAGCATGAACCAACATTACCGGCACACGAATATCTTTTGGATCGTAAACTGGCTTACCAACAGCCCAATATTCACGTACATCTTGAACGGTACCGTTTGGAGCGCGTAGCTTTTTTGGGCTTTGATTTTTTCCCCATGGATCCGTATCAAATGTGGCGTCTGCCCATTTCTCAAACCAACCTTCAGGAATCAAAGTACTCTTCGCATTTTCTGGAACGCCGGCTAACCAACGCTTCTTAGCATCAGAAATAGAGGCAACTCGATAAGCCCCTAATGCACCGCCATTGTCAGTTAATGCGGGACCGCCTTGACGAAGCCATTGAGGGGCGTATAAAACCAATTTATTAACCTTGTCATTATGTTCGACCGTGTACTTCCCCATAATGGTCGTTCCCCATGACCATCCAAGTAAATTTATCTTATTAATATTGCGTTTTTTTAAGATGTAATCCACCGCACTTGAAACATCGCTGACTGCGACATCCGTTCTTACCAATGGCAAATTTTGATCGGCCGGCTGATCCATCTCAGCAGGGCGAGTGGACTTTCCATAACCCCTTAAATCGACTAACCAAACGTCATATCCTCTTGCAGCCATGTACTCCATCCATGAAACACCACCAAGGGAAAGATCGAATGCCGTTTCAGATGGATAGGTAGAGCCATGCACATACAGCAATGTTTTTTCAGCTGTGAATTTTTTCACCCCCGCTAAATGTTTATTACGAACGTATAAAGAAATTCCAGGGGTATCACTTTGCACCATGTATTCATTCATCTCAATCTTATCGGCAGAAAATGCCTGATTCAGAAAGCTACAAAAAAATAGTGCTCCAATCATTTTGATAAATTTCATTGTCTCTCCATATAAACTAAGACTTATTTTTTACGATCAAAAACATTCAGGCATGCATAGCTCTAACCAATTTATGGGAGAGTGAACTACACATGCCCATTGCTAGAAATTAAGGATGCAGTATTAACTTTTGCACGCGCCAATTTAAGAGCTCTCCGACATACAGAGTATTTTCTGTTGGGCAAGCGATTTCATGAATCCAACCAAATTGTTTAGGCTGCTTACCTGATTGGCCGAAGACACCGAGGACTTTGCCATCTAAATTCAATTTGTAGATACGACCTGGATAGGCATCAGCCATATAGATAACCTGATTAGGCCCAGGTGTAATACATAGCGCCCACGGAGCACCTGGCATCATTAACTTATTTGCTAATTGAGGATCATCTTTTTTTGCAACATCCGGCATATTTCCAATGGCAGGTCGGATTGAAGCATCATAAGGAACATCTACCTGGATAACGCGCAAGACATTTCCACTTCCATCAAATACTTGAATGCGACGATTACCACGATCCGCTACATAAATATTTCCCTGGTTATCAGAAGCGATGCTGTGAGGGGTATGCAATTCACCTAGAGCCTGACCACGCTCACCCCAGGACTTCAGCCAATCGCCATTCTTGTTAACCTTGGCGACTCTTGAGTTGACATAGCCATCACTAATGAAAGCATTACCAGCTGAATCAAACGCGACATCAGTAACCTGACGGAATCTTCCATCTTCAGCTTTTAAAGGAGGCATTGGATGCTCTAGTGGCCCAGTCTCTTTATCTGAAGCCTCTTGCTTTCTACCAAAAAGCATCACGACGTTTCCGGCGGAATTAAATTTAATCACCATATCCGAGCCTTTATCAGTCACCCAAATATTGTCTTCTTTATCTACTCGAACGGCGTGCGCAAAAGACCAGGCGTAAAGATTTTTACCAATCTCGCGAATGAAATTTCCGTTGGCATCAAACTCGAGTAACTGGGTAGCAGCCGCTGCGTAAGCAGGACCCATGGTATTTCCACGATGCAATACAAAAATATGACCCTTGGAATTTACCGCCACTCCACTTACTTCACCCAAGTACGCATCTTTAGGCATCTTAATGGGATTTGGCACTGAATCAAATGCAATGACAGGAACAGCTTCCCCTGCAACAGCAATACCCACAGACAGCAAAAGTGAACACAATAATGCTGATTTCATTTTGTCTCCTAAATTTTTATTTTTTATATTTTTTAACTTCCGCTTCAGGATAGCATGCGATAAATAAATACGCTGGCTTAGGATGTAGCCAAAAAAACTTAAGTTTTATATTCAATGCCATGAGAAAAAAATGGAGGGCTAGGGTTTTCCCGAAAGAAATGAACTCATTTTGCAAGGAGTCCATTTGAGGCTGCATTAATGTATGTGCACCATGTAAAGTGTCACTTAAAGACTAAGGAGCATTAGAAAATTTAAATTTAAATTTGAATTTGAATTTCTATTTTCTATTTTCTATTTGGCCCATATGTTGTATTCAAGTACTCCACAATTACTGGAATCTCTTCATCAGTAATGGGGGCTTTAAATACATTCTTCATTCTTAAGACCTGAGCATTCCAATATCCAACACCAGTATTGGGTGGCTGGTATTGAGCGTAATGAGCAGAATGGCAAGTAGTGCATTTTTGCAGAACGAGTTGATAGCCGGGCAAAGCGGATTGCCGCCATTGAATCGAGTCTGGCATGGGCTCCATTGATTTTGCTTGTGCAAATGAGCCTAATGCAACCAAAGATAAGAGTAGTGTTATTTTTTTCATATTTCCTAACTCAAACAGCGGTCACTTGAACCGTCTCAACCACGTTGCGCATATAGCCAGCAGGCATCCAGCTCGCTGTCATTGGCTGAACCTCTCCAGCATGATTAAAGGCCCTTACCCTTAGATCAAGTACTCCTTTTTGCTTGGGGGTAAATTCAACACGCCACTCTCTAAATGAAAAGCGTCCGAGATCCTGACCCAATCTTGCTTCAATCCAATTCTGTCCGTTGTCTTGAGAAAACAAGACTTTCTTAATTCCATAGCCCGCATCAAAGGCAATGCCTCTAGCCTGTATAGGCCTGCCTACTGTTACAACACTGCTGTCGGTAAAGTTCGTAATAAATGAGCGGATAGTAAATTTAGTGATAGGGATAGTCTTTGTTGGAGCGGTCCCTGGCTCTACACAGTTGCAGTCATTGTCTGGTATCCGGTATGCAGGATTCATCCAATAGCCGTTATACACATCATCAATGACATTAATTTCACTTAAGTGCTTAACCCAATAAGTTCCATAGTAGCCAGGCACAACCAGCTTGATTGGGTAGCCATTTAAAAAAGGAATATCCGTTCCATTCATTTGATAGGCAACCATGACATTGCCATCCATAGCATGATCAATATTGAGGCTCTTCACAAAATCTGCATCACTTGGTAATACTGGATGATCTAAACCATTAAAGGTGACTTGCTTAGCTCCCCGCCCAGGGTTAGCAACATTCAAAATATCCTTTAACGCAACACCAACCCAGGCGGCGTTTCCCATTGCACCATTACCCAATTGGCCACCATTCACTCGCGGCTCAAAAAAACCGCGACTATTTCCAGAGCATTGATTAACCGCAACAATTCTTTGCGAAGGAAAATTCTTCTTCAGATCAGCAAGCGAAATTTCTAGAGGCTTTTCTACATTCCCCCCAACTTTTAACTTGTAAGTATTGGGGTCAATAGACGTTGGAATGCCAGCCATGTGATAACGGACAAAGAATTCGTCATTTGGCGTAATAACATGTTGATCGTAATACTTAAAAGGTGTTTCTAGTTGTGGAGGTCGAGAAGTTAAAACAATCATGGGCTTCTTCTCAGGAAACGCGATGAGGTCTCGCTCGCCATATGCAAATGGCAAGCTCTCTGTTTCTGCGCTCTTTGCCCAAGATGGCACCAAAGAGCTCGCTCCACCAGCCAAGACTGCAGCAATAGCTTTACGTCTATTACTAAAACTTTTGGAATTCATGGATATCTCCTCCACATTCATTTAAGGTTTTTATTAGGATAGCTATATTTATAGTCTTACCTATACGTATATACCCTTCTAAGTTGCTAGATGGCTCGGCATTGCTCACTGCCACTAAGGTGATGTTGGGTGATATTCAACACTAAGGAATTTTTTAGAAATATCACCGCCAACCTTATTAAAAGCGCGACTTTGTGCAGCAACTAGGGCATCAAACCCAGTGCCTGTAACAGGCTCACGTACCAAGGACCGGCCTGTCGTAACCCGTAGACTTTGTTTGGCATCAGCAGCAGCATTGGTATTGAGACTAGATGCATTCTTTGACTTTAATACTGATGGCCTAATGGTCCATAAAACATCCAGCACGACATCCTGACCAGGAGCACTTTCGAAACTCTGAACATCGATGAAAACTTGATAATCAAATTGAGCTTGGGTACTTTGAGAAAAGTTCCATACATTTGACGTACCCAAATTACGAGCTAGATTTGAAGCGATTACTCGTCCCGCATCGCCTTTAAGGGATCCGGCCCAACGTTGATACTCATGGATTTGCACCTCATCACCACCACTATTTGTAACCAATTGAGGGCGATCCATTGCTGATGGAATCGTCACTGGACCAACCATCAAGCGCATAGTATTGCTTGCATCTGGCATAGAAGGCACAGGCTCTGAAGTCAGTCTGTAATAAGATGTTTTTGGTGAGGCACTACACCCACCAAGCACAAGAGCCACTAATAAAGAGGTGAATATATATTTCATTACTTTGACTCCTCTGGTGGCTTACCAAATATTAGGGATTGCGGCTGTTGATCTAGCATATCAGTCAATGTTTTGATGGAGCTTGCTGCTTTTGTTAATTCCCTCAAAGAATCACGCATATCTGTCTGTAGCGGAGAGTCGCCTGCTGTGATTGCATTGATATTTTTCAAGGTTTTATCAAATTCAGGGAGAATTTGATCATCAAGCTTCTTCACTAACTTGTCCGTGTTTTTAATCACATCGGCCATAGTCTTTTCAATATCCTCAAACGCACCTGGAATAGCAGGTATCTCTAAAGGATATTTGGATACGTCTAAAGTATATTTTGGTGAGCCCGGGAAAAAGTCCAGGCCAATATATTGCTGGCCAGTTAAATAACTCCCAGTACGCAATTGAGCACGGAACCCCTTGCTGATTAATGTCTTTAAACGACTAAGTTCATTCTCTGGTGGGGGCAGTAACTTTCCACTCTTAAGCGAACGAACGTGTAAGCGGTCAGGGTAAAGAAAGATTTCAACAGGCTGAACGATTTCATAAGTTCTTGGATCCATTGCAGTTTCAATACTGACGACCTCTCCCATATTCACACCCCGAAATTCCACTGGTGCACCAATTGATAATCCGCGTACAGATTGCTTGAAATTGATAACGAAACGTTCAATGCGCGCATCTGGCTGCTTCATTGCCACTATGCGTGTTGGAAACAGCGAAAAAATAGCATCTGGTTGAGCGCGTTCCGTTAGTGGTGTCGCTGCCTGCTTAGTGTCAGAGACATTAGTCTGGTTAGGATGATTAACAAGTCGATCTGATATATCTTGTGAAGTTAGTGGAGCCTCGAACGCTATACCACCAGCAACAACTGCAACCAAGGATTCTGTGTGCACCTGAATACCATCAGAGTTCAAACTCACATCTATACCGCTAGCGTTCCAAAAACGGGTATTGTTTGTCACATATTGATCATAAGGGGCATCAATAAAGACTCTAATCGAAACATTTTTTCCGTCTTTATCTAGATCATATGCCACCACCTGACCAACATTCAAGCGGCGAAAATAGACTGGTGTACCAACATTATGGGAACCTAAAGTTGGGGCTCGTAATACAAATTCCCGCCCTGGAGTCCCTCCAGTAAGAATAGGCGGAACTTCGAGAGCCACGAAACTATCTATCTTTTCAGTAGACTTACCTATGTCAGCAGCAATAAATGGCCCATCAAGTAAGGTGCTTAAACCCGTGACACCGCTGGCAGTAATACGTGGTCGAACAATCCAGAAGCGCGTGTCCTTATTAGAAAAAGCAGATGCATCTTTATTAAGCTCAATAGTAGCAAGTACCTGCTGATGATCCTCAGACAAAATCACTGTCTTGACCAATCCAATATCAACCTCTTTATATTTCACATTGGTTTTTCCGGCTATCAGGCCATCGCCAGACTTGAAGGCAACGGTAATTGTTGGGCCATGGTCAATCACTGCTTTATACATTAATCCTAATCCAACCAAAATAGCGACAATAGGAATAATCCAAATAAGCTGTGGTGCCCAGCGTCGCTGGGCTTTGGTAATTACAGAAGGGAGATTGGGAAACTCAGGCCCTTGAGATGTATCAGACATGCAATTCCTCGGCTATATTGTCATTATTCTTTGAATGATCCGCGGCATCCCAAATGAGTCGAGGATCAAAACTCTTTGCAGCAAAAATTGTTAATACAACCACGGTAGCAAAAGCAATTGCACCAGCTCCCGCACGAATATTCATTAAGTTGCCAAATTGTACGAGGGCCGTGAGCATGGTGGCAACATAGACATCAATCATTGACCAGCGCCCAATCGCCTCTACCATACGATAAAGTTTTGCACGTACCTTAGGTTTCCAGCTAGAGCGAATTTGTACTGATATTAGTAAAAATGTTAAGGAGATTAACTTGGCGAAAGGGATCACAATGCTGGCGCAAAATAGAATGATGGCTAATATTTGCGAGTTTGAAGTCCACAGAAAGACGACGCCACCAAAAATCGTATCTTTTTCGGTGCCAAAGAGTGATCCCGTAGCCATAACGGGCATTAAGTTAGCAGGAATAATCAACACGTAGGCCGAAATAACCAATGCCCAGGTTTGGCTAATACTATTTGGCTTACGAAAATGCATGTCAGCACCACAACGCGAGCAAACTAAGCGCTGCGTTGTGGGAAATGCACGCTGCGCAAGCCCGCAGGTTTCACACCCGATAATCCCCTTGGAGGCCGCAGTTAACACACTGGCTCCTGCAATCTCTTAAGAGCTTCGATTTGCCTCCAAAAAGTATGGGGGTCGAAGTTGGCTGCTGCGGCTGTCACAGAAAGCATTAACAATACAAAAGAACCCAAGGCAATGTTAGGTGCCACAGAGGCAAAAGCATTGAGTTTGGTGATCGTCACCATGAGACCCAACATAAATACTTCAATCATGGCCCAAGGTTTAACGAGATGCACCACCCTAAACACAATAGAAAAAAACGGGGGTAAGCGTCCTAAATTTAACGGCAACAGCAAATAGATCAAAGCCAGAATTTCTAACATTGGCATCAAGAATGTCGTGGCAAACACAAGCGCCGCAATACTGGGGATGCCATCACGCACAAGCCTATCAGCAGCATCTAGTAAGGTTGTGGAATTTGTTAAACCCTGCGAATTAATCGTAACAATAGGAAAAGCATTCGAAATCAAAAACAAGGCAGCAGCAGTAAGCGCAAAGACCAAGCTACGCTGTAGACCATTCGGCTGCAATCGATATAGCTCATTGCCGCAGCGACTACAGGACGCCTTGGCTCCAGGTGCCAACTCAACCTCCCGCGATAGCAAATCACATTGATTGCAGACTATCAGCCCCTCTAGTCCCATTTTAGGAAAAATCCGATCATAAAAAGTTAAATTCCCAAGGTATGTGACAAAAGCATGAAATCGCGACTTATATAGAAGACCTAAAGACCCCCTACTTTATCAGGGGTTTCTCATAAAAATTGCCAATTAAATTTATAAGCATCCAAAAAAGCTGAAGTAGGTTTTTAATCACCTAGTATGCCCACTTTTTAAGGTCTCTAAAATTACACTCAATGGAGCAGGATCAAGCCTATCCGCCCACTTGTATGGATTGATATAAAGAGTAACCATGCTAAAGCTTATCCACATACTCAGGCAAAATAGCACTAACGCAGTAGCTCCAGTTTTAGCATTGCTCCTGTGAACAGCTGCCACAGCAAGCGCAGCAATGAATCCTAAAAAAATCCCTAGAAACCACTTTGTATCAACGCCTTCTTGATAACCTAAAGAAAGCCTTTGCGTACGAGCATTACGTAAATCACCCAGCGCTTTAATAATGGCTGAAATAGCGATCGGATCCGTGCAGGTATGCGACTTATTCGCCCCTTGATTACATGCTCCACTCACCTTCCAAACATTCGACTCCAATTTATCTAGGGAATTTTGGGCTTCCAAGCTACTTGATTCATTGTGGTGCTTTGCAGACCACTCATCTGTTAAGACGCTCCCTAAGTAAGATTGAACATATAGGTTCGAGCTCTTCTGAAACTCTGGTGGCTGCATTGGAATATTTAAGATCTGAGAGATAGCTGAACTTTCATTAATCAATGCCGTTCTTGCATGTGAAAAGTTTTGCCAGGCTTCTGAAGACATAAAAGCCATTAAAAATGCAAACATAATGGCTGGCAACGCTAAAAATGGGGGTGCTAGTGGACTTGTAATGAGATGGCTAAATAGCCTTGTCTTAAAAACCAGGCAATATGAACTTAGCCCAATACCTATACACCAAGCAAAAGTAGCCAAAATCGGAGCCGCCACTCCATTAAAGGATTCGTAAATCATTTTTCAGTCCAATTAGATTTTTAAATTGCCATTCAAATTATTCACATTATGAAACAAATCCATCAAAGTTCTCTACGTAGTACCGTTTTGTATTGAGCAAATCTACAAC
>Ga0364916_10109_pt1 | contig 24037 bp, 21 predicted proteins | sample SorcelJu500001C4_2_FD_206964 | JGI IMG/M metagenome (GOLD analysis project Ga0364916, IMG submission 206964) | Enriched cells from Trout Bog Lake Hypolimnion, Wisconsin, USA - BchlTB.June20.5000.01.C4 | ecosystem: Environmental > Aquatic > Freshwater > Lake > Hypolimnion/Profundal zone | place...
CGCCATGCGGCTCGTCTTGGTCTGCATGGCCTGCAACCGCTGGCCGTTAAGATCGGCCATCATCTGCCTGGCCTGATCTTCGATACTGGATTTATTCAGCCGCGTACTGAAATTGAGCGACACTATACTCAGGAATATTGCCGTTATCGCTATGACGACGAGAAGCTCGGTCATGGAAAAACCTTTGGGGCTCGTTTTCATATGAGTTTTGCTTTCAGCCATTTCCCACTCCAGTGTACTAGCCTGATACCACACCACTCTACCGGTCAACAACTTTTATTTCTCCTGATAGTGCAATATTTTTTTCGTCGGTTTCGGATTTGACATCAGCGCCAGACCGTTGCCCAGCGGCGGCACGCCGGTAATCGGCTGGGCGAGACGCCGATTATTGTACCCAAGATTGGTCGGGTTGCTAAAGGCAGTAGAAAGCGAAATTTGCGTCAATGCGCCTGTTGACGACTGCATCAGAGCGGAGCCTTGCACTGCGGCAGCCGGCGGGGCAGCTCCTGTGGCATAATTCACCGCCCACAGTTGAGATTCACCGCCATAGCCGCAAACATCGGCGGCAGGGCTGAAGGTTGTGAAAAAGACGGCTCCGCTGCCGGATGCAACTGGATTTGTTATCACCCGTTCGGAATTGTACGTGCTGCCGTTTACTGTTTCCGAGAGCGAAAGCGATATATACCATCCCGGATAACTGTCGGCAAGCGAGCTTGCCGGCGCTGCCGACGCCGTGCCGGTTTGGTTCGCAAGTTTAGTCGCGTCAACGGATGCTGTGCAGGACGTATCAAAAGCATTGCTCGGACCCGTCGGCAAATATCCGGTATCTCCGGTATTTTCCGAGTAACAGGGGTCCTTGACACCGTACAGTTCAAATGGTGTCGAGACGCTTGACATATCTGTGTTGTAAAAATACCGTCCGGTGCCGAAATAGATCCAGAGTTTGCCGGTAGCCGAACCGGTGGTGCCGCTGGAACTTTTGTATTTTGCGGTACGGTCTTGCAGTTTGGCTATGGAAGTCGTGACCGGCCCGGTGTTGTCGATGAGGGGAGTTGTGTAGGACCACTGGGTAGGATCCTGATTACCCTTGGTCAGGACCCGCAGAACCCCCCCCTTGGTCCAGGTTCCGGCACTGGGATCCTTCTTTACATATCCCACGTAAATGGCATCATCGGTGTAGAAGCCCGGAAGGGTCTGGCTGTTCCGGTCCACATCGATGACCGATGAGGCCACGGTCCCGGCAAAGGCATTGGGAATGCCGGTATCCAAAGTGGCCACGAGCGTGCCGGTTCCGATATCGACGACAAACAGTTTCAGGTCTTGGTCAGAGCTGCCGTAGAAAGTATGGGCCGTTGTGTCGATTGGCCCTGTGGGGCCGGAACCGAACACCGCATACCATTTCCCATTCATTGAAGGGGGCCCGATCCTGACGATGGCCGGTCCGCTCAATGAATAACCCAATTGGCCATTGCCGTTGAATTCCCACAGGAACTTGACGGCATTCGGGTCGCTCGAATTTGGCAGGGTGGCGGGGTTGGTGACATCAAGGGCAAAGTAGGATGAATAGCCGATACCGTTGAGCGGCGTCTTGACGCAGGTTCCGCTCTGCACGCCGTCTACGCACGTGGTGGTGTTGTAGTTGCGTGTAGCCCCGCCCAGGCCCATGCCGCCGATCAGGACCGTGCGCCAGCTCGTGTTCGGCATATTGAGAGGAAGCGGGTTACTTGATGTGCCGGTGCCGTATTCAGTCTGCTTTTGGCAGTTTTGATAGGTAGCCGCGGCACAGTTCGGGAATGCGGCGCTGTTGTTGTCTCCAGGCACGTTGATGCTGGCGTCGAAAACGGTCACGGTATCATCGACATAATACATATGGGAATAGTTGGAGTTTCCGAGATATCCCAGATAGGGGAGCGCGTTCATCGGTATGAATGCCCATTCCTCGCGGCCGAGATTGCTCGTGGAGTAGGAAGCCAGGCTGCCGGCAGGGTACATCATGCGCGCCTTCTTTAATGGGTCGATATAGGCCGTCCCGCTGCTGTTGGTGGATGTCTGCTGCGATACGTCCAGGATGCCGAGACGGACGGCATGCAGCATGCCGTCATTGCCGCCGACAAAAGCGACACCACGGTTCGTATAATTAGTTGAAGCCGTGAACTGGGCGTAAGAGGTGTCGGAATAACCGTAGGGAGGCATCAGGGAGTAACTGTTCAAGCTGTTGTTGGTGACCAGTTTGGGGGTTGAGCCGATTATGTCGCCCAGCCTCCACTCTCTCGTACATCCCTCGGCATCGCTAAGACCGCAGTTCAGCATGGTAACCTTGCGCCCTCGATACGTGCCGCTCGGGTCATCGATGCCGCTGATATAGTTGATCAGCGTGTTTGCGGCTGTTTTCGAACCGACTTGCAGATATTGTTGTGCCGTTGTGTTGCTGTTGAAATTGTCGCTGTCAACGCTGCTGAATTTTTGCAGGGCAATAGTTGACGGGGATATGCCGGAGACGATGTTGGGATCCGGGGAAGAGGGCACGCTCGATAGGACCGTATAGATATTTCGAGGATCATACGTGGCCGACGTATTGCTGTCCGTGATGTTGCGTTGCCAGAGTTCTTTGCCCAGTTTCCACAGGCTCTTGGGGGTATCGAAGGAAAGCCCGGTTCCCTGGCTGACGAGTTGCTTATCATTGCCTAATACATCCTGATAGAGGTCAACCACGGTTTGGGCGGTAGTGGTATTGAACCTGAAATTGACTATATTGTCTTGATTGAGTTCAAGGACGTAATCCTGATTCGTATCTTCGCGGATCGTACTGGTATTAAAGTAGGGATCCAGGTAGTACCAGAGAGCCTGCACCTCCCCGGTCCAGCTTGCCTTGGTACTGTTGTCAAAAGGCTTGACCGGGTAGAATACTGCCTGCAAAAGATTGGCGCCGCTCCCTTGGCTGTTGTTGAGAATCGATGCGGCTGTACCGGAAGAGGCATCCTGCAGGATGTTCTGGAAGATGTTGACCAGTGCGTTGTTCAGGCTGGTGGCGTTATTGGCATAGTAGGCGTGTTGCCCGCCGTCGTTGACGCCGTTCAGATTGACCGGGTTGGCGGTTTCTCCGCTCTGGGCCATCTGATCCAGAAGCGTTGCGGATTGGGATGTCATCGCCAAACCCAGCACATACGTCTTTACATCGAACACGTATGGCGTGCTTCCCACATTCACGCATACCGAACACGTCGACTTGGTGTATTGATTGGTGCAATTCAAGGCGCCGGAGGGTGCCGTGGGGCAGCTCAACTGTTGCAGCTTTGCCTGCACTGCCGGGATAAGCGCCGCTGCCGTGTACAAGTTGCCCGACGAATCCTTGGAATTGCCGTTCTGGTCCACACTGGGGAGGCCGTCGGTCACAAAAATGACATAGTTTTTCTGGCAACGGTACTGGATCGGCGAGGCTTGGGCTGTATTTGTCTGCGTCAAGGATGCGGCGAGATTTCCGTTGAAATAGTCTATGACGCTCTGCATGGTTCCGGCCGTGGGCGTGACGCCGGCGTTGATGATATGGTCGCAGGTGTTACCCGAGCCGGTGGTGCAGGTCGTATAACCATTGGGGTTGTTCATCCACCCTTGAGGCCCCAGCATGTTCAGGAGCGCTGTCACCTGGGTATTGCTGCTGTTGTTCGCCGCTATCGGTACATGGAGAAATCCGGAGGCGGGATTTGCCGCGCTGTCTACGAACCAGGTGGGGGCGGCGGCGCCGTTATAGGGAGGATACCACATGTTAGTCTGGCCATAATTGTAGAACCCAAGGGCCATGTCGTCATCGGTCGGCACGAAAGTACCGGATCCATCGTAGTTGGAGTAACCGGTAAAGCCATCGGTTTGGCCGACCTTGTTTTTATAGTAATAATAGGTGTTGCTTGCACTATTGGTCGAATTGTAATAGGTGCCGGAACCCTGGGCCGGTTTTCCGGCAAACAGGTATTGAATTCCGTCTGTGGAGCTGGTGTCGTACAGGGTGCCGGGAACGCCGTGGTAGACATTCGTACTCGGAGTCTGGGTAGTATCCGTGTAAACGCCGGTTTTCGGATAGACCAGCCCGCAGTAGCTTGTGCGAAATGCACTCCCTATCGGGGTGCCGTACGAGCTGCCGCCTGTGCCGCTGCTCCCCCCCATGCCGTTGGTCGTGGTGATCGGGTCCCTGATATTCGATTGAAAGTGCAGGTTCTGGGCCTGACAGGCGTTGAGGCAAGCCGCCTCATTGGCAGAGGGCGTATAGTTGCCGGTAATGCCCAGGTATGTGGAGGTAGGAATCAGGTTCGAGGGCTGGGGATCCTCACCCGTACAGTAGGCCTGACATGCCTGCGGCGGATTGGGGCAGTAGGTCCGCTGGTCATAGGAGGTAAAGTAGAAATTGTTGTACAACTGGTAATGGGAGACCGCCGGCAGGTTATAGGACATCAGACCGATGTTCATCTTGTTGCCAAAGGTGTTGATGAGGTTGATCAGCGTCTGCCGTTCAAGTACGGAACGGCTGCAACTGTTTGGGTTGGTTGCGTCCGTGCAGTTGAACGAACCGATCGCATTTCCCTGTAAATCCTCGTCCATGCTGTTGGAGTTGTCGAGCACGATCAGGACGTTGGGAACGACCGATGAGGCCACGAACGGGGGTACGATGCTGTAGGTAGCCTCGCTTGCCGCTATGGTGGTGAACGACGTGGTGTAGGTGCCGAGGGGATTGCCTGCGGCGTCCGCTATGTTGCTGAGCGTCAGGGTATAGGTCGTATTGTATCCCAGCGTATCCGCTGGTGTAACGGTCAATGTCTTGTACGGGTTGGCACCCCAGCTTACCGTGCAGGTGACCGTATTGCCGCTACTGTCTGTCAAGACTACGTTACCGATCGCGGCGTAGGTATTATAGTTCATCACCAGGTTTTCGGTGAAGTTGATCACGATATTGGTTGTCGGACTAATCCCGGTTGCCCCGTTCGCCGGGGTCGAAGTAGCGGTGTTGACGGTAGGGGCGGTCGTATCCACCGTGAAGGAGTAGACCGGCGGAGACAACAAGGGATTGCCCGTCGAGGAGCCGGACGAACCGCCGGAAAGGTCGCGGATACCGGTCGAGACCGAACCGCCGCCGGTAATGGTCACCTTGTATGTGGCGCCGTTGGTAAGCGCGGAATTCGGCTGGAATGTAGAGGGAGACGGGGAACCCGCAGCGGTGGGAGTCGTGGCGCTGCCCGGCACGTATCCTGATGCAAGTTGCAATGCGGTCGTGCTTGTCGAGAGAGTGAGCTTTATGTCCGGCGAAGAATTGTAAGCCAACTGTATGCCGGTCACCGGCTCGCTGAACTTGAGGGTAATGAACGGGGTAGTGGTCCTGACGTACGGTCCGCCCAGGCTTCCTGGTATCGTCAGGTCCACCGGGCTGGCATCGCTGCTGCTTGTTCCGGCGGTGATGCCCACCACCGTCGGAGGGGTAAAATCGGTGAACTGGGTGCCGGAACTGGCGCTGCACCCGCTGCTGTCGCAGGCGATCACCTGGTAGTAATAGTTCGTGCCTTGTGTAAGGCCTGTAACAGTATATGACGTACCGCTTATGTTGTTATTGGTGTAGACGATCGAGGCAAAGAGTGGGTCTGTCGCCACGTTGAGCTCGTAATAGGTCGCACCGGTGGAGGCGATCCACGTTGCAGTGAAACTGGAAGAGCCTACGATCACTGGCGAGCTTATGGCGGGCGTGGCCGGAATAGTCCACACGGATGTCGGTGTATTGAAGCTACCAGGCGTATAGGTTCCGGTTGAATTAGTTACCGAATGGATTCGATACCAGTAGTTCGTGCCGCTGGAAAGCCCTGTTACCGCGTATGATGTGCCGCCGCCGACATTAAGCCCACTGAATCCGGGGACGATGGATGAACAAGTGCTTGTGCTGCACACATCAAGTGAATAAGCGCTGGCGCCGGTTGACGCATTCCAGTTGGCGGTAAAACCGCTTGTAGTGATGCTTGTTGCATTATTTGTGGTGGGAATGGTGGTATACGTCCCCTGGGCGCTGGAAGAGGCGAGTGAGGACGTACCGTTACTGTTCACCGCCCAAAGACGATAAAAATAATAGCCGTTAGGCGAGAGCCCGGTTACCGTATTGGTGGTGCCGCTCACGGAAAGCAAGTGGTAGCCGCTCACAAACGTTAAAAAACCGTCGGTGGAGATATCCAGGTAATAGCTTGTGGCGCCGGTGGAGGCGGTCCAGTTGATCGTAAAACCTGTTGTCGTTACGAGAGTTGTCGCTCCGATCACTGGAGGAGCAGGAATGGTGGTCGCGGTCAATACGCCACTAAAGGAACCGTTGCCGGAGCTATTTACCCCGTAAACCTTCACGTAGTAGGTTGTTCCGGGACTAAGGCCGCCAATCGCATAGGTAGTGACATTGCCGATATTGATGTTGTTCATGATTTGGCCGCCACCGCTTGTGGTCCCGACGTTTATCACGTAGCTGGTCGGTGAATTTGAGGCTCCCGACCAGGTTGCCGTAAAACCGCTGCCGTTTGTCAGGAAGACGCTTGCGGTGGGTGTGCCTGGAGTACCGGGAACGGTCGCAAACGCCTGGCTTGAAAAACCTATTAAAAGCGCAAGCACGGTGGCGAAGATGATGGCTCGTTTCATTTCATTTCCCTCCCGGTGCAGTAACCTGTATCTCCAGGACTTGGATATGGTTTATCAGTTTCAATGTGATCGACATCCCTTCACGCAGGTAATTGAGCCCTACAGCCGTGCCGTTCAGGGTTACAAGGGTTGCCGGGGCAACCTGGAAAATCTTGCCGTACGAACCTTCCGGCAGCATGTTGACCATGATGTACTTGTTATTGACATAATTGCCGTAAAAACAATGCAGATATTCAATGTCGGAAGTGCTCGGGGGCCGCTTTGCGAGAGGGGTCACTGCCGATGCCGTGGGGACGTTCGCCAAAACGGACAGCCAAACATATAAACCTATCAAAACTATTCGTCTGCTCAGCAACATAATGCCCCCTTCACGTCTGGTTCAGCCGCTGTCTACCGGATGACAGGGAATTGTCATCTCTCGGCCGGACAACTACACCTGTTTCACTCTTATTTTCCTTCCAGCATCGTCTTGATAGCATCGGCTTCCCTGCCCCCCACTACGATGGCACCATTCGGCATGACAAAGGTCGGCGTCCCTGAAATGCCGTTATTAGTGGCAAATTTGATGTTGGCGTCGATCCGGGCCTTGCTCTCATCCTTAGCCGGTTTGGGAATATCCTTGCCTTCGAAAGCTTTATCCAGCACATCCCGACTCTTCGATTCCAGGATCGCCCTCGCCTTGTCATAGGCGCCAGGATGCATGGGCAACGGGTACGGCATGACATAAATCGCTACATCGGGAGCGATCTGCTCGAGCTTTTTCAGCTCAGCATGGAATTTGCGGCAGTATGGGCAGTCCGGATCGGTAAAGACATAGATCTTTTTGGCGCCGTTCGGGTTGCCCATGACAATGGAGTTCTCCAGCGGGATGGTCTTGACGTCAAGCTTGGCAGGTTGCTTTTGCTGGGGCAGCTCCTGCGGCGTGTGCGTCGTGACCGGTTGCAGGGTTGCCAGGTCGATCATAAAACCCTGCATGAGGTGCTTCTTGGCAAAGTCGATATAGATAAGACCCTGCCTGCCGTCCTTTTCCATCAGAAGCTCGTACATCCCCTTTATGGGCGAATATTTGATGGACTTGACCGTTCCGCCTGTTGCCTTGAGAAGTTCCGAGGCCTCCTTGATCGAAAGCGTGTGGCATGACGTGCAGTCGTTGCCGTGTCCCTCTTTATCCATGGCGAATAGGGGTGTGGCGAAAAGTGTGCCGAATGCGATGACGGAAACAAGGATCTTGAGCATAAAATGATTCCTTTCAAGGATGTTGTTGAGGTGAAGCAAGATAAGTGCCTGGAAATACCATTAACATAACATACTGATACTTTTATATATTTAAAAATGCATTTTGATTGCTCCGCATTTTTTTCGTACCTGCTCATTAAATATCCCAACAACCACGCAATTTTTGCCTAGCAGGCCGAAATAAAAATAGTTGTGATATCTGCGTATTACTCGATCCCGTAATCCTTGAGCTTGTAGAGCAGGGAACGAAGGCTGATCTCCAGGATCTTGGCCGCCCTGGTGCGGTTGCCGCCGGTCTTTGCCAGGGCCTTGCGGATGAGGTCACGCTCCAGGGCACCTTCTGCCTTCTTGATGGAGAGATTTTCGTCCTCCGGATGCGCCCCGGTCCCCGTAGCGCCGCCGACCCTGGACGGCAGGCATTCAGCGGTAACCGCGTCCAAGCAGAGGATGGTTGCGCGTTCAATGACATTTTCCAGTTCGCGGATATTGCCGGGCCAATCGTATGCCATAAGCCTGCGCATGGCATCCGGGGTGATCCTGGCTGGTGCGGCATTGTCAAAGGCCTTATATTTGGCTGTGAAATGTTCCGCCAGCAAGGGAATGTCCTCGATCCGCTCCCGCAACGGCGGCAGGATGATGCTGAAGACGTTGAGCCGGAAGTAGAGGTCTTCGCGAAAGCGGCCTGAGCGCACATCCGCCTCAAGATCCCGAGAGGTAGCTGAGACGACACGCACATTGACCTTGCGGGACGCCGCTGCCCCCACAGGGCGGATCTCCTCCTCCTGGAGCACGCGCAGGAGCTTGACCTGCAAGGCCGGCGGCATCTCGCCTATTTCGTCAAGGAAGAGCGTGCCGGTGTCGGCCTGGTCGAACAGGCCGGTCTTGTCTCCCGAGGCATCGGTGAAGGCGCCACGCACGTGGCCGAACAGTTCGCTTTCCAGCAGATTCTCGGGTATGGCGCCGCAGTTGACAGCCACGAACGGCTTCTTAGCCCTGATCCCGCACGTGTGGATGGCACACGCCACGAGTTCCTTACCGGTCCCGGACTCACCCAGGATCAACGCAGTGGTCTTGAGATCGGCGATCCTGCGGATCTGGGAGAAGATCTCCTGCATGGCCGGATTGCGGCTTATGATGCCGCAGAAATCATCCTTGCCGGCTACAAGCTCACGCAGCCGCCTGTTTTCCGACTTGAGTCGCTCCCGCTCCTCTGCCTTTCTCAGAACCATCACGATCTCGTCTTTTTTGAACGGCTTTGAGATGAAGTCGTAGGCTCCCATCTTCATGCATTCCACCGCGGTATCCACAGTTCCGTAGGCCGACATCATGATGAACGGCGAGGCGATGCGTACCTCCAACGCCCTGGTCAGGAGGGCTTTTCCGTCCATCTCGGGCATGCGGATATCGCAGAGGACAAAATCATACATCGCCGATTCGAGACGTTCAAGACCTTCAACGCCGTTAGCGGCCGTATCGGCCAGGTATCCCTGGCGCGTCAGCATGACCGAGAGCATGTGGCGCAGGTTTTCCTCATCGTCGATGATCAGGATATGTTTGGGGCTGTCCGTCATGGGGGTTCTCACAAGCAAGCTGTTTAAGGTTGTTCAAAAATAGTTAGATCGTCGCACCCGCAGAATGCCCTGAGGAGGCGTGAGCCTCGCTACGCCGCACGAAAGGGCAATCGAGGATGCGGCGAGATGGCTGTTTTTCAACAACCTCCTAGTTCTGGGCCGGAAGCCACAGGGTAAAGCAACTGCCTGTGCCCGGCGTGCTCTTGACGGTGATCCTGCCGCCAAAGGCCTCGATGATGCGCGCCGATATGGCCAGCCCCAGGCCGGTTCCCTTTCCGGGCGGCTTGGTGGTAAAAAACGGGTCAAAGATGTGCGCAAGATTCTCCTCGGGTATGCCTTCGCCGCTGTCCATCACATCCAGGCGCAGGCAGCATGATGACTGCTGAAGAAACGGGGGACAGGCATCCTGCATGGTCCTTAAGGCCAATTTCCCTCCGCCAGGCATGGCGTCCCGGCTGTTGAGAATCAGGTTGATCAACACCTGCTGAAGCTTGTGGGGGTCCACAAGCGCCATGGGCAGGCACTCTCCCGGTTGCGAGGCGACCTTGATGTGTTTGAATGCACCCTGCTGCGCAAGCAATTGAAGGGATTCGGAGACCAGATGGTTGATGTCGCACGCCACCTTGACACTGCCGCGGGGTCGGGCGAAATCCAGAAGTCCCTGCACAATGCGGTCGATGCGGCTGCAATCCCCAGAAATGCGCGCTGCGTAATCCTGAATAACCAGGTTGACCGGTTGTTCGCCGGAGAGGAGTTCGGCATAGCCCATGATGGATGCCAGCGGCGTACCGACCTCATGGGCCATTCCGGCCGCCAAAAGGCCGATGGAGGCCATTTTCTCCGTATGCACCGCCTCTTCCCGCGCCTGGCGCAACTCCTCGTTTGCCTTTTCAAGGGCAGCTACATGTTCCGAGACCTGACGTTCCTTACTGAGAAGGGAGAGGGACATGCCGTTAAAGGATTCAGCCAGGCGGACAAGTTCCGCGCTACCGGAGACACGCACCTGCTGGCCGTAATGGCCGCCGGTGATCTTTTCAGTGGCGGCGAGGAGGCGGTTGATCGGTTTCACCACGATCTGCGACAGGATATAGGAACCTACCCCCAAAAGGAGAATGAAGTCGATGACGAAATAGGCCATGTAGAGCTTCTGCGAACGCTGCAGGCGCTCATTTTCCGCGGCAAGCGACAACACAATCCCGGCCCTGCCGACGGTGACGCCGTTTCTGATCACCGGGATCACGCGGGCAACAGCCCCTTTGCCCTTCAGAACCGCAACCTGCCCCTGATACTGGAGGGAACCGCTGAAAGGGAGATAGATGTCGCCAGGGTCCTTGCCCACGGTAAAGATGATTTTACCGTTGGCATCGAGCAGTGTGAGCCGTACGAATGCGCCCTCGTCGGCCAGTTTTTGGGCGAATACTCCGGCAGGGGACGCGGCCTGGATCATTCCCGCCGGAAAAGTCGGCACCACATCGGGCAATTGGGCGGCAAAGACGCCCAACAGCGTCCGGCCGTACTCGCCCTTCTGGGAATAGAGGTCATTGGCTGAGGTCTTGAAGGCCAGGGCGCTGAAGAGCAGCCATGCCAAAAGCAGCATGCAGGTCAGAAACGCCAGGATGGACACCGTCAGACTGAGTCGGATCGTGCGCACGGCTATCACCTGGCTAATCTGCCCATGTGGAGATACCAGCGGATGAGCTGCCCGCCGTAGAAGATGTACAGCACCGCGCCAAAGGCCAGATAGGGGCCGAAAGGGATGGCCATCTTGGAATCCTTCTTCTGGATCAGCATCATGGAGACCCCTATCACCGAACCGGCCAGGGAACTGGCAAAGATGATGAAGGGAACGGCTTTCCACCCCAGAAAGGCACCCATCATGGCCAAAAGCTTGATATCTCCCCCTCCCATCCCATCCTTGCCGGTCAGCCATTGATAACAGGAGGCTACAAGCAAAAGGCTGCCACCGCCAAGAAGAATGCCCGCCAGGGAGCCTAGCCAGGTCTGCCAGGGGAGAAAAAAGGAAAACAGGAAGCCGACAACGATCCCGGGCAGTGAGATCTCGTCCGGGATAATCTGGTGTTCCATATCGATAAAGGTAATCACCAGCAGGGCACAGCAGAACAGGAACAGCGCCAGGAAGCTAAGTGAAGGCCCGAAGCGCCAAAAAAGGGACATGGTCAAAAGTCCGTTCAGCAACTCCACCAGCGGATAGATGAGAGAGATGTGCGCCCCGCAGCCACGGCATCTGCCCCGCAACAGCAGGTAGCTTACAAGCGGGATATTGTCATACCAGCGGATGCGGTAATTGCAGAGAGGACAGTGGGACGGCGGAAAAACGACCGATTCGTTTTTAGGTATACGGCTGATGCAGACATTCAGAAAGGAACCGGTTACCAGACCGAAGGCAAAGGCGTAAACAAGAAATACAAGGATAGGGGGCATTATTCACGACCCGTCGGGAAATGGATGGCAATCTGTGTTTTCAGGAACTCTTCGACCTGTGCGGCGGTGGCAAAGGAAAAACAGGCGCAGGCGATCTCCGCGGCGCGTTCCCTGCTGCAACGGCGCACCATCTGTTTGACTTTCGGGATCGAAGAGGCGTTCATGGAAAGTTCGTCAAAGCCGAGTCCGAGAAGGATCGGCAAAAAAAACGGGTCCCCGGCCATCTCCCCACAGATGCAGGCCGGTATTCCGGCCTCGTGTGCGGCCTCGACCACCTGACGCAGCGAGCGGAGCACCGCAGGGTGCAACGGCTGATACATGTTCGCCAGATGCTCGTTGGAGCGGTCGATGGCAAGGGAGTATTGGATCAGGTCGTTAGTCCCGATACTGAAAAAGTCCGCTTCCTTTGCCAGAAGATCGGCGATGGTGACTGCCGAGGGTATCTCGATCATAATACCGACCTGTATTGCCCTGTCAAAGGGAATTGAGGCTGCCGCAAGCTCTTTTTGCGCCTCATCCAAAAGGACCCGCACGCGGCGCAATTCCTCCACGCCCGAGATCATGGGAAACATGATGCGGGTGGCGCCGTTGGCGCTTACCCGCAGTATGGCGCGCAACTGCTTTTTGAATTCATCCGGCATGGCCAGGGCAAGCCTGATGGCGCGAACCCCCATGGCAGGGTTTTGTTCAACGCTGAGCCGGGTTCCGGCCAAAAGCTTGTCGCCGCCGGCATCCAGCGTCCGGATGGTAAGCGGATGTGGCGAAACAGCCTGCTGCAGGGCACTGTAAACCCGGTACTGCTCCTCCTCTTCCGGCATCTCCTGACGATTCATGAAGAGCATCTCGGTGCGGTACAGCCCGATCCCCTCTCCTCCATGGCTGAGCACGAGTTGCCCTTCTTCCGGCGCCTCCACGTTGCCCCTGAGTTCAAGGCGATGGCCATCAAGGGTCACAGGGGGCAATGCGGCGCTCTTCAACCATGCAAGTTCATCGTATTCATATCGCTGCTTCAGTTTCTGATAGCGCCGCAAGGTCGCTTGGTCGGGGTGCACGATCAGACGACCGGTGGTACCGTCCAGAATGGCAGGGGCATTGTCGTACGCCGGATCGGCAACGTCGTCGATGCCCGCCACGGCCGGCAACCTGGATGCACGGGCAAGGATCGCGGCATGGGTCGTTCGGCCGCCAGCCTCCGTGACCATACCGATGATGCCCTCATTTTCCATTTGCAGGATATCGGCAGCAGCAAGATCGTGGGCAACAACTATGGTCTGGCCCTGCTCCGCGCAGATTGGTTCATGAACCTGACCGTTCAGGGTGAGCAGTATCCTTTCAACAACCGCTTCTATGTCACTGATGCGTTCCCGCAGATAGGCATCCTCAATACCGCCAAAAAATTCCCGGTATTTGAGAAGAGTGCGGCGCAAAGCGCCTTCTGCATTGATAAGCGAGCCTTCGATGATTGCAGCCGATTCGCTGAACAGGCGGTCATCGCACATGATCAGCAGGTGGGTATCTATGAAAAAGAGGTGGTCGGAGCCGGTATCTTCAGCCAGTCGTGCCCTGATAGCTTCAAGCTCGGAGCGGGTTTGGTCGATAGCTGTCCGCAACCGTTCGATCTCGCTGCTTACGCTGTCACGCTCAACGGGACAGACCTCAACCGCGAGGCTCTGGCGGTCTACAACCCGCAGCCGTCCGACCGCAATGCCCGGGGACGCTGCGATGCCGGAAAACAGGCGCATTTCATTCTTCGCCGAAACCATTGGCGATGAGGTCCCCCATGGTTTGCAATGCCTCTACCTCATCTGTGCCGCTCACGCTCAAAAGGACTGTCGTCCCCTTTGAAGCCGCCAGCATCATGATACCCATGATGCTCTTGCCATTTACCTCGATCCCTTGCTTTTCCAACTTGATTTCAGCGACGAAACGGCTGGCAGTCTTGACGAACAGGGCCGAAGCCCGGGCATGCAGGCCCAGCTTGTTGACAATCGTGAATTCTTTATTAAGCATGGCGCGGTTTGACCTCGTGGGAGCCACTGCTCCGCATATTAGTGTGATACCAAAATCGTAAACTATTGCGTTGTTCGCTTCGTCTGTGTCTCCTCAAAGGTACTGACAAATACGCCTCGGTCGCCCTTCCTTGACTCTATTACCTATTTTGTTTGTACATTGGGATGAATCCAGTCCTTTTACTTTTTTAAAAATTCTCCGGCTATTATGATGCCTTCCCTACCGCAACGCTGAAGCTCGGCGGCAAGTTCCGGGACACCCATCCTGGTGCGCTTTGAACAAAAATCAATGATCATCGGCAGGTTGACGCCGGTCAGCACTTCCACAGTGCCGTCTTTCAAAAACGGCATGGCCATGTTGGACGGGGTTCCGCCAAAGAGATCGGTCATGATAACCGCACCTTCGGCGCTAACCTTTTCCACGGCGGCAGTTACCTTGGCCATGATCTGCTCGGAACGATCGTCAGGTGCGACTTCGACCTTTTCGCAGGCATCGATCCGGCCGACGATGAGCTCTGCCGTTTGCAGCAAAGCCTCTGCCAAACCCGCATGTGTTACAAGAATCAGTCCTGTCATTGTTGTCCCTTCTCAATGTCTCTGTGAGTGATACGCACTTCGGGAAAACTGCGTCGCAGATATTCAACCGTTGCCTCGACAACGGCGACTGAACGGTGCCGCCCCCCTGTGCACCCGATCGAAATGGTCAGATAAGCCTTCCCCTCTCGTTGATACGCCGGTATCAACATGTTTACCAGCGGGAAAAAATGCTCGATGAAAGTCTTCGTTTCCGGCATTCCCATGACATAATTCTTCACCTCCGGGTCGAGTCCCGACAGATTTTTCATCTCCGGAATAAAAAACGGATTGGGAAGAAAACGTACATCCATGACAATACTGGACTCCATGGGAATGCCATAGCGAAACCCGAAGGATTGGACCTCCACCACAAACGTGCTGCCCCCACCCTCGCCCTTGACGATCCGCAGGACGAAATCCTTGAGCTGATGGACATTGAACTCGGAGGTGTCAATGATTGAGGAGGCTATTTGACGCAGCCTGGAAAGCTGTTCACGCTCAATGCGGATCCCCTCGCTGACCGAACAGAGCTCAGCGGCCGGATGACGCCGGCGGGTTTCAGAGAAACGCCTGACAAGGGTTTCATCAAGGGCGTCGAAGAAAAAAATTTCAACGCTGTGGCCGGCATTACGGATTTTTTGAAAGGTGCTCTCGTAGCCTTTGAAGAATTCACGGCCGCGGATATCGGCAACGAGGACAATCCCCTTGAAGGATTCGCCCGATTTTCCGATCAGTTCGACAAAGCGCCTGAAGAGCCGAACCGGCAGGTTGTCGATGCAATAAAACCCCTCATCCTCCAAAGCCCTGACCGCAGTGGACTTTCCCGATCCGGACATACCGGTTATCACAATGATCCGCATGGCCTACTCCACCTCATTACCCAAGGGCCGGACCTCGATCCGCGACATGAGACGCTCCTGAAAATCCCGCGCTGAATGATACCCCATGCCCTTTAACAGGAAGTTGCGGGCAGCTACCTCGATAATTGATCCCAGGTTGCGTCCCGGTCTGACCGGGATGCATATATGCGGGATTTCGACACCCAGGATGGTTTCCCGGCGATCATCCAGGCCGAGGCGGTCATATTCCTGGCTTGGATCCCATTCAACCAGCTCCAGGACCATGTCTATGATCTTCTTTTCCCTTATGGACGACACGCCGTAGAGATCTTTGATGTTAATGATGCCAAGGCCTCGGATCTCCATCAGATGCTGGATAGCCTCCTCGGCCTGTCCGACGAGCGCTGCCGGCATTTTTTTCTTGATAAAAACCATGTCGTCGGCTACCAGACGATGCCCGCGGATGACGAGGTCAAGGGCACATTCGCTTTTACCGATGCCGCTCTTGCCGGTCAGCAGGATACCAACCCCAAGCACGTCCACTAGCACGCCGTGCAGGTGAGTGGTTGGGAGCAGGCGTTCCTCAAGAAATTTGGTGATCAGTGAAATAAAGGTCGAGGATTGGAGATGGGTGCCTAAAATCGGTATGGCGGCGTTTTCCGCCATATCCAGCAGGCATTGCGGAGGAAGCAGCCCTTTGGTAACGATAAAACAGGCGATCGGAAACGCACAGAGCTTCCTGATGTTTTCCGAGGCGAAACGGTCTTCGATCTGGCTGAGATAGGATACTTCGGTGTTGCCGAGCACCTGTATCCGTTCAGGATGCAGGTGCTCGGTGTAACCGCTCAGGGCAAGTCCCGGCTTCTGGATACGTGGACTGAAAATCCTGTTAGCCATTCCCCCCTGGCCGGCAAGCTGTTTCAGGCCCAGCCCGTACTCGCTGTCGTTCAGTATTTCCTGTATGGAAAGGCTGATTCCGTCCAATTGCACCTCCAGCGCGCCAGTTTTGGCTATTACGCCCGCTGAGGTTCGATCAGGCCATAGTTACCGTCTTTGCGACGATAGAGGACGCTGATCTCGCTACTGGTGGAATCGGTGAAAACGATAAAATCCTTATGCAAGAGATCCATCTGCATGACCGCTTCTTCCACGGACATCGGCTTGGCCGTTTCCGTCCTGGCCTTGATAACAACCGGGCCGCCGCTGGATTCTATGCTTTCAGCTTCAAAAACCTTCTTTGTCAATTGGCGTCCGCGTTCGTCACCATTCGGCTTGTGGGCTTTGATCTTTTCCTTGTAGCGCTTGAGCTGGCGCTCCATCTTGTCGATCACGGCATCGATGGTGGCATACATGTCGTTGGTAGCCTCAGAGGCCTTGGTACTGACGCCTTTTGCGTTTATGACGATCTCAACGATATGGCGAATCTTCTTTTCAACCGTAAGAAAGACCTGGGCGGTGACCGGTTCATCGATATATTTCATCAGTCGCTCAAGTTTTTCCTCGGCGTAGGACTTGAGTGCGTCGCTCTGTTCCATGTGCCTGAATGTCGTAGTTACCTGCATACCTTCCTCCTAGTGTATATATCGTGATGGTGTTTTAGCCCTCAAACAACGAGGTTCAGAAATGCTTCTTTCGTTCAGAGGATGAACCGAGCCTCAAGAGCTCTCGGTACTTGGTTACCGTGCGCCGGGCGATATTGACGGTCTGCCCGGAAAGCATCTCGGCGATCTTCTGATCCGAGAGCGGCTTGCGCGGATCCTCTTTTTCTATAATTTCCCTGATGCGGTTCTTAACGCTCTCCGAAGCAACGAAATCGCCTTCGCTGGTCGAAAGCCCGCTATTGAAAAAATATTTCAATTCAAACAGCCCTTGGGGTGTCTGCATATATTTATTGGTGGTGACCCGGCTGATCGTGGATTCATGCATGCCGATATCGTCGGCTACATCCCGCAGCACCAATGGGCGCAGATATTGAATGCCACGGTCAAGAAACTCGCGCTGAAACCGGGTGATGCTCTTGGCAACCTTGTAAATGGTACGCTGGCGCTGCTGGATGCTTTTGATCAGCCACATGGCCGAACGGACCTTTTCGTTGATATATTCCTCGGCCCGGGAATCGACATTGGCGTTGCCCTTGACCTCGTTATAATAGGGACTCAGCTTAAGACTGGGCAAACCGTCATCGTTCAGCATGACAACGTATTCCTCGCCAACCTTGTAAACAAAAATATCCGCCGAGATGTACTGAACCTCTTCGGAACCGTAGATCCTGCCCGGACGCGGATCAAAACCTGAGATGATCTTGGATGCCATCAACACCTGGTTGATATCGACCCCCAGATCACGGGCGATCTGTTTGTACTTACGAGTTTCAAGGTCATTTAAGTGGTTCAGCAGCACCCGCTCGACTACGCTCCCCTGCATCCCCAGAAAGCGCGCCTGGATCAAAAGACATTCCTGCAGGTTGCTGGCACCCACCCCGGTCGGATCGAACTCCTTTATACGGTCCAAGACCAAAGGCACCTTATCGCTATCGCAATTGCAGGCCAGGGCGATCTCCTCCACCGAGGCGCGCAGGTAGCCGCTCTCATCGATATTGCCGATGATCTCCTCTCCGACCAGGACTTCGTCAGGCGAAAAACGCCCCATATGAAGCTGCCAGAGCAGATGGTCGATCAAGGTCCCCTTGCGGGTAAGCAGGCTCTCGAATGAAGGCCGTTCGTCCTCTCCGCCGTACTGTTCGCCGGAACTGTAGTTGTAGCCGTCAAGATAGCTGTCCCAATCCCTCAGGGTGTCTTCGCCGGTTTCTACCTCGTGGAATTCCTCGCCGCTCTGTTCCGGCTCACTCTCCTTCTCGGTAATCTCCAGTGGTTCGGGTTCACGGACGTCTTCAACTTCAATGCTTTCCTCAAGAAGCGGATTTTCCTCCAACTCCAGGCGCACGACATCCTGAAGCTCCAGGCGAGTCAACTGGAGCAACTTGATGGCCTGCTGCAACTGAGGGGTCATCACCAGTTGCTGGGTCATCTTCAGTTGTTGGCGCATCTCCATTGCCATGCTGATTTCTACCTCGAAACGAACATAATGATCGGCAGTTCACACCGAGCGTTAAAGTATGGTAGGCGAAGAGGCCATCCCATCAGAGTCGGAAACTATCACCCAGGTATATTTCCCGTGCCTTTCGGCTGGATGCGATATCGTCAGGCGAACCGAATTCCAGGACCTGACCTCCGCTCAGTATATAGGCTTCATCACATACCCCAAGGGTTTCCCGCACATTGTGATCCGAAATGAGCACTCCAATATTGCGTTCCTTGAGCGAGACGATTAGATGCTGAATCTCGGCCACGGCAATGGGATCGATGCCGGCAAAGGGCTCATCCAGCAGAATGAAAGCAGGATTCGTGATCAGTGCCCGGGCTATCTCCACCCGCCGACGCTCCCCTCCGGAAAGGGCGTACCCTTTTGCATTGGCGATATGGGCAATCCCAAACTCTTCAAGAAGTTCCACCATGCGGCGTTTGCGGCTGTCGCGATCAGGCTCGACCGTCTCCAATATCGCCAGAAAGTTGTCGGCCACGGAGAGCTTACGAAAGACCGACGCCTCCTGGGGAAGATAGCTGATACCTCTCCTGGCCCGTTGATACATGGGCAGAGCGGTGATTTCATCATCTCCGAGAAAAACCTGTCCGCCGTCCGGCCTGGCAAGGCCTACCACCATGTAGAAGGTGGTGGTTTTGCCGGCGCCGTTCGGTCCCAACAGCCCGACCACCCTGCCCGCTTGAATGGAGAGGTCAACGCCCCTGACCACCTGCCGACCGCCGTAGCTCTTGAGCAGGTTCCGAGTCCAGAGCCGCATGGGATCAGCGTGTGCCGGCATTGCCTTTTTTGGGCGTCGGATGGATGAGCACCTCAACCGGACGCCCGGGCCCACTTGATACCTCGCTACGGTCGTCATCGATGAAATAGGTAATGATATTGCCTGACATGGTATCAGTTCCCTTCGTTATCTTGGGATTACCGGTCAGGGTGATGCGACCTTGAGTGCTTTCATAAACACCATGGGAGGCGGTTCCGATACGGTTTTCCTGAATAATGCGCACATTACCGTCCGCCTCTATCTTTTCAACGTCGTGCTTCTCATCGCCGTAATTGATGGTGAGACGGTCTGCATAGATAGTGACATCTCCCTGCTTTGCCACGACCTTCCCCGTAAAGATCGCTGTTTTGCCTTTATTATCGGCGGCCATCTCACTGGACTTAATGGTAATGGGCAGGTTTGAGCGATCCTTGCGGTCGGCGGCAAAAGCCACGGACAAAAGGAGCGCCATGACCACAAGTGTACGTACGGTTATTAACGACCAACTTTTCATTGCATTCATTTATCGCGTATTCAAACCTGCCACTCGGGCATCAACAGCATTAAGGAATCTGGCTTTCTGACTAGTTGCATCCAACTCCATACCTCGTGCGATCAGTGTCAGGCGCTGCTGCCGGCACGTCACTTCGCCAGGTGTCCTGAACCGTGAATTAGCCGCCAGATAGTCAATGGCTTCGGTATCGAAATTAACCCCGTTCTCTGTTACCACATGCACCTTGCCCCGCAGGGCGACATTCCGGTTTTTGTTGTAATAGGTGCCTTTCATCGCCGTCACCGTAAGTGCTCCGGCCGCTGCGGTCTTGGCAAACTTCATATTTATATCGGACAAGTAGGCGATGTCACCGCTTTTGTCATACTCGGCCTTTTTGGCTACCAATTCCCAGACACTTCTTCCCCCGCGTACCTCATAAAAGCGTGCGTCATTTATGGCCATGTCAATGTTCTTGGGAAGTTGCCGAGAACTCGGCTCCTGTACGGCCGCCTGGCGCGAGGCTTTCAGGCAAATGGAAACCACAATGCCGATGATAGCCGATGTGACAAGAATTGCCACCGCCAACCTGATCTTTCCGGTCGATATCATTTAAAAATCATATCATCGACAGATTGTGGTGTCCAGCAAAAGGTGCACCACACCTGCTTTTGGCACAAAGATTGAATCAGCACAACTCGTAACGTGCCGCGACCTCGTCCCATACGCCCCGTCCCTTGAGAATCAGATCGCACACCTCGCGCACAGCTCCTCGCCCGCCGTTGCAAGATGCGATATAGTGTGCCGCCCTTTTTGCTTCTGCAAGCGCATCCTGCGGCGCAGCAGCGAACCCGACGCGCCGCATGACCGGCACGTCTATGACGTCATCCCCCATATAAGCAATCTGGCTGTCGGCAAGGCCGGTCTTCAGCTTGACGTCTTCGTAGCTTTCCAATTTTCTCAGGGCGCCCTGGTAGACGAGTTTGATCCCCAGTTCCTGGGCACGGAAATCCACCACGGCCGAAGTGCGCCCCGTAATGATGCCGACCTCGATATCGGCACGCTGAAGCATCTTGATGCCATGTCCGTCCTTGACGTTGAAGATCTTGGTCTCAAGACCATTGCCGTCGTAAATGATGCCGCCATCGGTCATGACGCCGTCAACGTCAAGGAGCAGAAGTTGAATTTCCGTGAGCCTTTTGTTCATGTTACGCAATACCTGCCTTGAGGATGTCGTGCAGGTGAATTATCCCGCACGGGACGACGGCTTGCTCGTTGTCAAAGACAAACAGCGAGGTGATGGAAGAACGCTCCATGATCTGCAGTGCCGCCGCAGCCAGCTCGTGGCGCATGATACGCTTGGGATTGCGTTTCATGATTTCTCCGGCCCGTTTGCCGAGTATGTCGTAGCCTTTTTCCAAGGCCCGACGCAGATCGCCATCGGTAATCACACCCCGTAATGCCCCCCCTTCTCCGGTTACGCCGGTTACCCCGAGCCCTTTTGCGGTGATCACGAACAGAGCATCTTTCATCAGCACCTCCTCGGAGACAAGCGGTATCGCCTTGTCGCTGTGCATGATATCCTCCACCTGCAAAAGCAGCTTCTTGCCCAGTGAACCGCCTGGGTGGAAGATGGCGAAATCCTCGGCGCGAAAGCCCCGCTTCACAAGAAGGGCCACTGCCAGCGCATCACCCATGGCCAGCGTGGCTGTGGTGGATGCCGTAGGGGCGAGACCCAGGGGACAGGCCTCCTCACTGACCGAAACATCCAAGAATACGTCGCTGCTGCGCGCAAGGGCGGAAGTCGGATTACCGCTCATGGATATCAAATGGGCACCGAGCCTCTTGATGACCGGCAGGATGCGCAGCACCTCCTCGGTCTCGCCACTATTGGAGATGGCGATTACCACGTCGCCGATCATGATCATCCCCAAATCGCCGTGAATTCCCTCGGCGGGATGGAGAAAGAAAGCCGGTGTACCGGTGGACGCCATGGTGGAGGCGATCTTCTGGCCGACCAAACCAGATTTGCCCATGCCGCTTACCACCACACGCCCCTTGCTTGCCAATATCAGATCGACCGCCGCCTCAAAGTCGCTGCCTATTCTTTCCGCCATTGCCAGCAGGCCCTCTGCTTCCGTTCGTATTACCCACTTGGCCTTTTCAAGAATCATGTTCACGTCCCATCCATGTGTTTTCGTATTTACAAAAAACTTCTATTTAAAGCGAAGCAGTACATACCTAAAAACAGGAAAAATAGCAACCACGATGTCTAATGTCCAGTGCAGTCAGTCCATGGGACACCGGGTATTCAGTCGCGGCGGCGATCCTGTGCGAGCTCTTTATTTTTTGTTTGAACCCTCTGACTGTCGGGGGTACAATCTTCCAATATTACGCCATATAAGGATATCATGTCATCATGAACATACTCCTTCATACCTGTTGCGGACCGTGCGCACTCTACCCTTTACGCATGTTGCGCGCGGCAGCCCATACAGTTACCGGTTTTTTCTACAATCATAACATCCATCCCTACCAGGAATATGCCCGCCGGCTGGAAGCGGCGAAAGAGATGGCCTGCACAGAAGCGATGGCTCTCATCGTGCGGGATAACTATGATCTGGAGGGCTTCCTTAAAAACGTTGCAGCCGAACCGGCCACACGCTGCAGCTACTGTTATGCTTCACGCCTTAAAGCCGCGGCTTCTGCCGCCTGCGAACACGGCTTTGAGGCATTTACCACCTCGCTGCTCTACAGCCGCTACCAGCAACACGAGGATATCAGAATCCAAGGCGAGCAGGCAGGCAGGGAGTTCGGAGTAACCTTCTTGTATGAGGATTTTCGCATTGGGTGGCAGGAAGGGATCAGGCTATCGAAGGAAATGGGGTTGTACCGACAACAGTATTGCGGTTGCATCTACAGTGAAAAGGAACGCTATGCCCCACGGGAGAAAAGGCCATGAACGGGCTGGGACGCCAGCTGATCATCTTGGGACTCATGCTGGTGGCTGCGGGCCTTGTGCTGTCCCTTGCCCCCCGCATCCCCTGGCTTGGGAGACTGCCTGGGGATATCGCCGTCAAGCGGGAACATTTCAGCTTTTATTTCCCACTCGCAACCTGCATTTTGATTTCGGCCGTCGTATCCTTCATCTTCTGGCTTATTGGCAAATAGGGCGCCAAGCATATCATGTATACCATAAAAAAAAAGCCCGTGTTGCCACGGGCTTTTTCTGCAGCCTGCATCAATGCGGATTAGGCATGGATGGCATTCACGGGACAGGTATCCACGCAAGCGCCACAGTCAATACAGGTATCGGCGTCGATTGCACGCTTTGCACCCTGTTCGCTGATGGCGTTCACCGGGCAAGAATCCTCACATGCGGCGCAATTTGTACAATCGTCGGTAATGGTATGGGCCACGGTTTCACCTCCTTGTAAGATTAGCTTTCCTTTCGGAAACCATCTTTATGTTTACCATGTCGCCCGCTCATTTGTCCAGTGAAGATTGCGTTACCATTTAACAGCTATTTTTACAAAATGTGTTGAATTCAAAACGGCACTACGGTATATATCAAAAACAGTTTTATTTTAAATGGTTATTTTAGTCTGAATATTCGTTTTTTATTGATATTATAAATAAATCTCCGTCTTATTCCAGGGAGGCAACAATGATCATCATGGCGCTCAACTGCGGAAGTTCTTCAGTCAAATACCAACTCTTCGATTGGGAACGCAAGGAAATCGTGGCGAAAGGCATGGTAGAGCGGGTCATCATAGGTGATTCGTTTATCATGCACGAGGTTCCAGGTTGCGAGACCCACCGGTACGAGCAGGACTGCCCCAACCATCAAGCCGCCATTGATCTGGTCATCAAAACCGTCACCCATCCGGTCCACGGTGTTTTGAAAAGCGTGGCTGAAATTTCCGCTGTCGGCCATCGCGTGGTACATGGCGGTGAAAAATTCACCTGTTCGGTGATGATCGACGCCAACGTCCTTGACGCCGTCAAGGAGGTCCAGCACCTGGCTCCGCTCCACAATCCGCCCAACATCGAGGGAATCGAGGCGGCCCAGGCACTCATGCCGACCATCCCTCACGTGGCCATTTTCGATACTGCATTCCACCAGACCATGCCGGAATATGCCTACATCTACCCGCTGCCATATGAATGGTATGAGAAATACCAGGTCCGCCGCTACGGCTTCCACGGAACCTCGCACCTGTATGTATCCAAACGCGCGGCGATTCTCCTGAACAAGCCTCCAAAAGAATGCAACATCATTACCATGCATATCGGCAACGGCGTTTCCCACTGCGCTATCAAGAACGGTGTTTCTGTTGATACCACAATGGGCCTCACCCCGTTGG
>Ga0364916_10115_pt1 | contig 23136 bp, 25 predicted proteins | sample SorcelJu500001C4_2_FD_206964 | JGI IMG/M metagenome (GOLD analysis project Ga0364916, IMG submission 206964) | Enriched cells from Trout Bog Lake Hypolimnion, Wisconsin, USA - BchlTB.June20.5000.01.C4 | ecosystem: Environmental > Aquatic > Freshwater > Lake > Hypolimnion/Profundal zone | place...
AAAGGGCCAGTGGTGCGGAGTTTCCCGATGGTTCCTGGTATTGATTTTTCTGGCGAAGTCATTGAAAGCAGTAGTCCTGACTTTAAAGCTGGCGATTTGGTGCTTCTGAATGGTTGGGGTGTGGGTGAGGGACATTGGGGTGGCTTGGCTCAACAAGCCCGTGTGAAGGCCGATTGGTTGATTCCTTTGCCAAAAGGATTTACGCCTAAACAGGCTTTAGCAATTGGTACTGCTGGCTATACCGCCATGCTTTGCATTATGGCCTTACAAAAACATGGCCTTAAACCTAGTGATGGCGAAGTATTGGTAACTGGTGCGGCAGGTGGAGTGGGTAGTTTTGCTATTACCCTCTTGAGTAAGCTCGGATTCACGGTAGTTGCTAGTACGGGTCGCTTGGGGGAGGCTGACTACTTGAAAAAATTAGGTGCTACTGAGGTGATCGATCGTGCCGCACTATCAGCCCCAGGAAAGCCTTTAGCCAAAGAGCGTTGGGCTGCTGTAGTAGATAGCGTGGGTAGTTATACCCTTGCCAATGCCTGTGCCCAAACAAAGAGCGATGGTGCGGTAGCGGCATGTGGCCTTGCCCAAGGGATGGATTTTCCATCGACTGTTGCGCCATTCATTTTGCGGGGTATTACTCTATATGGCATTAATAGTGTCACGATGTCACGTGCTACTCGCATTGCCGCTTATGAACAGCTAAGTAAGTTGGTGGACGTCAAAACCTTGGATGAGATCTCTCATGAGATTGGCTTGGAAGAGTCTTTGAAGTATGCTGCAGAGTTAATGGCTGGAAATGTGCGCGGCCGAATTATTGTGGACGTAAATAAATAGAGTTTGAAGATTTTTTTCGATCTATTGCCCTTGTTCGAGTCTGCGTTCATCAAGTTGCGCGCAGACTTTGAGCTTATCTGATTCGGGGAGTTCTGACCATTGAGCAATTTCAGCAAGCGTTCGATAGCAACCACGACAAAAACCGTTTGTTGGGTTGATTTCGCACCAATTAATGCAAGGCGATGGAACGGTAGTCAAAATGAACTCAGTAAAAAATAATTTATTAGAAAAATGAAAACTCAAATTCAGTCCAGCAATGAAGGCGTCATCCATTATCCCTTAGGTGAGAAGGTTCCTGAAGCTGGTGCCTGTGTTGAGGTAGCCCCGGGTGTGCGTTGGTTGAGAATGCGCTTGCCCTTTGCGTTGGATCATATAAACCTTTGGCTATTACGTGACGAAATAGACGGCGTTCAGGGTTGGACTATCGTTGATTGTGGCATTGCCAATGATGAAACAAAGTCGGTGTGGGAGCAGGTATTTGCTAGTCAACTTGAGGGATTACCAGTGTTGCGGGTGATCGTGACCCATATGCATCCTGATCATGTGGGTCTCTCACAATGGCTTTGTGAAAAATGGAATGCTCCGTTGTGGATATCCATGACGGATTATTTAACTGCCCAGTGGCTCAGTCATAAAGAGGGTGGTGCAGCTATTGGCGTGCGTGCTGGAAGCGGTGGATCTGCCGACCATTTTCAGAAGCATGGGTTAAGCGCGCCTGAAGATTTAGAAAAAATCCGGGCACGCTCTAATTACTACAGCAATATGGTTCCTGGAATTCCACGTCAATATCGCCGAATTATGGATGGAGAAATGATCTCTATTGGTGGGCGCAATTGGCAGGTAATCATGGGTTATGGACACGCCCCAGAACATGCATCTTTATATTGCAAGGATATTGGGGTATTGATTTCTGGAGATATGTTGTTACCCCGTATTTCTACAAATGTGAGTGTCTACGATGCGGATCCAGACGCCGATCCGCTCGGATTGTATTTAGACTCTCTGGATAAATACTTACCGTTGCCAGATGACACTTTGGTTCTGCCATCTCATGGCAAGCCTTTTCAAGGAATGAAGTCTCGCATTAATCAGTTAAAGGCGCATCATGAGGATCGCTTGGCTGAGACTCTTGGGGCATGCAAAAAACCGGCACATGCTAGAGAGATCGTGCCGGTTCTTTTTAAACGTGAATTAGATATTCACCAAATGACATTTGCGATGGGCGAGGCTATCGCTCATCTGAATTACCTACTTCGTCGAGGTAAGTTGAATCGCCGGCTTTGCGACGACGGCGTGTTGCGGTTTTCTGTGAAGCAGTAGTTCGGGCAGCTCTTTTAGTTCTGGTGCTCGATTCTTCAGTTGAGCCAGTTGCCGCCGCACCTGCGGCAGAGACAGCATCACCAAAAGACTTGAGCGCCATCATGGTGGCGTGCTGCACCTCTAAGCCTTGAATAGTGGATTTAAGGATGTTGAGGTTGAGGTTTAGCCAGTTTTCAACACTCTTAAGATCTTTAATGCGTTTTTCAAGTTCATCTACATCTAGACCTGGAAAAGCTGCCCCAAACCCACCGCCAGGCTTGGAGGTATCGGTGGTAAATGGAAATTGTCCAGGCATTTGCCCGGCAGCTCCCTGTCCCCACATGGTTTTAAACATCTCAAGACTTTGATTGAATTCAGGAATGGTTCCAAACATATGGGCTCCAGGTTAGATAAATAGTGGCTTTACCAATAGAATAAGGGATTCTAGAGATTTAACATGGTTAAAAATGCAATCTAATGGTTTATCCCAGCTTTATACGCGTGGCCAGGCGCTGCCTGAACTCCTAAAGCAGCGCATCCTTATATTGGATGGGGCAATGGGCACCATGATTCAGAGATATAAGCTGTCTGAGGCGGACTACCGAGGTCAGCCCGGCAACAATCGATTTGATGATCATCTGAGTGACGTTAAGGGAAATAATGAGCTTTTGGTGCTGACGCAGCCACAAATCATTAGCACCATTCATGAACAGTATTTGGATGCTGGAGCGGACATCATTGAAACCAATACTTTTGGAGCTACCTCAGTGGCCCAAGAGGATTACAAAATGGCGGGTTTAGCTCGTGAGATGAATGAAGTTTCCGCCAAATTAGCGCGTGAAGCCTGCAATAAATACAGCACTCCTGATAAACCCCGTTTTGCCGCGGGCGCGATAGGTCCAACACCGAAGACTGCGAGTATTTCTCCTGAGGTAAATGATCCAGGCGCCCGAAATGTAACATTCGATGCCTTGCGCTTGTCTTATCGTGAGCAGATTGAGGGCTTGTTTGCAGGTGGCGTAGATTTGTTTTTGGTGGAGACCATTTTTGACACCCTAAATGCTAAGGCGGCTCTCTTTGCTCTAGACGAATTCTTTGAAGAAACGGGTGAGCGTTTGCCAGTAATGATTTCAGGAACGGTTACCGATGCCTCTGGGCGCATTTTATCTGGCCAAACAGTTGAAGCATTTTGGAATAGTTTGCGCCATATTAAGCCGCTAACGTTTGGATTGAATTGTGCTTTAGGGGCTGCATTAATGCGCCCTTATATAGCTGAGCTTGCTCGTATTTGTGATGCTGCAGTTTCTTGCTACCCCAATGCGGGTTTGCCTAATCCGATGAGCGATACCGGATTTGATGAAACCCCAGAAATTACTTCTAGCTTGGTAGATGGTTTTGCTAAGGATGGTTTAGTCAATCTAGTGGGTGGTTGTTGCGGTACAACCCCTGACCATATTCGCGCAATTGCGAATGCTGTTGCAAAACGCAAGCCACGTGCTTTTTATCGCGAAGCTTCGGAGGCGGCAGCATGAGCAAGATAGCGAATCAAAAAGTGATGCCACCCATGAAACTTTCTGGTTTAGAGCCCTTCAATATTACTGCCGATGTTGGTTTTGTAAACATTGGCGAACGTACGAATGTTACCGGTTCAAAAGCATTTTCCCGGATGATTTTGAATAATCAATTTGATGAAGCACTTGCGGTAGCAAGGCAGCAGGTAGAAAACGGCGCGCAGGTTATAGATATCAATATGGATGAAGCAATGTTGGATTCTGAAGCGGCAATGACGCGCTTTTTGAATTTAATTGCATCCGAGCCTGATATTGCTCGCGTACCTATCATGGTCGATTCCTCTAAGTGGAGTGTAATCGAAGCGGGTTTGAAGTGCATTCAAGGTAAGCCCATAGTGAACTCCATCTCCCTCAAAGAGGGAGAGGAATCCTTTAGAAAGCAAGCACGCTTAATTCGTCGTTATGGTGCTGCAAGTGTAGTCATGGCATTTGATGAGGCTGGTCAAGCTGACACCTTTAAACGGAAGACGGAGATTTGCCAACGCTGTTATGAAATCTTGGTAAATGAAATTGGTTTTCCTGCTGAAGATATTATCTTCGATCCCAATATCTTCGCAATTGCAACGGGCATTGAAGAGCACGATAACTATGCAGTAGATTTTATTAACGCTACTCGTTGGATTAAAGAAAATCTTCCTGGCGCAAAAGTCAGTGGTGGCGTTTCTAATGTGAGCTTTTCATTCCGCGGTAATGATCGTGTCCGCGAAGCTATTCATACAGTATTCCTATATCACGCAGTTCAGGCCGGAATGGATATGGGCATTGTGAATGCTGGTCAGTTGGGTGTGTATGCTGATTTGGATCAAGAGTTGCGCGAGAGAGTTGAAGATGTTGTGCTCAATCGCTTTAAAGAAAAAGAAGGAAAAACACCTACAGAGCGCCTACTGGATATTGCCGACCAATTTAAGGGCGGCGGGGCTAAACAGGTTGAGAATTTAGTTTGGCGTGAGGCCCCCGTGCGCGAGCGCTTAACCTATGCTTTGGTACATGGCATCACGGCTTTCATTGAAGGTGATACTGAGGAATTGCGTGCTGAGATCATGGGTTCTGGTGGTAGACCTATTGAGGTCATCGAAGGTCCACTAATGGATGGTATGAATGTTGTTGGTGACCTATTTGGTGCTGGCAAAATGTTCTTGCCTCAAGTGGTTAAAAGTGCGCGCGTGATGAAGCAGGCTGTTGCCTTGTTGATTCCTTACATTGAAGAAGAGAAGCGTCAACATATTGCTGCCGGCGGTGAAGCTAAGGCTAAAGGTAAGATTGTCATGGCCACTGTTAAGGGTGACGTGCATGACATTGGGAAAAATATCGTCACTGTAGTTTTGCAATGTAACAACTTTGAGGTTGCAAACATGGGTGTGATGGTTCCTTGTGCGGAGATTTTGAAAAGAGCCAAAGAAGAAAAGGCTGATATTGTTGGCCTCTCTGGCTTGATTACACCTTCGCTTGAGGAAATGACGTATGTAGCACAAGAGATGCAACGTGATGATTATTTCCGAGAGCGTCAAATTCCATTGATGATCGGTGGAGCAACGACATCACGCGTTCATACCGCCGTGAAAATTGCGCCTCATTACGATGGGCCGGTAGTTTATGTGCCCGATGCATCGCGCTCTGTATCGGTTGCCTCTAGTCTGCTTTCTGATGAAAGCGCTAAAAAGTTTATTCAAGATTTGCGAGATGACTATGTGCGCATTCGTGAGCAGCATGCCAATAAAAAAGCCCTGCCTACTATTTCTCTTGAAGCGGCTCGTAAAAATCGTGAGTTAATTGATTGGTCGACTTATGTGCCAGAGAAGCCCAAATTCATTGGTCGCCGCTTATTTAAAAACTTTGCTCTGAGCGATATAGCTAAATATATTGATTGGACACCATTCTTCCAAACCTGGGATTTGGCTGGAAAATTTCCCGCTATTTTAGATGATGAGGTAGTGGGTGTTGAGGCTCGAAAAGTATTCGAAGATGCGAAAGCATTGCTTGATAAGCTGATAAAAGGCCAATGGCTCCAGGCTGATGCAGTTGTTGCTTTTTACCCTGCCAATACCATAGGTGATGACATTGTCTTGTATAGCGATGAATCTCGCGAGCACCCTTTATTTGTTTGGCACAACTTGCGTCAACAAGGCGAGCGACCTGTGGTTGATGGCATTCGTAGGCCTAATCGTTGTTTGGCAGACTATGTGGCTCCAAAAGACTCTGGTGTTGCCGATTATTTAGGTTGCTTTGCAGTAACTACTGGCCACGGTGTTGAAAAGAAAGTGGCTGAGTTTCAGGTCAAGCATGATGACTACAGTGCAATTATGTTGAAGGCATTGGCAGATCGATTGGCGGAGGCTTTTGCAGAATTAATGCACCATCGGGTGCGTACCGATCTCTGGGGTTATGCAACCGATGAAATTCTGAGCTACGATCAAATGGTTAATGAAGAATATCGCGGCATACGTCCTGCGCCTGGATATCCCGCATGTCCAGCTCATGAGGTTAAAGAAGACTTACTTCGGGTGATTGGTTCTGAGGATATTGGCATGACGTTGACTGAGTCCATGGCTATGAATCCTGCCTCAAGTGTTAGTGGCTTCTACTTAGCGCACCCAGATGCTCGTTATTTCAATGTTGGAAAAGTCTCTACAGATCAAATTGAGGATTTGGCAAAACGTCGAGGTGATTCAATTGAGAATGTCCGCCGCCAACTGGCTAGCTCGACTGATTAACGGCTGACTATCGGTGGGGTGCTTAGACGCCCCACATAACAGGCTCGTTTTTTGCTTTAGCCTGCTTCATCAGTTCTAAAAACGGATAAGCCCGTTGCCCAAGTCTGTCCGCTAGTTTGGGTTTTTCAGGTTTATCCTCATTTCCATCTTTAGCTTGAGACCGCTCCTCTAGGTCTTTAAGTATTGCAGTTTCAAGGATGATGATGAGTTCTGGCAGTTGTTCTACTGTCAGAATTCCCCTAGACTCGAGGGGGCGACCCAAAATATCGAATATCCTCTTGGTTAGATCGGCCAGCATGATGACATCTGGACCCGCTTTGGAGCGAAATTGATAGATCATTTCGATAGCTTACCACCTGATAAACTCACTGTTCTATGTTGTTAACCAATAAAAATCATTTAATTGAAATGTTGAGCGCTGCTCTTCAGGGTATTGCTCAAGAGCGTAGCTTGGGGGAAGCCCCGCAACCTCGTTTAGAGCGTCCCAAGGCTATTGATCATGGCGATGTTGCCTGTAATATCGCGCTTCAACTTTCAAAGGCTTGGAAACTTAATCCACGGGAATTGGCGCAGGAATTGGTTGAGCGCTTACAAAAACAACCTGGTTTCAGCGATTTGATAGCCTCTTGTGAGATAGCTGGCCCTGGATTTATTAACTTTCGTTTAGCTAATGCGGCTAAAACGGCAGTAATCCAAGAAATTCTAAGTACTGGGCCAACGTTTGGCGAGCTTGCCAAGGGTCAGGGATCTGTAGCAATCGCCATGATTGAGTTTGTTTCGGCAAACCCTACGGGTCCATTGCATGTTGGCCATGGCCGCCAAGCTGCCCTGGGCGATGCTTTGGCAAATTTATTGGCTACTCAGGGCATTGACGTGCATCGTGAGTTTTATTACAACGATGCTGGTGTGCAAATAGCCAATCTTGCCTTGTCTGTTCAGGCGCGCTTACAGGGCCTAAAGCCTGGTGATGCAAAGTGGCCCGAGCAGGCCTATAACGGTGAATATATTGCTGATATTGCCGTGGCATATAAGGCCCATCCAGATTATCGAGCTGATTTATCTGAGCAACAGCAAGTTGAAGAAATTAGGCAGTTTGCCGTAGCCTATTTGCGTAATGAACAAGATATTGATTTAAAAACTTTTGGCGTCAAGTTTGACTGTTATTACTTAGAGTCCTCTTTGTATACGGATGGCAGTGTTGGGCAAATTGTTCAGGACTTACAGGGCATTGGAAAAACCTATGAGTCTGAGGGAGCCCTGTGGTTAAGAACTACTGATGATGGCGATGATAAAGATCGTGTCATGCGCAAAACAGACGGAAGCTTTACCTATTTTGTACCCGATGTGGCATATCACGCTAGCAAGTGGCAACGTGGCTTTGAAAAAGTGATTAACGTTCAAGGTAGTGATCATCATGGAACTATCGCTCGTGTGCGCTCTGGCCTTCAAGGAGTTGCTCATAAGCGTGGTTGGGAGATTCCAAAAACCTATCCAGAATATGTCTTACATAAAATGGTTACCGTAATGCGTCATGGCGAGGAAGTCAAAATTTCTAAGCGTGCAGGCTCCTACGTCACCGTTCGAGACTTGGTAGAGTGGTCTGGTGGGGTTACGCCTGAGATGGATGCTGATCAACGTGAATTAGCATTGCAACGTGGTCGTGATGCCGTGCGTTTCTTCTTAATCTCACGTAAAGCTGACACCGAATTTGTTTTTGATATTGATTTAGCGCTGCAGCAAAATGACGAAAATCCCGTGTTTTATGTGCAATATGCACACGCACGAATATGTTCGATCTTGCAACAGTGGGGCGGAAGTGTTGAGGATTTAAAGCACGCTGACTTGTCCTTGCTGCAAAGCAAGGCCTCCGATCATTTATTGCGCCGCCTAGCGGAGTACCCAGAGGTGTTGGCGGATGCGGCCGCTGAGTTGGCTCCACATGCTTTGGCCTTCTACCTTCGTGATTTGGCTGGCGATTTTCATACTTTCTATAACGCTGATCGTGTGTTGGTAGATGATCAGGCTTTGAAGTTGGCTCGCCTAGCGCTTTTATCAGCCACTCGTCAGGTTTTAGAAAATGGCTTAAAACTGCTTGGGGTATCCGCACCTGCGAAGATGTAACGTGCAGATCATGAAGTGAAAATGTAAGATGAGGACATGATGAAAAAACCGAATCAACAAACTGGCTTCATTAAGGGCACAAGCTCCGAGTACGGCGGCACTATTCTTGGCTTTATTGTTGGTTTAGGTGTTGGTCTTGGTATTGCGTTTGTCATTGCTTTTTATCTTTCTAAAAATACTCCCCAAGAAAGGCCCGGAGTAAGAGCGCCCAATCTACCTTTGACTATTAAATCTGGTCCTGCCTCAGCCGAGGGTGAGGCCCCAGCACCAGCAGGGCCCTTGGATTTAAATAAACAGTTACAGGGCAAATCTTCTGCCGCATCTGCAGCCAACTCTTCTGACCCAATTGGTGATTTAGTAAGAGGCAAAAAATCCGCAGAAGATTCAGCTAATTCTGGTGCCCCTCCAGTTGCCTCAAAAGCAGAGTCAATCTATTTCCTGCAAGTGGGCGCATTTAACAAGCGTGCTGATGCTGATGCGCAAAAAGCCAATTTGGCTATTCAAGGAATTCAGTCGCAGTTAAGCGAACTAACTAGTGATGGCAACACATTATGGCGCGTGCGCGTTGGCCCTTTTAATACGGTAGAAGATAGCAATGCTGTGCGGGATAAGCTTAATGGCATGAGTATTAAATCAACCCTTATCAAATCTAATAAATCATGATTTCTTTTCAAAGACGACTTTTTACTTTTTTCACCCTTGTTCTTTTAAGTGGTTTAGCAGGCGCTCAAAGCGCAAAGATTGAAGAGGGTTTTGAATACCGCGTTCTTCCTGTTGCTCAGCCAGTTGAGGCTAAAGGCAAGATTGAAGTTATTGAGTTCTTTTGGTATGGATGCCCTCACTGCTATGACTTTGAGCCTGATTTGAGTGCCTGGGTAAAGCGCCAACCTAAAGATGTGGTATTTCGTCGGGTACCAGTAGCATTCCGAGAAGACTTTATGCCGCATAATCAACTTTTTTATGCGCTTCAAGCAATGGGCAAAGGTGATGTTTTAAATGAAAAGGTGATGTATGCCATGCATAAAGAAAATAAGCGCCTTCTCACAGAGCCAGAGATTGCTGATTGGGTCGCTTCACAAGGGATTGATCGCAATACTTTCTTAGCCACTTATCGTTCTTTTGCGGTTGTATCTAAATCCCGTGCGGCTAAAGAGTTAGCTGATGCTTATCGTATTGATGGCGTACCAACTGTTGTCATGCAAGGCAAGTATGTCACTTCACCTTCAATCGCTGGATCTAAGGCTAAAGCACTTTTAGTAATGGATTATCTAGAAGAGAAGATCCGTAAAGATAAGTACAAATAATTTCTAGCTTCACTTATCAACTCACCGCTCTTAAATCCTAACGAAGCGACGCACAATCCAAAAGTACAGCGGGTACGGCAAGATTCTGAGAAATTTTAAGAATCTTGTAAATCGTTTTGGAAAATGAATATCAAATTCACCCCTTTGAATCCCCCGCAGAATTTCCGTGGCAGCTTGCTTTGCGGTAATTAAAGCGGGCATTTCAAAATCATTTGTAGCGGTGGCTTCAGTGGCTACGAAGCCTGGGGAAATCATATGTACGCTAATACCTTGGGGTAATAAATCGTAATAGAGGGTTTCGCAAAAATTAATCAATCCTGCCTTGCTGGGACCATAGGTCAAGGCTTTAGGTAGACCACTATAGCCCGCTACACTTCCAACAATAGCAATATGACCGGAGCCGGCTTTTAGCATGGTGGGTAAAACGGCAGCTACGGTACGCATTGGCCCCAAGAGATTGGTATTAATGGTTTTTTCTGCTGCTTCAATAGTCAAGTCATTAGCCCGCATTGGGATGTATGCCCCAGAAACAAACAACAATAAATCTATTCCGCCCCAGCTATCTAGGATGGATTTATGGGCTTCTATAATTTCCAGTGGATTGGTTACATCAACGGGAATGATTAAGGATTGATTTGCTCCTGCTATTTTCGCTATCTCAATCAGTCGCTCAACTCGACGTCCGGAAAGGGCGACTTTTGCTCCTGTTAGGAGCAGACTTTGTGCGCAAGCCTCCCCAATGCCGCTAGAGGCGCCCACTATCCAAATACGTTTTCCGGAGAAGTTGTTTATGCCCGTTTGATTCATGCGCTGAGAGTGTTATTTCCGCCTGAATTGGCTTTATGACTAAGGGTAAATTGAACCACGTCAATATTGCGCTCAGAAAATCCCACCGCACAATATAAAAGATAGAAATTCCAAAGACGAATAAATGCTTCATCAAACCCGAGATTTTTCACATCTGCAATTTTGCTATTAAAAGCGTCCCGCCAAATACAAAGCGTTTTGGCATAGTCAATGCCAAATGCAAAATGTGAATCTATCTTTAGCCCCGCACGTTCTGCACCGGCCTTAAAGCTAGCGATGGATGGAAGCATCCCGCCTGGAAAAACATACTGTTGAATAAAATCAGTACTATTGCGGTAGCGATCAAATAAATCTTCAGCAATCACAATGGTTTGAATGCAAGCCTTGCCACCAACCTTGAGTCGCTTAGAAATAGTTTGAAAATATTCTGGCCAATGTTTTTCGCCAACAGCTTCAAACATTTCTACTGAAGCAATGCCATCGTATTGTTCTTGGCAATCTCGATAGTCCTGTAGGCGCACTTCAAAGGCTGGTGAATTCTCTTTTACTGCTTGATATTTCTGTAGGCGAGCTTCTGCAAAAGCTTTCTGCTCGGTGGAGAGTGTTAAGCCGGTAATCTTGTGACCATTAAGCAAGGCTTCTTCCATGACACCGCCCCAACCGCATCCGATTTCTAAAATGTTGCCACCAGGATTTAAATTTAATTGCTCAAGAATGCGGAGGATCTTAGCCCTTTGGGCATCAGCAAGAGTTTGTTTGTCACCCTGCGAAAACCAAGCGCTAGAGTAGCTCATTGTTGGATCCAGCCATAAAGCGTAAAAAGCATTGCCTAGATCGTAATGGGCATGAATATTTTTGCGACTTCCCGCTTTAGAGTTATCTCTGAGCCAGTGCTTGAGCCGGTAAACCAATGAACCAAGCTTGCTTCCATAAATCACCCTCTCTAAAATAGAGCGATTTCGAATGGCAAGCTCCAAGACGGCCTTCAGATCTGAAGTATTCCACTGTCCCCGAATATAACTTTCTGCAAAACCAATATCGCCATGAGAAAGCACCTGCTTAAATACCGACCACTCCAATATTTGAATATCTGCACCAGGCTTGCTATTAATATCTCCAAATTTTCTGATTTCGCCATTCGGTAATGTAAGCGTCAAGTAGCCAGTTTGAAGTTTAGATAGCAGACGTAATAATGTTTCCGTACTTAGGCGATGTGGATTTTGAGTGCGATTGAATTCAGAGCCCTGTCTTTGGGGTCTTGAAAAAATGAGGCGGGAAAGTAAAGATTGACCGGGACGATTCATTTGCTAACTTCGAATTTTGGTGGTGTAGGTTTAGAGTGAAAGGGTACACCTTTTAACCATAACCTCAAAGCCTGCCAATGGATTCTATACATGATTCCCAGACTCATCAGGGGGTAGCGTAAAAAAGCCAGATACAAGGATGATCGCGTCAAGATTTGGCTGGCCCCGCTAATGCTCGTGGAGATAATGGGTAAACCATCTTCATGAAGCTCAATTCGACAAACCGAGTGGGTTTTTGAAGTGCTTTCTTGGGGAAACAGAAACCGAAAATGGTATTCGCCTCGTGTCTCGCAAAAAGGGGAGACGTGAAAAACTTTATTGCTTACCAGCGTTTCGCCAGAGCGCAATACTTCACCAGAATCTTTGTGGAGTAAATAACAGTGACGCTCCCCAAAGGTATTATTCACTTCAGCTAAAACTGCTTGGACTTGACTATCCTTCCTTGTGCAAATCCAAAAGCTGACTGGGTTAAAAACATACCCTAGTACCCTTGGAAAGGTTTGTAGCCAAATCTCTCCACCGGGAATGAGAATTTGGTTTTCTCGTAATATGTCTTCTATCCATTCAAGGCAGTCGCCAGAACCCCTTCCATGGTCTTTATCAAAAAAGGCGAATAATTTATTTTTGTTATCACCTAAGCCATGTTTGCTGAGTAAATCCGCTTGAGTCTTTCTAGTGCGCATTGGAATGGATATAGTGAAGACGCCATACCCAAATGCATTTTTAGCAGGGCGCCAACGTTGGTGCTTAACAAGGCCAAAATTAATAGCTACTCGATGCATTTATTGAAAATCTTGTGTGGAGCTGGATGTTACTGGAGAGTGAATGCTCTCCAGTAAGTCTTTTGCTACTAGTTCTCCTGAGCGCAGGCCATCCTCATGAAATCCAAAGCCTGTCCATGCGCCGCAATACCAAATCGAATGATTGCCCTGGATGAGGGGTAATTTCTTTTGAGCCTGGATGGCGTTCATATCAAAGACGGGGTGAGAGTAATGAATCTCTGCATGAACCAGTTTGTGATCGGGCTCGGTCAGGGGATTCAGGCTTACGATGATTGGCGTCTTCTCAAGCGCTTTTGGTAAAGGTTGCAATCGATTAATAAAATAATTGACGCTGACATGTTGTTGAGATGTTGGGGAGACGCCTGATTTAGCAGTGTAATTCCAGGCTGCCCAACAATGCTCAGCTTCAGGTAAGAAATTCCTATCTGTATGAAGAAGGGCTCGATTCTTTTGGTACGGAATTGCCGCTAATATATTTCTGGCATCTTGATGAATGCCATGCACCAAATCTAGTGACTGATCACTGTGACACGCCATCACGACTTCATCAAACCATGTTGAACCATCGGAGCTGATAACTTCAACTTGAGATCGATCATCTGTGCTGGCATTAACCCGCACTACAGCAGCGCGAGTGATTTTGACTTCATGCTGCTCAAGAATACTCACAAGGCGCTTGACATATTCGCGTGATCCACCTGCTATGGTTAGCCATTGCGGCCGATTTTGGATTTGCAGTAAACCATGGTTATGACAGAAACGCACCATCGTATGAATCGGAAACTCTAGCATCTGCTCCACCGAGCATGACCAAATTGCCCCAATCATGGGAAGAAAGTAATTTTCTTTAAAGCTTTGGCTAAAGCGATGGCGATTTAAAAAATCAGCAATACATTCATCGGGCTCTAAAAAATCTTGATCTGCGCCAATCTTTTTATGTGCAAGTTGGGTGGCTAGTTTATTAAAACGTAAGATGTCATAGGTCATTCTCCAAAAGGAGGGTGAGAATAAATTAGATCTTTGTCCAAAAAACGAATTCAGATTGTTTCCTGCCCATTCAATTTTCTTTTGTTTTCCGGATTTTTTGTTGTCGCTATGGATACCGAGAAAGACATTTCAGAGTCCACAACAGGGGCGTGAATTTCCTCAAAAAGGCGCACAAGGCGAGGGTAGGTTTTGCGATTAAACACTAAAAATCCAGTATCAACCCCATGAGTCATTTTTCCATCGGGAGTTTCTAAAGAGAAATCTACGGTATTGCTATGGCCGCCAATATGATCCCCGCCTTCATAAACGGTAATTTCAATATTTGGATCTTGTCTGAGTGCGTATGCACATCCAAGGCCAGAGATTCCAGCCCCAACGATCGCAATCTTTTTCTTTCCCACTAATTTCTCTCTTCTAATAATTTTTCGATAGCGACCGTAATGCTTTCGCTGGTGGGCTTGGTGATGCTGCCAAATGAATCCACAACATTGCCATTGCGATCAATTAAGTATTTGTAGAAATTCCACTTTGGCGTTGTGCCAGTTTTAGTAATGAGCATCTTGAATAAAGGGTTTGCATTGGCTCCGCTCACAACGCTTTTTGCAAACATCGGAAACTTAACGTCATAGGTATTTTTGCAAAAGTCAGCGATTTCCTTATTGTTACCAGGCTCTTGTTGTCCAAAATCATTAGAGGGAAAGCCGAGAACTACAAAGCCTCGATTTTTATATTTCGCATAAAGTTTCTCTAGGCCCTCATATTGACTGGTAAAACCACAATAGCTGGCGGTATTGACCACCAAAATTACTTGTCCTTGGTATTGACATAAGCTTTGGGGCTGCTCATCCTGCAAACGAGGGAAGGTATGTGAAAGTAACGCGCTACAGGACGTTGGGGCAGCGATTGCCTGGCTCATTGTTGGTGGCAAGAGCATAAAGGCAAAAATCCATAGTACGAAAAAGCGCATCACGTAATGCCTTGTTGTTGGGGTTGGGATGTGCTTAAGTCTAAGACATTCTGAGGATTATCGTTGGGCGTGCTGCAAAGCTATTAATATTGAGCAATGAACACATTACCCCCGCCATCTTTTGAGTCTAAAGTTTGCCATCTTGAGGAGTTGCAGGCTCGTATTGCGAAGCTCCCACGACCCCTAGTATTTACAAATGGCGTGTTCGATATTTTACATCGTGGACACGCTAGTTACCTTGCTCAAGCCCGTGAGTTAGGGGCGAGTTTGGTTGTTGGTGTGAATTCTGATGCCTCTGTGAGAATGTTGGGAAAGGGTGACGATAGACCCATTAACTTAGAAGGTGATCGCCAGGCTCTATTGGCCGCCTTGGCTAGTGTTGATCTCGTGGTTGAATTCACCGAGCAAACGCCTGTCAATCTGATTGCAAAAATTCGCCCAGATATTTACGTTAAGGGTGGAGATTACGAGATTGATTCCCTGGAAGAAAGTCGACTTGTAAAAACCTGGGGAGGGAAGGCGGTGGCTATTCCCTTTGTTTATGAGCGCTCTACAACTACCCTGCTCGGTCGAATTCGTTCTTAAGGATTTTGCAGTAACCAAGCCCAAATACCACGAAGGACTAGATTTTCAGTGTTTTCAATCGATGGCAGGAGTGGTTCGGTCAGTTTTTTGAGTTCAACCGCTAAAACTTTACTGTTGCCACCATCTAAGCAAATACTCCCAATGGGATGATGCATCTCTTTAGCAAGTTGTAGGGCACGTAAGATTGCGCCGATTTGGGCTGCTTCACACCCTTCTGTGATGGCGTTATTGGTATTGAGGCCAAATGCAAGGGACGGCTTTAAATCATGAACCTTTGTAGCCAGAGGAAGTTGCGCCGTATTACTTTGAAGGCTATCTAGCATCAAACTGAGGCCTGGAAGTATCCAGCCGCCGTAATGAACCCCATTACCACCTAGTAAATCGATTGTGGTGGCGGTACCAGCATTGATGATGAGGGTATTGCCGCTGGATAGGGCGCGCGCGCCAATTACGGCCGCCCAGCGATCGGCGCCAAGTTTGGCGGGATCTTCATACAAAGTACGCATTCCCTTGTATTGACTATTTCCACTAAATTGTTTCCATGAAACATCCTCCCACTGAGGAAAGAGCGTCTGGAGCTTGTCGATTGCAGCGGTGCCTGCAACACAACAAAACCCAATGGCATCTGGCTTAGGCATCGTTTTTGCAATGTAATCCGCTAATTCGGCGCAATGGGCTGGTGATTGGAGAGATTTACTGCTAATAGAGCCAGAATAAGACCACAATTTTTTATTACGATCAGAGGGGTTTTGAGTTGATTCAACAGCCGCCCATTTCAAGCGTGTATTTCCTATGTCAAATATTAGATAAAAACTCATGATTGAACTCGCATGGAAACGTCACCTGCATGGATTGTGAGCATTTTCCCGTTTTGGTCCAAAATAAGAGCGCCAGTTTTATCTACACCGGCTGCCTGACCATAAATAGATTCTTTGCCTACCCCAGTAATGTTTACCGCCAGATCTTTGTAGGCATCCCACTCATTCCATTGGGCTTGGTAGGCATTAAATCCAATCCGCTCAAATTCGGGCAAATATCTTTCAAAGGCTTCAATAAGCTTTAACCATAAAACTTCAATATCTGGGAGTGGGGCATTTTCTCGTTGCAATTGATCAACTGCGCTTACTTTTTGAGCTGATGAGCCCTCTAGGCGGTTTTCAATGGATGGAGCATTGCGTAAGTTTAGGCCTACCCCAATGACCATCCAAGTGGGATCATTGGCATTAGCCTGGCCACCCTCTATTAATATGCCACCGAGTTTGGCATTGTTTAGCAATAAATCATTAGGCCATTTGAGTCGCAGGCCTTGTTCATAAAGTTGAGATTGTTCAAGATGGAGTGCTGCGGCAATTCCGGAGATAACTGCTAGACCCACTACTAAACTCAGACCCGATAGGTCCTTGGGACTTTGTTGGAACGGGTAAGCATAAGAAAAGCATAGCGTGTCATTGGGGTTAGCAAGCCATGATCTGCCAGCCCTCCCCTTGCCTGAGGTCTGTTTATAGGCAATCCGGGCAATAGGATCGGTTAATTGACCTGCGCGCCAGCGCCCCAATAGATCGTCATTGGTAGATTGTGTTTCTGCCACTCGTTCAAGGATGCAATTCATGCTCATTTCGCCATTGTAGAAAGGTCTGACCTAGAATTAGGGAATGCATCAAGAAGATCAGCGTCCGCGTAAGTTTATATGGCCCCATCAGGCCATGCCTTTAGCTAGGGCAATCAGCTTAAGTTATGCCATATTGATCTTATATGTCAGTTTGAATCCTTTTGATTTTGATTTTCAGAATGGCGTTTCATTTTGGGCGTGGTTAGATGCTCCTTTACCGCGATTTATTACCCTATTTGATGTTTCCGTCAATATTCTTGCTTATATTCCCTTAGGTTTCTTATTGGTTTTTGCCGCCTACCCCCGTTGGCGTAATTTTGTCGCCTTGGGGATAGCCATCACCTTTGGTGCCATTTTGGCTTTTAGTGCTGAAACTCTCCAAACATGGTTACCAACCCGTATTCCAAGTCAAACGGATTGGTGGGCTAATGTTCTGGGTACTTTGCTTGGGGGCTTGCTGGCAATACCTCTAGGCCCACAATGGTTATCTGGAAGCGCTATACGTCGTCGCTTTGATAAATGGTTTGGTTTAAATTGGACCGCTTGCGCTCTATTCCTCCTGTTTCCTTGGTCACAAATTTATCCACAAAGTTCTTGGTTAGGAACGGGTGTGTGGGGACATCATATTTTTGGATCCATTGACTGGGGGACTACCGCAATCAATCAGGTGGCTCAGGAGACCTTGATTACCGCCACATGCTGGTTGGGCGCAGGCTTGCTACTCTCTTTAGGAATGCGCACTAAAGCGCTTCAATGGCGCATCTTAAATGGCCTTCTTTGCCTTACGGTTTTACTTAAAATCTTGTTTACAGGGCTTCAGTTTGGGGTGGAATTTAGTTTTCTTTGGCTAACCACTGGTGCTATGTGGGGCATGGTCATGGGCAGCATAATTTTGAAGTGGGCACTGCAATTGTCAAATGCCACCAAATTTTGCATGGCTTTGTTCTGTCTCATGAGTGCCACTATCGCAGTGAATCTTCTGCCTGATAATCCTTACTTTATATTGACCATGCGACATTGGCGGCAGGGCCGCTTGCTTCACTTTAATGATCTTATGCAGTGGGTTTCAGTAGTATGGTTGCCTATGGCTTTATTTTGGGTTATCCGAGATAAATTGATCTATAAGTCTCACTCCTAAATTTTTGATAAATATGAGCTTCCAACACCACTTATTTTTTTGTTTGAATGAGCGCAGTAACGGCGAAGATTGCTGTGCGCAACATAATGCATTTGCTTTGTTTGACTATGCAAAAAATCGTGTAAAAGAGCTTGGACTCTCTGGACCAGGAAAGGTTCGGATAAATAAAGCGGGTTGTTTAGATCGCTGTGCTGATGGCCCCGTCTTGGTAGTTTATCCGGAGGGAGTTTGGTATACATTGGTAGATGCGGAAGATGTAGAAGAAGTCATCCAGTCTCACTTAATTCAGGGGCGCCCAGTAGAGCGTCTAAAGTTGGTTTAGAAAGTTGCATCATGAATAGCCGTACAAAATTAATTTACATTGATGGTGTGGTTGGTCAAATTGAGATGTCTATTGACCTTCCTGATGAATTGAAAATCAATCCTGATTTTGCAGTCCGTGGATTGGCTTTAATTGCTCACCCTCACCCATTGATGGGTGGCACCATGGATAATAAAGTAGCACAGACCATCGCGCGTACCTTCAATCAATTGGGCTATATCAGCGTTCGCCCTAATTTTCGTGGAGTGGGCGGGACAGTTGGCGTACATGATGATGGCGTGGGTGAGTTAGATGACCTATTGCATGTCACGGATTGGATGCGCACCCCTTCGAGCTGGTCTCAATTTTCGGCAACTCAAAACCAGGCTTGGATTGCTTTTGCAAATACTCTTCCTTTGGTTGTTTCAGGGTTTTCATTTGGTAGTTTTGTGGGTAGCCATCTCGTTCAGCGTTTGGCCGATCTAGGACGTCCAGCAGAGCGATTGGTGATGGTTGGTAGCGCTGCTGGTAAGTGGGTGTTGGCCCAAGTGCCAGCTGATACGATTTTGATTCATGGTGAAGTGGATGAAACAATTCCATTGATTGATGTATTGGATTGGGCAAGACCTCAAGAACTTATTGTTCAAGTTGTTCCCGGTGCCGATCACTTCTTTCATCGTCGCTTGCATTGCATTCGCAACATTATTACAAGTGCATGGTTAGGGATGACTGACCATCGCAAAAATTAAAGATATAGGAGCAAAAATTATGGCTGAAGAAAAATCTCTCATTGAATATCCGTCTATTTTTCCAATCAAGGTTATGGGAAAGTCTCACCCCGATTATCTTCCTGCGATCTTGCATATTGCACATCAATTCGATCCTACATTTGATGAGAGCAAAGTTGAGCAAAGGCCTTCAAAAGATGGAAACTACTTAGGTATCACCTTGCCAATTAACGCGACAAGCAGAGAGCAGTTGGACGAGCTTTATCGAACTTTATCTACCCACCCAATGGTCAGCATGGTTTTATAAAGCTCCATGACAATTGCTCATTAAATGGCGATCTTAGTAAAGCATCTAGGTCTTGCGGATTACGCTTCAACATATGAAGCAATGCGATTATTTACGCAGCAAAGAACCAGTGATACTGCTGATGAGATCTGGGTCTTAGAGCATCCTCCTGTCTTTACGCTTGGTCTTGCAGGTAATGCAAGTAATCTGCATTCACCTACTAATCAGATCCCTCTGGTACAGGTAGATCGTGGCGGCGAAATTACCTATCATGGCCCAGGGCAAATCGTTGTATATCTTTTATTGGATCTTCGCCGTTTATCTGTTTTTGTTAAAGAATTGGTTTTCCGAATAGAGCAAGCCGTGATCAATACCCTTTCTGATTTTGGTCTTTTGGCTGAACGGCATCTGGGTGCACCAGGTATTTATGTGGCAGATCAAGTTGGAGTGCCATTGGAATGGCGCGGGGCAAAGATAGCTGCTTTGGGTCTAAAAGTGTCAAAAAGTTGCTCTTATCATGGCTTAGCCCTGAATGTCGCAACAAATCTAGAGGCTTTTGGGCGTATTCATCCCTGCGGATATGAGGGTTTGAAGACGGTTGATATGCAAACTCTCGGGATCAAGGACAATATAGAAATTATTAGTCAAACGCTTTTAGGGCACTTACAAAAGCAACTTATTTCATCATGACCATAGATAAATCAGAAAAAGAGACAAACGCAGAAATACGGCAGGATTTGAATTACGATGCTTCTCGTAAACAGAAGTCGAGTGAGAAAACTGCACGTATTCCTATCAAGATTGTTCCGTTGGAGCAGGTGCTTAAAAAACCTGATTGGATTCGGGTGAGGGCTGCCTCAGGTAATTCGCGTTTCTCCGAAATTAAAAAGATTTTGCGCGAGAATGATCTAGTGACTGTTTGTGAGGAGGCGAGTTGCCCCAACATTGGTGAGTGCTTCGGCAAAGGCACCGCTACTTTCATGATCATGGGTGATAAGTGCACTCGACGCTGCCCTTTTTGCGATGTTGGTCATGGTCGCCCAGATCCCCTGGATCAAAAAGAGCCCTCTAATTTGGCGCGAACTATTGCCGCATTAAAGCTGAACTATGTGGTGATTACTAGCGTGGATCGAGATGATTTACGCGATGGCGGTGCAATGCATTACGTAGATTGCATTTCTCAATCAAGAGAGTTATCACCAGCCACACGTATTGAGGTATTGGTTCCTGATTTTCGTGGGCGCTTAGATAAAGCCTTGGATATTTTCTCCGAGCATGCGCCCCAAGGTTTGCCTGATGTCATGAATCACAACTTAGAAACAGTGCCTCGCCTTTATAAACAAGCGCGTCCAGGCGCCGATTACGCACATTCCCTTAAGCTCTTAAAGGATTTTAAAGAGCGCTTTCCAGGTATTCCTACTAAGAGTGGTTTGATGGTTGGCTTAGGCGAGACGGATGAAGAGATTTTGGAAGTCATGCGTGATATGCGTTCGCACAATATAGATATGTTAACTATTGGCCAGTATCTAGCACCATCGGGCCATCATTTGCCCGTGCAGCGCTATGTACATCCTGATGTCTTTAAGCGTTTTGAAGAAGAGGCTTATGCAATGGGCTTTTCGCATGCTGCTGTTGGTGCCATGGTTCGCTCTAGCTACCATGCCGATCAGCAGGCGCATGAGGCCGGAGTTGTTGTAACTGACTCGAAGTAAGTGTGAAAATATCGAAGTAGATGTTAATATTATCGAAGAAATTGTTAATAAATGAGATTTATAAATATAAATCAATAAGTTAACAAATTTATTATTTAGAATATTTGAAGCAAAAATTCATTCCACGTATAGCAGCATTCCCACAGGGTGGGGATATTTGGCGCGTCAATTGGCTTGGTGAAATTGGCTACCCAAATAGAGCTGAGATTTCAAGTCAGCCATCAGTACTTGTTTATCTGTCTAGGCTAACCAATCAACATCTATATATGGATCCTGTGGAGGCTTTAAGCCCTCAATTTGCAGAGTCTGGGAATAAGCAGTTGCGGCGGTGGATTTCGATTGGCGCATTACCTTTTTTGAAGGTTGGGGATATCTGGCGGAATCAAGAGCTTATTTTTAGCCCCGAATACACAACCGAACGGTTTGATAACCTCGAAATTAACAGGGATACCGTAAAGCTTATTAAGGCGGGGGTTTCAATGGATGGGGAGGATGAATTTATCGCCCCCTTTTCAGAGCACCCATGGCACGATGGCTCCACAAACGCCTATTGCACCCTAATAAAGTTATCCACGAATAAGCGGCTACTAATACCGTGCTTAGAGTTGATACGGTTTTATTTTGGATCATCTAGTGGTTTGATTTCAAATTTATTTATCCCGCCATTAAAGAAAGAATCTCTTTTTAAGGAATGTCAGTTTGATAAGCGCAATAGACATTTGCGAATAGTTCTGGGCCAGGGAATTTCGGGCGTCTCGGCAAGTGATGTAGGCCGTATTGCAATAGACCCAGTAGCCCTCCATTCGGCATCTTTGATAGCGGGATCAATTTTAAAAAACAGTATTTCAAGAGAGTCGATTAACGTACAGGGAGTTTTTCCATTTGAAGGGGTTACAGATTTAGTTTGCTCTGGAAAATGGTTAAGTTTCGCTGGTCAAAAAGACCAAACCTTCTTGGTTTATTCGCTTCGGTCATGCGCACATCCTTTTCCATTTAAAACATTGGAGTATGTGGCGGAAAGAACTAGAAGCACGAGCAGCAAAGACGATGTTAGTCATGAAAAAGAGGCTGATTCAGTTTTGGGGGGCGGGCAAAGCGCTCCAACATCTGAGCTTCTTAAGGAAATCGATGGTTCAAAATTGTTAATTCCAAATAAAAGAGTTTTTGATGGAAATAGAAAATTTCCAGATTTGAAGGATAAAAAAATATGGAAAGGCAGTTCAGGCGAAGACATGGCTCCAGTCGGAGGGGTACGCGGTAAAAAAACAATTAAAGAGGGATTGGTATCTGTTGGAGCGCCAAGTGGTTATGGCTCAGCACGCTCAATAGATTTGAATGAAGTACTTGAAAGCCCCGAAACTAAAAAGCCACCGAAATTTTTAGAGGCAATATTAGAAGTCTTAAAAAAAGAAGAGTATTCAAAAGTGACCCTGCTATCAAAAAGCGAAGAAGATGATTGGACTGTTGCTTGTGAGGCAATTTTTGATGAAGAAGGCGTTATAGATGAGCATCTTTTTTTGGAAAGTGATTCAAATAAGCGATTTAGGCGCGTATCTATTTTTGAGGTAGCATTTGAAAATAAAAGTAAAAATATTGCTGTACTAGAGCATGAGCCCTCATTCGTAAAATATGAATTAAATGATCAGGGTTTGCAAGACAGAGTGCAGATTTTTTTATATCAGACTAGCAAAGAGTTCGTAAGCATAAAAAATGATCCTCAAATACCGAGCGATATTTTTGCCAAAATTCAGCTCGAAGCCCTTAAAAAAATAAGCGATAAATATAGTTATTAGCCAATTTTTGGAATAAAGATATTTTCGGTTGCTGGCAATGTGAGATTTTTACCGGGGTTTGCGTTGTTAGCCGATGGTTGTTCAAATAACCCAGCGGCTGTTAATTCGGGCATAACAGCCCATTTCCAGGCTTTCGGCCGTACAATTCGGCCAAAAGCGGGCTTCCAATTGACGCTTAAAAGAGCATATCAAAGCTAATGGCTTAAATTGCCTTATCCCAGACCGGAAAAGCTGCCCGTCATAAAAATTGCCCAGTTAAAACTCTTGTGGGTCGGGTAAAGGGTTGACCTAAAGGCG
>Ga0364916_10117_pt1 | contig 22623 bp, 18 predicted proteins | sample SorcelJu500001C4_2_FD_206964 | JGI IMG/M metagenome (GOLD analysis project Ga0364916, IMG submission 206964) | Enriched cells from Trout Bog Lake Hypolimnion, Wisconsin, USA - BchlTB.June20.5000.01.C4 | ecosystem: Environmental > Aquatic > Freshwater > Lake > Hypolimnion/Profundal zone | place...
GCACTGGAAAACCAAGAATGTAAAAATGCCTTTTGCAGCAAAAAAAGACTCTGACGGTTGGGAGGTTCAGGCCCGTCATCCCCATCAGGAGGTGGTGAACCGGAGCGGGAAAGCGGTCATTGTGAGTGAATATGGTTTCCGAGGTGATTCCAGATCACCCTTGGTCCTCATGCAATCAGGTGGGTTGCACCCGAATGCGACCCGGTTTCATGATGATCCATTGAAAGAAGCGGCATTCGAGGATAAAAGAAGAGAGCTAATGCAAAAGGCTCAAGATATCTATGGGGGGCATGACAATCCCCATTGGGATCCTTTCCTGCATCAGTGGAAGTTCGATGCGATTAGTGTCTTCTTGTCAGTCAGTTTTTCCGCATGTACGGCCTTTCATTTCGTCGATGGGTATTGTCGCGGTAATGGATTTGTTTACTTGTTGAGGTGCGACGGTGCAGTCGATCAGCAGGCAACGTTTATCAAGGCACCTTTTCACGAGTGTGAGATTTCAATGGCCGGAGGGGTTGACTGGGAGTCAGTCATTGCCTTCAGGCCGGTGAAGGATAAAAAGCTAGCTGACTTTTGTTATTACCGCCACAACAATAAATGGGCAGAAAAGGAAGCGGATACTCAGAAAACAGCTCTATACGATCTGATGAATATAAGAATTCCTGATAGATATAGAGCTAAATATGGTGCAGGGCCCTTGTAATATAAATGCCAAGGGTTGAAGAGCCTAAAGCTTTCTATATGAAGCTCGAACTACATGGCTCCAGCAGGCGGAATCCCTTCCCTGTAGGGCGGGGAGATATCAAATAATATCTCTCCAATGCTCACAAGCTGTTTCATGTTAATTCGATGAACAGAATTTCTTTAGAGGTATATAACAATGGCCGATAGTAAAGCTCTTAAAGAATCAATGGCTAGTCAGTTAGTTCAGTGGCACAGTAATCATGGGAAAAAGAAAAGTGAAGCTGAAAACACCGGCAATCTGATCAAAGTTGGGGCGAAGCGTTTCCTATTTGCGCAGCGCTATAGGATTGGCAGTCATAAACTTGTTTTTGGCTATCATCTCAGTTCCAACGATACACTAAGCGCGAGATATTGGTATTGGTCTAATAGTGAGTCCTGCTGGCGAGCGGGCATTGGTTTCCGAAAAGATGGGAGTTATCACAAAGGAGCTGAAGATCATACAGCACCCCGGAATTCCACAAATCCATTGGATTATCATCAGCCACACGGTTATGTAATGGAGGGGCTGGTTGTTCCTCAATTAGACGCACATCTAGATGAATACTTCGAAAAGCTCTTCGGGACAGTTGTTCGTGCGGAAGAGTGGCTCATTAAATTTGACACACATCGTGCTTCAATGCCGCTCGGAATGGATCCTATTGAGGGGTTTCCTGCACTTATTCAATTCATTCAGTCGGGCGTCGAGCTTAATGGTGACGCTGTAACGAGCTCTAGAAATGTGGCAGGAATAGAGGAGGAGTATCATGTAGAAAGGAAATATATAAACGTCTTACAAGGTAAAGTCAGTGACAGACATTATGGAAATACTGCTCTGCAAGAAGGCTATCAATCAAACCGTCCGGACCCCCGCTCAAAGGAAAAGCGAGATGGCAAGTCTCATGTCTATAAAGAGCAGACGGATATATGGTCTACATGGATCCTTAACAGTCTTGGGCGCCGCATAGCTCAAAATGCGTTCCGGCTTTATCCGGATGAGGCTGAATGCAGAAGTGAGATCTTCCAATTACCTTGCGATGATCATGAGATTTACATCGAAATATCATACTCTGAAGATCCAGTTGTTCATAACTATAATAATCCTTCTGGCAAGATAACACTGAACACCCCATATTGCTGGGTTCGAAATATTTACATCAATAATTCTGAATGGACAACATTCGGAGCATTTAAGAATTGCCCAATCAATCTCGCCTTTCTTGTCCAAAAGCCTTTTGACTACGCAAGGCAGACTTCACAATATTATCTAAGACAACTCAACATTGGTTTCACGCAGGCTCAGGGCCAAAAGCTTGAAATCGACAGAGGGCCACTTGTATCTCCAATAAATCGTGTCGACCCTAGACGTGATCAGTACGTCGTTCTTTCTCTATTCAATGAAGCCACTTCTCCGTTAATTAAGCAATTTAAAAAACTGAAGGGATTTCCGCTTTTCAGATTTAAATATCGGACCCTTGATAGAAAGATGCTGGATGATCCGGAGACATTTCCAATTCAAAAAAAATTGATCATGCAAGGAGTTGAGGAATACGAACTTCTTCATGATCAAGAGAAGGGAGACCGTAGCAAAGGTTTATTCGGTGTAGGGGGTTCTATCTTTCGGGGTGTTAGACACGGCGAGGATGGCAAAAGACGAGCCGAACTGCTCAAGATTAAACTCGGCACATGCACCGATCACTCAAGTATTCTCGACGTTTTAAACCAATGTTTTGCATCACGTCCGTCGGGAGATTTTGCAGCGATTTCTGGAAATATTGGTACAAATCCAAAATCGCTTTTTACATGTATATGTCGCAGTCTCCTGCCTCTCTATCTGATAGAAGCCAGTAAATATGAAATGAATGCTGGCGAGAGAATTCAAGCAACTCCAACTACGTTAGCCGCAGGAAATGACGGCTTATTACGGATGGCTCATTGGGCCATTAGTCATCGTGGACAAACGGGAGACGATAGTGTGGATGTTTATCTTACGAAGAAGTCTGATGACATTTTGAAGGAGTTTAGGCGAGGCTTACCTGGTAAATGAATTGCTTTAGGTCGATTGACTGAATATAGGCAAACTAGGCTGCAATACACCCCGAAGCCCTTAAAGTTCATTGTGGGGTAACATTTAAATGTTTCTTTTAAAACAATAGATAAGCCCATTGCTTAATAAAAAATTCAAAAAGATCAGCACGTTCCACACACTTATTTTATCCCCCAAATTTTATCTTTCGATCTTGAGTAAGATTTTGATCGGGTCACGGAGAATGTAAAATTGATCTACTAGTCGGTCGGTAGATCTTTGATGTTCTTGATTCAAGAAAGAGTTGACCTTTTTTTTTTTTAAATTCCATACTAACGATCAAAATTTAATGGATGGTCCCGTAAAATGGGTTTTTTAATAAATGTTTTTTAGCGACTTTACTACTGGCGTTGTATATGTGTAAAAAACATTTTGGTAGCTTTTGCGCTTATGGCTACGATTAACGGCATTTGTTCTGCTGAATCCCCAATTAAAGGGCGTGGGGCATATTTAGGATTATTTGGTGGCGGTGGTTCACTTAGTAGTTCCTCCATTCAACAAACAGAAATAGCATTTAGTCCAGATGGTAATGGTGCTAACGATATACAGGTTAATGCGCAAGGCACTACAGGTAATACTGGTGCGTCCATAGGTGGCGCTCATGTGGGATATGAGTTTGACGACTGGGCTTTGGGTGGTAAAGAAACGGGGTGGAGTTTAACTCCTGCGGCCGAGATTGAGGGTTACTATCTAGGCAGCAACCCATCTTCTTCATATGTGAATAATCCTTTAGTCACAACATTTGACCACTCTTTCACTTTAACAATGCCTTTGAATGCTGGGGTGTTTCTCGCAAATACGATACTTACGTTTAGGACCCCATACTCAGAAAATATTGTTTCATATATAGGTGGTGGTGTGGGTGGGGCGACATTGCAAGTCAGCGGAGCTACAGACTCTTCACAAGTCGGTACATTTCCAGAGCCTGGCTTGAATCATTTTAATACCAACCCAAATGCCACAAGCTCAGCTTTCGCGGCTACTGCAAAAGCAGGAGTTCGTGCAGAAGTGTATGAGCATTTTTCCTTGTTTGCAGAGTACAGATACCTCTTCATAAACTCATCGAACTACACTTTCGGCTCAACAAACGGGGCATTACAGGGATATCCCGACCACAGAGCCACAACGAACTGGAATGTGAATCTTGGAGGCCAAAACTATAATTTGGCTGTTGCCGGCTTTGATATAGCTTCTAGGACACGAATTGACTCCCTACTAACAAATCTGCTTCTTAGGGTTTGTTGTGTTCAGAACACTCAAGGCGTCGCTTAACAACTTTAATACATAAGGTACCTGTCTATGCAATGGAAGAAGTCGCTAATAACCCTCGGAATGACAGTAATGACGTCGATTTCATTCGCGCAGTCTGTACCCACTGGCAACAGTTTTTGGTGGCCAGACAAGCTTGATTTGGGTCCCTTGCGGCAGAACTCAGCTAATGCCAACCCACTGGGAAAGTCATTTAACTATTCGGAACAGTTCAAAACGCTGAACCTTTCTGATGTTAAAAAGGATATCGCTGTTGTACTTCACAGTTCAGTCTCTTGGTGGCCATCGGATTACGGCAACTACGGACCTTTTTTCATTCGAATGGCATGGCACAGTGCGGGTGTCTACCGAACTGAAGATGGGCGTGGAGGCGCATCGGGTGGACAGCAACGCTTTGAACCTCTAAATAGCTGGCCTGATAACGCAAATTTGGATAAAGCTAGACGACTTCTTTGGCCGGTCAAGCAAAAATATGGTAGCAAACTCTCTTGGGCAGATTTGATGGTGCTCGCTGGTAATGTTGCGTTAGAAGACATGGGCTTCAAAACGATTGGCTTTTCTGGAGGACGAGCCGATGACTGGGAACCTGAGGTTGTTGATTGGGGCTCTGAGAAAAAATTTCTTGCAGACGAACGCCATGATTCAAAAGGTGACTTAGCAAAACCTTATGCTGCTGAGCAGATGGGGCTTATTTACGTCAATCCTGAAGGGCCCGGTGGAAATCCAGACCCCATGGCCGCTGCGAAAAGTATTCGTGAGGCCTTTGCTCGCATGGCCATGAACGATGAAGAAACGGTTGCCTTAATTGCAGGTGGGCACACCTTTGGAAAAGCGCACGGTGCTCATAAAGCTGAGGAGTGTATTGGCAAGGAACCCGCGGTTGCCCCAATAGAGCAACAAGGCTTAGGGTGGAACAACACATGTGGAACCGGAAATGGAGCCGATGCAATAACCAGTGGGCTAGAAGGTGCTTGGACAGCCAATCCAACCCGTTGGACTCATGAATACTTAACGTGGCTCTATGCTTTTGACTGGGAAACGACCAAGAGCCCAGCAGGGGCCACTCAATGGGTACCGAAGAATGGTCAGGGAGACAATTTGGTTCCAGATGCCCATGATTCCAGCAAGCGTCATGGTCTGATGATGTTCACTACGGATATCGCTCTTAAAGTGGACCCTGAATATCAGAAGATATCCAGGCGGTTTTTAGATAACCCCAAAGACTTTGAACTTGCCTTTGCTAGGGCCTGGTTCAAACTCACGCACCGAGATATGGGGCCGAAGGCACGCTATGTAGGATCAGATGTACCGTCTGAAGAGTTTATATGGCAAGACCCCATCCCCATTAGGGATCACAAACTCATCGAACCAAAAGATATCGCAAGCCTCAAAACGGCAATATTAGCCTCAGGCTTAACGATCCCGGAGCTTGTTAAAACCGCATGGGCATCTGCTTCAACTTTTCGTGGTACCGACATGCGGGGTGGTGCCAATGGTGCCCGAATTCGATTAGCGCCTCAATCTGGCTGGGCGGTCAATGACCCAGAAGAGTTAAACAAAGTGATCACGAAGCTCGAATCTATTCAGACCACTTTCAATCTTAACTCTAAAAGTGGCAAAAAGATTTCACTAGCGGATCTTATCGTACTGGGTGGTTCTGTTGCGATTGAAGAAGCCGCTCGAGAAGCCGGTCAGAAATTAAATGTCCCCATCACACTTGGCCGAATGGATGCCTCTGAAGCGCAGACAGATATTAAGTCGTTCGCCGTTCTTGAACCAAAATCTGATGGTTTCCGTAACTATTTTTCAACTCAAAACATCCGATCGCCATCAGAACTCCTTATCGAGCGCGCTACACTTTTGAAATTAACTGTACCGGAAATGACTGTACTGGTTGGTGGCATGCGAGCTATGAATGCAAACGCGGGTCACATACCGTTGGGCGTACTCACCAATCGACCAGGGATCCTGAGCAATGATTTCTTTGTAAACCTGCTTGATACGTCGCTGAGATGGACAAAGTCATCCACGGAGGGGGTTTATGAGGCTCATGATCGAACCACCGACCAGGTGAAGTGGTCAGCAACACCTGTAGATTTGATTTTTGGGTCTAATTCGGAGTTACGTGCAGTGGCAGAAGTCTATGCATCTTCTGACGCCAAAGAAAAGTTCATTCAGGACTTTACTGCCGCATGGGTTAAGGTAATGAACCTAGATCGTTTTGGCTTACCTTGATTATATATTGCAGATCTAGGGCCAAAGCGACCGCTGATTTCAAATGATGGTGACCGTTTTTCATTGTAAACGGATCGAGCATACTTGAAGTCTGCAATCTGTGGTTTTGGTGGCGCCAAGTGATTTGGTATATGTAAAGATGTAGTGAAGCTACAACTTAGGGAGCCTATCCTTATTTTGATTTAAATCCCAAAAAACCAGCTGGCGAACTGAATGAGATTTCTGAGACCAAACGAACCCGCAGAAGCGGGCTTGTTTGGTTGTACGCTTAAGCTGCGCTAATTTAGAGTTTATTCAGGAGACTCTTCGGTTTCAGCCGGTTCGCTAGCCTCTTGTGCTGGTGGAGCAAACTTTTTTTCAATTGGAGGAATAATCGAGTTGGTTATGAAGATATCGAAGTCTTTCATGATTAATTCTTTTACTGAACCCATGTCCAAAGCTTCTCCTTCTTCAGTTCCAGCTTTTAACGTGGTTACCAAGCTTTCTACAATAGTCGAAAGCTCAGAGCTGAGTTTTGCTTCCATTTGAGGAAGAACAAGTCCTAGTTGAATTTTAAACGCTAAATCTTCGGACATCTTATTTCTCCATTGATAGTACAGGTGAGTTTTTGATTTTTTCATTCAAGAAGTTCGCACAGTGATTTTACTCATGAAATACGACTTAGCAATGGCTCAAGTGTTTAGACAGAGTAGGGACCATTTGATCCGTTTCCTCATGGAGTCTAAGTTTGAAGGTGTAGATGATGGTAATACCAAAATATGCGCCCAGCTTTTTTGTCTCGGCTACAGGTTCCACACCAGCAAACACTCCAGAACTTTAAAGCATCTAACCCTGAAGTTTAACTAGGACCTCCACGCTGACCCTTTTCCTAAAAAACACTGAAGTCCAAGTCGAAGCAGTACCCTTCATTAATCTTTTGCTGTGTTTTGAAGGATTTTAGCCGAGCGTGACAAGCTGGTTTAACTGCTATAGGTATACAAATAATTTCATTCAATTCTATTCACTGTGCTCATCAATCCTTTTCATTGATTTTGTCTGATCTGTTCGACAATTAAGAGGTATCAGGCTCAAATCACAATCATTTTCGATGGAATGTAAGGGTGGTCCGGACAGGTCTGCTCGAGGAGTCGGCTCTGCGGAGGGTCCTGATGTTTAACGAAGTCGCGTTGATAAGAACCTTATAGCCTTATTCTTGACTTAAGGGACTTCCTTACTCAGCTCCATGGCTGCTTTTGCTCTGAGTCGCTATCCACGGGTCTTGCTTGTTGACAATACCGTGAACAGATATCGATCAAATCCCAAAAAGCAGTCTTCACAACACTCATTGAGTATCTTGGACTTATTTGGTCGATGGTTCGAAACGAGGGTGCGGTTCGCATCTTGGCAATTGATGAAATGCAGTGTTGGGTTCGCCGGGTTACTGAATGACATCGCCCTCGTTAAATGTGCAAGGGTCTGGGTTACTTGATAAATGGGCCCATTGATGGCGATTGAGTGCGGACAGTGAATCTGACTCACGCATGAATGAAAGTTTCTTGTAATGTGGGTTCATGTTTCATAAAGCGATATAGGTGATAAGAAAACCAGCGATTAAGTGATTCTCAAAGTGTGGTGGGTTAGCTAGTAATCTTAACACTCCTAGAACTCTATGAGATTTTAAAATGCTCGTAGGAGCATCATTTGGGGTATGCTGTTTCACAAGATCAGTAGCACAGCTTATTTACTGAAACTACGTACCGATATTCTTTCGCGTATGCATCCATTTTAATAGGCTAATCTTATAAATATCAGAGGTTTTGGTCGGTCACAAAGCAACACCAGACAACAAAATAAAACATCAGGAGAAGATCATGGCCGTTAACTTTACTGAAGCCACGAACGCACTGGAACTGTGTCGATTTGCTTATAAGATGTATGCACAGTCGGTGGAATTCCCATTTGATCCTTTCTTCGAAGCCGATCTGGCAGATCACTCCGGTATATCAACGCGATCACGAATGATGAGTCATATCCATGACGAACTTCGTACCCCAAAAGCAGATGCTCAGACGCGTGAGTTAGATCCGATTGAATACAGATTAGATGTTGTTCCAAATCCTCAAAACAGCACCATATATCGGGGTGATACTGATAACACTTATCTGCTATTCACACCTGGAACCTGGGATAAGAAGATAGGACAGTACAATGGTTACGACATCAAGGGTCAGATAATCCAGGGTGGTACTGTCTCAGGTGGCACGGCCGCCTGCTCTTATTTTCAGGGCGGTACCGGTACAACGGTCAACCATCCAAATAGACTGTGGATGTCTTGGATGGGTGCTGCTATCCATGATTCCGCTACGAGCACTGTTTACATTACCTTTCGTGGAAGTAGAAGTGGTAATGGTGTACGTTCCTTGGCGTTTGCTCAATTATTCAGTAAAGGAAATCCAGATTGGATTACTGATATGAATCATTTGAAGACATCGACAGTGCATGAGGTTGCCGTTGGAGATGTCAACAAAGAAGTCAAACTCTCAGCTGGATTCTGGAAGGCCTATGTCCATTCCAGGAAGTCACTTGAAGCCGCCTATAAGGATGTATCCAGAGGTCGCTCTGTTAAACGTATTGTGATTACGGGTCATAGTTTGGGTGGCGCTTTGGCGCAATGCGCGTACATAGACTTTTCTTGTGGTCAGATGCGCAAAAATTTAGGTCTTGATGGGGCAAATGTTGAACTTTCCTGTTATCCCATGTCCGCGCCGCCGGTCTGTTCTGGTCTTACCACCCAACATTGGATCAGTCGTCATGCCGATGTTGCCAACGTTCATCACTATTACTGCCCTTACGATGCCGTTCACGCCAGTCCCTTGGTGAAATCAGGAGGGGCAACTAAGGGCAATGTGTTTATAAATTTTCTAACGCATCCGACAACGACGACCTACCACATTGGGAGTGAGATTGCGCTTGATTCAACGACTACATTTCCAGACGCCCACGAGCCCTATGATCTATGGAAAGCCATGTGGAAAGAAATTAGCCAGCCACAACCTGCTGATTTCTGGCAGGAGGTGCTGCTCGACCTTAAGAAGAGCGAAGTATCACCAACCAACAAGTTTGATACCGTCCAAAAAGACCAGCTTTTGAAAGCGTTGGTAGACAGTTTTGATTTTGAACAGTTTATGAAGAGAGCTCGCGACTGGGCGGATGGCATCTCCAAAAAAGTAGAAAAAGATGCGGCTCTTTTGATTTTGAACAGTTTATGAAGAGAGCTCGCGACTGGGCGGATGGCATCTCCAAAAAAGTAGAAAAAGATGCGGCTCTGTCTGCCATTAAATCCATCTCGCTGGCGTATTCAAATGAAGCTTATCTTGACGTCAGTAATAATGAACTGCACACACAAGACCGACTGTCCATTAGGAAAACCCTCAGTGATGTTAAACGGTCGACTGGCAGTGATACAGCAAAATGTGTCTATCACACACTCACCGTTGCGACTGAAATGCAGCGGTTTCTTCGTACTAATAACGCGTTTTCTCCTACGAAATATGAGACCAATCAAACCCGAAGAGTTGGACAATTCAAAATCAGATAGTCATATCGGCTTGAACCATGATTAACGATGCTGAGTGTTGCTTTCCCTTCGGAAAACAGTCGATCACATGGGATGCAGTCTAGATAGATACGGTTCTATTCTTCACAGTTTTTTTTGGGTATGCCGAACGAGTAGGTGGCTACCTAAACATACAAAGAGACAGAGGAGCGTCATCGGTTCAACTTCAAAAGGAATGGGTAGCAGGACGATGGCAGTGAATAGTCCAGCACCTAAAGCAATGAGGGTTAACCCAGCCCTATGTTGCAAAGGGCTACTGTAATGGAATCCTGAGCGTCCAATCAACCATTCAATATACCCATCGATAGCGCAAGGGATCCAGAGGCTTAGGATCATGGGCAGGAGTTTAATGAGAGAAAGGCTTCGAATGATCACCCGAAATGATACGAGAAAGAGTCCTTCTGCTAGTTGAGGTCCCATCTGAGTCCAAAGTTCTTCTTTATAGTGACGAGTAGCACCGATTGATTCGAGATAGTGGGCTAACGCGTCCATGAGTCGATAACTCTGGACGAAGAGTTGCTCTGAGTTCTCCGCTCCGAATAGGCTACTGATTACTCGTTGATCCTCTTCTACCCATCTTTGCCCAACTATAGGCCATATCATCGGTATCATATTCATAACGATAATGCCGATGACACACCATACGGCAACTTCCATCGAATTCTTATGGTTCATGTCGGCTTCAGAATAGGGATACGTCCTTTATAGAAGGCCCCACCCGAGAGTTTTGCTATGAATTCCAAGTCCGGTAGTTGGCCGAGCAGTGCGGTTGGAAACAAGGTGGTTTCTTCCTGAATTAATCGTTCGCCTAAATTACTTGTATAGAAGACAGGATTGGCACCCTGAGTGGTGGTGCCCTGAGTCCGCATGATGTATTGAACCTGTGTAAGTGGGAGTTGCTCTGTGATGTATTTCTGGGTTTCGGTATCCAAGACACGCAGGGCAATGAGGTTATTGACGTTACCAAGGATCTGTCGTGCCTTGGCTTCTGATCCTGTTCTTGCTACGAAATCAGCGAAGGTTTGTGTGGCAATCGTCATCCGAATACCCGCGCCGCGACCTTTATTCAATAACTGGATACACGGGTCATTGATCACCTCGGCGGCTTCATCTACAAACAGATTTACCGGTCGTTTCAAGGTCCCATAGTTGTATCGATCACCTGCAACCGAGGCTAGATCAGAAAGCAGTATGGATCCTATTGCGCTTCCAACTAGACTGTCCGAGAGTGAATCAAGCCCGATATAGGCTACCTGACCTAGCTGAATGATGCGTGCGGAGTCTGTGACGCGTCGATCATCACCTTCGGTTTCAATGTCGGGCGATAAGAGCGCGCCCAAAGAGCCAGAAGTCAGCATATTCATGATGGGTAATAAAGAGGCTACCATCTTGCTGAAGTGGGTACGATCGTGTTCGAACATGGACAGTAAGCCTTCAATATCGCGATTTGGATGCTGCTCCTGAACACGCTCTCGGTAAAACCGCAGCATGGCTTTCGCACGGGACTCCTGATCTTTTCTTTTGTTAGGTGCCATTCTTAGGGCCCAACCATGCCCTAGAGTTTCGTTGAAATGCTGTTCAAGACTCTTCACGACCAGTGCGGCAGGACCCCCCTCCAGATATCTTCGTAATTTACTGAGTGTTGGACGTTCGTGAATAGATAAAAGCCCTTGTACGATGTTATCAATGGATTTCTGTCCAAAGGCTTTAAAGGGATCATTCATATGTTCTGATGGCATGATCTGGGCGATACGGCTTGCTATCTCAGACGATCTATTGAAGTTACGTAAAGGATCTAGCCTGACACTGTGATCAGGAAATCCCGGATGAAAGTATACAAATCGTTCAGGATGCCCTACCCACTCACAAGCCCTCTGTGCGGTTTCTTTAAGATCTTTATCGCCTTTGGGATCGATGATGATGACTGCTTCGTTTCGAAGTACGGCTTGGGTGATCAAAAGATCGAATGTACGCGTTTTTCCAGACCCCGTGGTTCCTACAATGAGGAGATGTCCTTCTGTATGGGATATGGGTTGAATCAGTTCTTTTTCAAAGGGACTCATCCCATGAATCCAATTGGCTCCCATGCGTTCACCCCATTTTGGTTGCATGGGTAGTGCGTCTAATTTCATCAAGTCATAGACCGATTGCGCCTCATGGCGAGTCCATGGAAACCCATACCCTAGCCAGAGGGCATTTGGCGTCCGACTGGTTTTGCGATCTAAATCCGAAATACTCAAGAACGCCTTTGGGAATCCACGCAATCGTTGTTTTCGTCGATGTCTTTTATAGGCGGAAACCGAACGCCAAAGCCCTAATAAAACCAATAAAACACATTGAATCCTGGCCCATATTGCAATCTGTCCACCTGTTTTCAGATATGAGATCGTGTTGAATGCCCCTAAAAACCAAACGAAAGCCGCGATTAATTCGTGGTTTTTTCGCCAAGGTGCATAGTCTGCCATGCCATTAAAGGGATCTTGAATCGACAATCAGTTTCAGTTGACGAATCGGTTTAGCTAAGGAAGATTTGAGGAACAGTCCTTTTTCTCCTTTATGAACGCGTACCTTGATATACGGTGACATGACATCGTAATCCAGTGCGTCGTTTTGATGCAGAAGGTGGATGATATCTTGAGGTTCCATCACCAGATGTCGTGCAGTATTAGGATGGGGTATCCACAATCGATCACCAACCCATTTAAGACCGCAATCTTTGCCTTTTTCAATCAATACAATCAGAAACGTCTTGAGTGATTCTGGCAGTGAGACTTCTGAGGTTTCCGGGATGGTAGGATCTGAGCATGTGTCTGATTCTGCTTCTGCTTTAGGAGGTTCAGCGTCTTGTGGAGGCATGCTAGGGGTAGAACGTTTACGACGCTTGACCGTTTTTACTGTGTTCTCATTAGCTTCATGTTCATGATGCTTTTGGTCTTGATCAGATGCTTCATGGGCTTGACTATCAAGAGCCAGAATTTTCCTTAAGGCTTCGAACTTATCGGCTTGGGGATGTGTTTTAGCATTGCCTTCATAAACTGGAATCTGCGTTGACTCAGGTTCTAGCCGATGTGCGCTCCAAATATATTGGGCCGTCACATCCATGGGGCCAAATTCGCCCAGCATTTTTTGCATAGACTCGAAGATCTGCATGTTATGTGATGAAAGGAAATCTAGGGTATCGCTCGAGATGATTTTGGCGCTTAACCACAAGGCGCCAATTTTTCGAGTCTGACTCGATGTCGATTTGGTGGGTTCAAAACGGTATTCATCTAAATCGTGGGTCAGAAGCCAGTCATACAGGCTCGTACTGTAAGGATTCCAATGGAGTGTTTGATCCAAGGAGGTCACATGGTAATCGATAAAGACACCACTCAATTCATAGATGAGCGTCGCTATAACGAGACTGGATCGCCACTCGATATCAAGATCTTTTCGTATGGCCGGAGCTTCATGTAAGGCATAAAGATGCGACTCGGCATTCCTAAGAACGCGTAAGGCGCGAAGCAGTCCTTGTCTGACTAAGAGTGTTCTAGGTGCGTTGACTGGATTCGCTATGGCCGGCAGCAAATGGCCGTATTCGAAATAAGGGCCTATCACCGATAAAATCAACGCTTCATAGCGATCCTGATCGAGACCGAGTTGTTGCTGCAGTCGGTGAATTTCCTTCTCGTGCATTTGATGTAATTGACTGATGTCGAGACGTGGGATGAGTGCCCCTTCGAATAGGCTGTCATTCGGCACATAAGTAACCGTGACAACAGTAGGTGAGCAGCGTGATTTAAATAACCAGTTAATCATGGCTCAACATGATGGCCTAGTTCGATTGAATCTTCTGTTGGAAAGGGTGCTACAGATGAGCCTTTTTTATAAGCGTTCTCTGATTCAATTAGTACTAGTGTTAGAGGTTTTCATGGGATAAACCGATGTCGATTTATCAGATCCTCCTCTATGTATTGATTGTGATGGCGTGTAGTTGTTCGATCCATTCGAGGTCAATCCCTGAATCAGAAGCCACCTTGATCCTCAATACATTGTCTTCAAAATCCATCAGTGAAAAAGCCGTATCGATTATGGCCATCGAGTCACCCTGGAGCGATCAAGACACAGTCTATGAATCGAATGGTGTCTCCTTTCACCTAAATACTGATGGGCAAGTGTCGACACAATACTAAACAAATCATAGGCTTATTAGGGGATTCAAGCGACAAAAATACTAGGCAAACTCAAGCTCCTGGAGTATGTTCATCCGCCCTGAACTTTCTAAGAGCGCACGTATGACACAGAATATTATGGTGATTGAGGACGATACTTTCATCCGGCAAGCACTCTGCTACTCATTAAGGCAGGATGCGTATGAAGCCACTGAGTTTGCTGTTGGACACACTGCTTTATCATCCATACTCGAACATAGGCCCGATCTTGTGATTCTTGATATCGGTCTTCCTGATATGAATGGATTCACGTTTCTAAGACACCTCAGGCAAGAACACGGTATCTCAACCCCTGTGATAGTTTTGAGTGCCCGCGAGAGTGAAAGTGATCGAGTGGCTGCTCTTGAATTGGGTGCTGACGACTATGTTGTAAAACCCTATAGTTGCAGGGAACTTATAGCCCGTATTCGCACGGTGTTGCGCCGATCGCAAGGTCCTAAAACGCCTGTTCATAAGCTGAATTCTCAAACGAATAGTCCTTTTCGCGTGTATGAAGATAAAAAACAAATCTTTTACCATGGCGTCAAACTAGAACTTCCACGATTTGAATTTCGACTCCTTTTGGTATTTATCAAGCACGAAGGCATTGTACTGAGTCGTGATCGATTGCTGGACCTTGCTTGGTATGACCGAAACGATCCTTATGAGCGTTCTGTCGATACCATCGTAGGCCGCCTACGCATTAAGTTAAAGGCCATCAATCCCGAGTATGACCCCATTGTGACTTATCCTTATGAAGGCTATGCCTTGGTTTTGGAGTCGTCATCATGCCCAAAATAAGGTTCGTTCAAGTACTCTATACCGCCATACTACTGATCCTCGGGCTGATTGTTTGGTTGGTGTGTCAACGCTATGAGGAAATTCCACGCCAAGTTGAGCGGTCGAGAGCGGAGTTCTTCGAAACTTCAGTGCAGTCTGTCTTGAGGCTTATTGAGTGGGAAATAGAAGCGGGGGTCGTTCCTCTGGATCATTTCGAAGATCATATTCGAAGGCTAGGTTGGCCTCTTCCTCTATACACCAGCCAATCTAAAGGTACTCGTCGTGATCAATCCTATCTCAGAATTATTGATTCCCAGGGGCGCGTGATCTTCGATGAGGATTCGAACTTGATCGGCACCGATTTATCAGACAATCAGATAGTGCAAACAAGTTTGAAGGGTCAATGCGTCCGAGATGTATCTATGAGAGAGGGAAATACCTTCACATCAGTACTGTGTCCATTGCGTGTAAAGGGCCATGTAGTTGCTTTGATCGGTTTGGGTAAATCCAACCATGACATTCAACCACTGATCCACGAGTCACAAAGGAATCTCGTGATGGTAGGAGTCGCCGTATCCTTAACAGTCTTGATGTTGGGGATTCTTGCCATACTCTTTTTCCTTAAACCGATTGAGCTTTGGTTAAGTTATGTGAAACAGTTACGCCGTTACCAGTATCCCGATCATGAACCTATTAGACGGCGTCACTATGGAAGAATCGCTCCCCTACTTGATCGGGTTTATGAAGCCGTAGCGGGCCGTCAGTACATCATGAGTTATGTGCAACATATGACGCATGAATTTAAAACCCCGCTGACCGCGATTAGACATTACGCTGAGCTTATCGAAGCACCCATTCCGAAAGAAGATCTCGATCGGTTTCTGAATCTGATCCATCACAACATCGAACGTATGGATGATCTAATCCGAAGACTCTTGGCATTAGCCGATCTGGAGCAATTAGCGCAGTTAGGTAAAACGAGTGTAGTGGATCTAAGAGCACTCGTTGAAACAGCTATCAAGCATGTCCAAGGCTTGGCCCTAAGATCAGATATTGCCATTAAGGTGTTTTATGAAGATGAGATGAATGTCAAAGGAGACCCTTTTTACCTTGATCTCGCTCTAGTGAATCTCCTTAAGAATGCAATCGAATTTTCTAGTGCAGGCGATACCATCAAAGTTTTTTTTCATCAAGATAAGGGTCGATGTACCGTCGTCATTCAAGATCAGGGCCCAGGTATTCCTGCCTATGCAAAAGATCAGGTATTTGACCGTTTTTTTACTTTAGAGCGTCCGGATGGCCTTAGCAAAGGTTCAGGCATTGGACTTTCCTTGGTGCGTGAAATTGTAGAACTGCACCACGGCACCATTACACTCCAAAATGGGGATCAGGGTGCTCTGGCCTCCCTATGCTTACCCATGTGTTCATAACAATTCACACCGCTGTGACAACAATTCACACAGAAATCATCCGGCGTTCATAAGATTCTGGGACACTTCGTTTACGTTTACGGAGTGTCTATGATGAATCTATTAATCAACACGTTACAAGCAAAGCAAGGCGCACTGACTCACGATCATAGTTCTGTTGTTAGACCATCTCGAGAAAGAGGGTCAGATTGCAGTGCCTTTCTGCATGCAGCTCCAAGTAAGACCCTTTTAGAGTATCTCTCCAGGTATCACCCTGGAGAGAAAGACCTTATGCATTATGTCATCCTTGTCAGTGTCCTCTTGAGCTTGATGTTGGGATTGTCTTCTAGACCGTCGTTAGCTATTGAATTCCACTCAATCACAAATCACGATCAGAAGCTAAAAGACATTCATGCTCAGCCACTTAAGCTGAAGGGCACGCTATGGGAGGAAGTAGGGAACAAACACCAGATCGACCCCTTTCTTCTATACGCCGTTGCGCTTATTGAGTCATCAAAAATCAATAAGGGGAAAGCCACGCCCTGGCCTCTAGCGCTTAATCATCGTGGCCAAAGTCTGTATCCAGAATCATCCGATGTGGCTATGTTCCATATTAAGCAACACCTTGCTCAAGGGGACCGATCGATCGATATCGGGCTGATGCAAATCAATCTGAGATGGCATGGTCATCGTGTCCAACGGATTGAAGATCTTTTAGACCCTGCCATTAATCTCAATCTGGGTGCTGAAATTATGTCGGCTTCTATCGCTAGTGCGCCTAGTGACCTCATGTTAGGCATCGGGCGCTATCACTCATGGAATGATCGAGATTCGGCTATTCGATACGGACAAAAAGTGGTCGCCTTATCGAATCGGTTGAAAACCACTACGCTCAGTGAAATGGAGGATTTATGAACGATCAGGATATTTTTGACATGAATCTTAATTTTCTGATGAAAACCCGAGAATTATGTCTCGCGGGAGAAGAGTATAAGGCTCAGTTCTTATTAGGCGTCCCGCAGGAAGTGTCATCAGTGTTAAAGCGCTTATCGTTTACACAAATCCGAGAACTCGCCGCCATCAACATGCTGTGTTACACCTGGAGAATATCGCCGCATGTGATTAAGGATGTACTCTCTTCAGGGGCTGAGGAATCACTTCCTGAAGACATTCGCTGGCAGATTATTGCGAGCGCTACTCGTCATGCGGCTAAACCATGAAGGCTCATTTTATCGAACAGCAAGCCAGTCGCGACTTGGCCCGTCGTTTACTGGTGCGTCATCTTCGAGTGGGGCCTACGGTATCTCTGACGGGCTTATCTGAACTTGAAGTACGTGGCTTTTATCGAGCAATCCATGGAAAAGGGGCTGTTGCAGGACAGTACCCACTGTCATATTCATTGGCTAGATCACGTCCAGGACAGATCAAAGTATCCCTCTTTGTCTGGTTCTATCGTGTGATTGGGAAAGAGCAGGTATTTCGTAAAGTGGATCCGGATGCTTTGATTAAAGCGTATGACTTTTTTCATGAAACGACTTCCCAGGTCTTTATGGCGGAGCTGAATCTTACTGACGCATGGGTTCTTGCGCGGGATATGGTGACACGCAGCATCACGATAGAGGAATGCCGAGTGTGTCGTCTACATTATGCTCAGATCGAATATGCGCTGGTACCACCCGGTTGTCCTTTCTGTGTCATGCGTCTTCGTAAACGCGTGACCAGAACAAATGCTACCCGAGTAATGGCGCGTTGAACAAACCCGATACAGTTGCACCATCCGGTAATCGATGTGGTCATGACCCACAACGCCCCCGAAAGCTTGCGAACCGTGGTCTTAGAAAGCCCCTGATCCTCGAACGACTTTCTGCAAAGATCGACGCCTACTATGAGGACCCTGAGACCAGTATTCCAACGCTCAATGCCGTCAATCACTCGCAGCGGCGACAACGATCTGAACGTAGGGAGGCCTGTTTACTGGTCCTTGGCGTCCTCATTCGTTATACCGATCTTGGAAGCTTGCGGATTGGTATTCCCAATACAGAGGGTGACATGGATGGACTTTCTGCGAATATGATGTCAGTACAGTGTGGTATCAGTCTTCGAAGAACAGAACGAGCACTCAATGATCTCCGCTTAGCAGGTGTGATGGGAACTGAACGACGTTGTAAAGAAATAGCCCAAGATGTCTTTCGTGCTGAGCCTGCTATAAGGGCTCTCAGCTTTCATTTGTTTACGTTATTCGGGCTGGATCGCTGGTTGTTACACGAGCAAAGAAAGGCGCGTGAACGGCGTTTATTTCGCATTGAAAAAATGCGTCGTCGCTTATTGGCTAAAGATCGGATGTCTTCAGAGAATCCTATTGATTTGATACACCAAACTAAGGCCGCAACATCTGCCCCAAAAATGCCTGATCTAACCATCTTCAGATCGATGCGTGCAGTGTTAGGCTATGTCAGCCCCTCCTGACGCTTCCTGATACTCATCCATTAAAGACTCATGACATCGTGAGTCATCCACTCCTATGGATCTCATGGGGTTACCCCGGTGATCGATGATGCCTAGAGCATATTCTCGACTCATTGGTCTTGTTTTGCGGTTCTATTCGATCAACTCTGTACCATCGCTTTACTGCTTATAAGAGGTTCCCAAACAGTCTTCAGTTAAGTGTCGTGCCTTAATGGGACATCGACTGCCGTCTCATTTAAGTGTGGTTCGATGGATCGATAAGTGGATACTGTCATTGAGTCAGTACATAGATCAGTACTTTGGTATTCAATAATAAATTTGCTTAGGCTTCTGGAGAATCAATCCGTTCTAGTTCCTTCGGTTGCCATCCTGGTTTCGCGAATTAGGAAACTCTAGAACCAGAATAAGCCGGTCGAGTTCCCTTGGGCCTTGGAGGTAACGATGTGCGCTCCTCAGCAGGCCATCAAGAATGCCGGAACCGCCTCAAGAAAGGCCGCGAGGTGGGTTATCCTCAGTTCAAGAAGAAAGGCATCCGGGATTCTTTCCGTGCCGATAATGGTCCTGCCACCAAAGGAGCCAATGCGGTCCCTGTCGATGGCAAAATGATCAAGCTAACCATCATCGGATGGGTCAGGATTCGTGAAGCCGTGCGCCTCTCTGGCACGATTCAATCCACTACTTTCATCCGTATAGCCGATGGTTGGTATATCTCCTTAATCGTCGAGATATCGGATGCTCTACAGGCAAAAACGAATAACGGTGTGGTCGGTATCGACCTTCGCCTGAAGCGTTTCGCCACCCTTGCGACTGGTGAGTTCATCGTTGGCCCCAAGCCGCATCGCGCTCTCGAAAAGAGACTGCGTCGGCTGAATCAATCACTGTCCCGGAAGACCAAAGGCCGTGCCAATTTCAGGAAGGAGAAAGCCAAAGTTTCCAGACTTCATAAAAGGATTGCAGATATTCGGCAGGATGCCGTTCACAAGCTCAGTCATCGCGTGGCAACTGAATTCAGCGTCATCGGAACGAAAACCTTAATGTCAGGGGAATATACCGCAATGGGACTCTCGGAAACGCGGTTGGAGATGCCGGTATGCGAATGTTCAGGACGCAAGTTGAATACAAAGCCGCGATGACAGGAGCCTCTTTGTATACCCATCCGTGATTCGCACCCAGCACCAAGGTGTGCTCTGGATGGGGTCAACTTCACGATATGCCGCTCGGCAAAGAGTGGATGCGATGCGACTGCGGATTAGTCATTGACCACGATTTGAACGCGGCTGTGATACTGAAAACTGCGGCAAGCTCTGCCGTGGCAATCTTAGGAGAGAGTGTAAGCCTTACGCCGCTTGCGGCTTAGGCAGTTCTCGTCGAAGAAGAAAGAGAGATTTGTCCAGATTAGTTAGATTTGGGCAGACATTTCAGAGAGGTAAAATGAACCCGCGCTGATTCCATAAACCTTCCCATTAGCCCAACAATGGAATATTGGTTTTCGATCCCTGTTAAGTGGTGACCTAGACCTACGCCATGTGATATCACACTATTGGCCCAAGGGTATTTTTTTTGAAACGATTCCGATACAGATAGGACTCTATAAAAATCGACAAGCCAACGATAATGAGGAACAAGTCTTCGAAGGTACATAAGCTGTAAATTCTTTCATCAATACCTCAGTTGGATTAATTTTTTTGGTATAAAGCGTTCTAGCTAGAGATAGAGTGTCTCACTATATTCAGGCATTCCATCATTGAGTACCCTTTCTTATCCATTTCCTTATCTGACAGCAGGCCTTTTTGGGTCAGCACTCCTGATGACGATCCCCACCGTCGGCGCTTCATCTGATTCTGGCTGTCCTAAGTTTGAGGAGACGAGTCACGGTTCTGGCATGCCCCTCTCTAAAGAGGCGAAACCGGCTACTACGTATTGTGTCGAAGCGCATCGCTACTCAAAGAATGAACAAGCTAAACGGCCTAAAGGGAATGTGTCCAGCCAGCGTAAAGATCATTTGAGTCAGAATGAATCTTGGGACGAAACTCAAGGTTTTACCCTAAATGATGCCCTTGGGCTCCCTTCCTGGGTGACGTTAACGATGGAAGAGCGGGTCCGTTATGAGGGTTATGCGACGCCCTGGATAAAAGGGAATCAATCAGGGCAATATGCTGTACCGATACAGACAGTTGTATGGGGTGAGGCATGGCTTACGGATGAGTTCAGACTGGGCGCTGAATTTTGGGATGCTCGCCAATACGGTTCATCGAATCCAGACGCACTAAACAATAGCATTGTGAATGCTGGGAACTTTTCACAGATTTATGGTGCTTATCTGGGTCGGAATGTATTTGACAGTCATTTAGACAGTGAGACCAAGGCGGGGCAAATGATCATGGACCTCGGTAGTCATCGTTTATTTGGTTATAGTTCCTACAGAAACGTCCAAACGAATCAATTTGTGGGTGTTCAGAACCGAATCAGAGAAGAGTCAGGGGAGTGGGATTTATTGACCTTCGCAGTGATTCCAGAAAACATCTTACCGAATACGAGCGTTGCTTTACTTCACAACAATGTGGTTTGGAACCGACCTCAAACGGATACGTACTACACGGGTTTTATGGTTACAAAATCGATCATGAAAGATACGTTGAGCGAGCTTTATCTATTCTATCTTTCTGAAGGGCCTACGAATCCTCTGGAGCGAAAACTTTATACCACAGGCTTTCGCGTCAATAAGTCGCCTAAAAAGGGCGAGTATGATTTTGAGCTTGAAACGATCGGGCAAACAGGCAGCGCACGTATTTCCTCAACAGCCAACATCGAAAGCGTTGGGTCGGTGATGCAACACGTTTCAGGCGGGTATACGTTCAATTTGCCATGGGATCCTAGGTTACTGCTTCAATGGGATTATTCGTCATCTCATTTTGATTCGCTTTATAGTACGACTTCATTCGAATATGGTCCTAATGACATCTTAGGTTTTTTTACGCGTAATAATCTCAATACACCTGGGTACCATATTTATCTCGAGCCTGATCACAACATTTCCATTATGGTGGCTAATCGATTCTGGTGGCTTGCGGACTCTGGATCTACCATGGGATGGGCAGCGGCCAAACTCGTGGATACCTCAGGTAAATCGGGTAGTTATCTAGGTCAGACCTGGGAATTAAATGTTCGCTGGAATGCACTTGACAATGTTCAGTTTCAGGCCGGTATGCAGATACTAATGAAAGGCCAGTTCGCACTTTATGCTCCGGGTGCACCGACCGATCATAGCAATGTGGACTTTTTTTATACGGCCACAGAGTTTCACTTCTAAAAACCGATCATATTAAAATCATAGGTTCATTTTTTCTTAAAGTTAGCTGACGATACACTGAGTCGAGATATCCATGGACATAAAACCACCCGTTCCTCCTTTCACCCATGAAACGGCCACCCAAAAAGTACGAGTAGCCGAAGATGCTTGGAATTCGCGTGATCCTGATCGAGTGGTGCTGGTTTATACGAAAGATACGTATTGGCGAAATCGATCTGAGTTTCTATCGGGTCGAGAAGAGGTGCGGCAGTTCTTAAAACGAAAATGGTCCAAGGAACTCGAATATAGATTGATTAAAGAACTCTGGGCTTTTACGGACAATCGTATTGCCGTTCGTTTTGCCTATGAATGGCATGACGATGCTGGGAACTGGTTTCGAAGCTATGGTAATGAAAACTGGGAATTTGATGCCTATGGATTTATGCAACGTCGTTTTGCGAGCATCAATGATCTAGCCATCAAGGCGAAAGATCGTAAATTCCACTGGGACTTGGGTAGTAGACCCCAAGAGCATTTGGGGCTCAGTGCCCTCGGTCTCTAGATCTTATCAAAAGCGGTATGAG